>Ga0334882_1003808_pt1 | contig 13435 bp, 28 predicted proteins | sample GraSluR1_MG_5_FD_207226 | JGI IMG/M metagenome (GOLD analysis project Ga0334882, IMG submission 207226) | Sludge microbial communities from methane-producing bioreactor in Wageningen University, Netherlands - Granular Sludge_15_04-R1 | ecosystem: Engineered > Bioreactor > Anaerobic >... | reverse complement strand
CTTTTGCTTTTCCCTTAGCTGTAAACCATAGTTAGAGACTTTTTTTCTTCCCTGACCATGTTGTCCTGGTGCATATCCTCTTCTTGAAACTGCACATTTATCTGTATAACATCTATCCCCTTTAAGAAATAGTTTTAAACCTTCTCTTCTACAAAGTCTGCATACTGATCCAGTATATCTTGCCATTAAAATTACACCTCCTATTACTAAACTCTTCTTCTCTTTGGTGGTCTACAACCATTATGTGGTATAGGTGTTACATCTTTTATCAATGTAACTTCCAAACCTGCAGCCTGAAGTGACCTTATTGCTGCTTCTCTTCCAGATCCTGGCCCTTTAACATATACTTCTATACTTTTTAATCCATGCTCCATAGCTACTTTTGCTGAAGTTTCAGCTGCCATCTGAGCAGCAAATGGAGTACTTTTTCTTGAACCTCTAAAGCCTAAGCCGCCTGCACTAGCCCAGGATAATGTATTACCAACGGCGTCAGTTATAGTAACTATTGAATTATTAAAAGTTGATTTTATATGTGCACAGCCATGTTCAACATTTTTTCTTTCTTTTTTTCTTTTTGACTTTTTAGCTTTCGATACTGCTGCCATCTATTTACCTCCTTATACTAATTTCTTTTTCTTAGCTCCCACTAATTTCTTAGGACCTTTTCTAGTTCTTGCATTTGTCTTTGTCTTTTGTCCTCTAACCGGAAGACCTCTTCTATGTCTTATTCCTCTATATGAACCTATTTCTATCAATCTCTTTATGTTAAGAGCAGTTTCTCTTCTCAAGTCACCTTCGACTTTCAAGTTCTTGATATAATCCCTCAAAAGGTTGACTTCTTCTTCTGTTAAGTCCTTTATCCTTGTGTCCGGATTCACACCAGTTTCTCTTAATATTTTCTGTGAAGTCGGTAACCCTATACCAAATATATATGTTAGACCTATTTCTACTCGTTTTTCCTTCGGTAAATCAATACCTGATATTCTTGCCATTAAATTACACCTCCTAATATCTGCTTGTTAAGGATTATTTAAATAATTTTTATATAAAGCCTTAAGGCAAGCAGAACTAAATGTTCCGCTGCAGCCGTACCTTAAAACATCATTAACCAAATACCTTATTAAGTTAGCCTTGTTTTTGCTTGTGCTTAGGGTTTTCACAGATTACCATTACTTTTCCCTTTCTCTTTATTACTTTGCACTTTTCACACATAGGCTTAACTGACGGTCTTACTTTCATAGCTAACCCTCCTTAATTACTTTGCTCTCCAGGTTATTCTTCCACGAGTTAAATCGTATGGAGAAAGTTCTACTGTAACTTTATCACCTGGGAGTATTCTTATAAAATTCATTCTTAATTTGCCTGATATATGTGCTAATATTTTATGTCCGCTTTCTAATTCTACTTCGAACATTGCATTAGGTAAAGCTTCTAAAACAGTACCCTGCATTTCTATCACATCATCTTTTGACATAAGGTAATCAAACCTCCTTATTTCTTGTCGTAAGGCTCTAAAAAACTCTTTATGATGGAATTATCGATTTGTCGATGTCTGCTTAGAAGATCTCCCATATCTTTAAATTCACAGTCAATAAAATTTAAATGTTTGAGTTTCTTTTTCTTTGGTTTTTCAATAGTTCTAAGCTTGCCATCACTTATATATACATGACCTTCATCTAAAATTCCCACTATTATAAAAAATTTTCCTTTATCTCTTCCAGCTTTTGATGAAACTACTCTTCCAATATAGCAATCGCATTTTCCAATATCTATCATTAAGATGCAGCACCCAGGGATTTTTTTACCCTTTCAAAAACCTGATTTATTTCTCCAGTTCCATCTACTGTTGAAAGTTTATTTCGATTTTTATAATAACCTATTAAAGGCTGTGTCTGTTCTTCATATACATCCAGTCTATCTTTCACAGTGGCGGTTGTATCATCTTTTCTCTGAACTACCTTTCCACCACAGATATCACATTTGCCATCAATCTTGGTAGGATTGAATTTAATATGATAACTTGCCCCGCATGCGGAACAAACTCTTCTTCCAGTCATTCGTTCAAGAATCAACTCTCTAGGTACATCTATAAGTAATGTCCTGTCTATACTTTGTGAATTATCATTTAAAAAAGCATCAAGTGCATTTGCCTGATTTACTGTTCTTGGAAACCCATCCAATAGAAATCCATTCTTGCAATCTTCCATGCTTAATCTATCTTTAACTATGTCTATAGTTACTTCATCCGGTACTAATTTGCCTTCATCCAAATAACTTTTGGCTTTTACTCCAAGTGGAGTTTTTTCTGAGATATTTTTTCTGAAAATATCTCCTGTGGATATATGAGGTATACAAAACTTATCACTGATAAATTTAGCCTGAGTTCCTTTTCCAGCTCCTGGAGGGCCTAACAAAACTATTTTCAACTAAATCATCTCCAAATTATCTTTACTTTAAAAATCCCTGGTAATGACGCATTACTAATTGAGATTCCAACTGCCTGATGGTTTCAATTGCAACATTTACTATTATAAGCAACCCGGTTCCACCAAAATATATTCCCTTAAAATTAGTATAGGTTTCTGCTATTATAGGTGCAATTGCTATTATTCCTGCAAATCCTCCACCTAAAATTGATACTCGTGTCAAAACTTTTTCTATATATACTGCCGTTGGCTCACCTGGTCTTATTCCCGGAATAAATCCAGAAGATTTATGCATATTCTCTGCCATTTCGTCCGGTTTTAAAGTTACCTGAGTATAAAACCATGTAAAAAAGATTGTCAATACAAAATACAGCAACGCATATTCCCAGCCACTTCCCTTAAAAGGACTAAATTTACTTGCAACTACAAACTTATAAAAGCTTGATTCAGGGAAAAATTGTCCTATAGTCGTTGGAAATTGCATAACAGATATGGCAAATATTATTCCAATGACTGCAGCACCATTTACATTAATAGGAATATTAGTTGATTGTCCTTTATACATTCTTCCACCAGCAGTTTTACCTGCATATTGAATAGGAATTCTTCTTTCAGATAGATTAGTAATTACCACTACTACAAAAAGTAACACTATAATGGCTGCAAATCCTATTACTTCAACAAAATTTACTATTTGAGTCTGTTGCAACTTAAAAATGCCAGCAAGTGTAGACGGAAAACCTGAAATAATATTTATAAATATTATAAGAGAAACTCCATTTCCAACACCATGTTGAGTAATTTTGTCTCCAAGCCACATAAGAAAAGTGGAAGCTGTTGTAACAGTCAGCATTATTATGAAAATGTTCAACTTTGATGTCTCTGTCAAAGCACCTGCACTAGCTATTATAGCATATATGCTAAAACTCTGTATCAATCCTAATGGAACAGATGCATATCTTGTATACTCCTGTATTTTCTTTCTTCCTTCTTCTCCTTCTTTGGACAATTGCTCTAAACGTGGTATTGCTACTGTAAGCAATTGCATTATGATAGAAGAATTGATAAAGGGAATAACACCCATTGCAAATATACTAAACCTACTAAACGCTCCGCCTGATATAAGATCATAAAAACCAATCAACGATCCTCCGCTAGTCAGATTAGCTAGCTTTGAAGTATCTATCCCTGGAACAGGTATAAAATTTCCCATTCTAAAAATTATTATCATAAACAGAGTGAATAGCAATCTTTTCCTTAACTCTGGAACTTTCCAGGCATTTAATAAGGTTGATAACATCTTATATCACCTCAACTTTTCCTCCAGCAGCTTCTATTTTTTCAGCTGCAGCTTTTGTAAATTTAGCTGCTTTTATTGTAAGTTTTTTATTCAACTCGCCATTTCCAAGTATTTTCACACCATCTTTGGATTTCTTAATTATTTTCTTTTCCAGAAGCAATTGTGGTGTTACTTCTGTTCCATCTTCAAATATATTTAATCTCTCCACATTGATTTGTGAATACTGTTTTGCAAATATATTAGTAAATCCTCTTTTAGGAATTCTTCTGAATAAAGGCATTTGCCCACCTTCAAATCCTACCCTTACTCCGCCGCCAGATCTGGCTTTCTGTCCATTTTCACCTCTACCAGCATTTCTTCCTAGCCCTGAACCGGTACCTCTACCAACTCTCTTAGGTGATTTTCTTGATCCTGCTGCAGATTTCAAATCGTGAAGTTTCATTTTCTTACACCTCCTCTTATTGTGCTTCTTCAACTTTTAAAAGATAACTAACTTTTTTTATCATACCTCTTATCTGAGGAGTATCTTCTTTTTCTACTACACTTCTTATTTTTCTCAATCCAAGAGCTTCAATTGTAGCTATATGATCTTTTTTTCTTCCTATTAAACTTTTTTCCAAAGTTATTTTAAGTTTAGCCAAAGGTATTACCTCCTAACCTAAAATCTCTTCAACAGTTTTACCTCTAAGAGCAGCAATCTGTTCTGCCGTTCTCAATTTAGACAAACCGTCAATAGTAGCATTTACCATATTTGTTGGATTATTGCTTCCAAGTGATTTTGCTCTGACATCCTTCAAACCGGCAAGTTCAAGTACTGCCCTAGCTGGACCTCCTGCTATAACTCCCGTTCCTTCTGAAGCGGTTTTTATAAGTACTCTTCCTGTGCCGAACTCACCAACAATATCATGTGGTACCGTAGTTTCAACAATCGCAACATTAATTAAATTCTTTTTAGCATCTTCTATTCCTTTTCTAATTGCCTCAGGTATTTCTATAGATTTACCAGTTCCAACACCTACATGCCCGGCTTCATCTCCAACAACAACAAGTGCGCTGAATCTAAAGTTTCTACCACCTTTGACAACCTTAGCAACCCTATTTATAAACACAACCTTCTCTTTAAGATTTAAAGTGCTAGGATCAATTCTCATCAATTTTCCTCCTTCTTTAAAATTTCAAGCCAGCTTCCCTTGCTCCTTCTGCAAGGTTTTGTATCCTTCCATGGTATACATATCCGCCTCTATCAAATACTACTTCTTTAATTCCCTTTTCAACAGCTTTCTTTCCAATATTTCCGCCAACAATTCTAGCTGCCTCTTTATTACTTCCTACTCCTTCAAAATCTTTATCTAACGTAGATGCTGAAATCAAAGTTATTCCTTTAATATCATCTATTATCTGAGCATATATGTTCTTTTCACTTCTATAGACTGCAAGTCTTGGTATTCCAGAGGTTCCAAAAATCTTTTTTCGAACTCTCAGATGACGTTTTGATCTCAACTTTTTCTTGTCATCTTTTTTGAACATAAATATTCACTCCTTTCCATTATTTCTTACCAGTTTTACCCTCTTTACGTCTTATATGTTCATTTTCATATTTAATTCCTTTTCCCTTATAAGGTTCCGGCTTTCTCCAATTTCTTATATCAGCTGCTATATCTCCGACTACCTCTTTGTCAATTCCTTTTACCACAACCTGTGTAGCGCTTGGTATCTCAAAAGTTACTCCTTCGGCAGGTTCTATTTCAACTGGATGTGAATATCCTAGATGCATTACTAATTTTTTACCTTGTAATTGGGCCCTGTATCCAACACCTACAAGTTCCAAGGCTTTAGAATATCCTTCCGTAACTCCAACTACCATATTATTTATAAGTGCTCTAGTTAATCCGTGCAGTGCCTTCATTTCTTTTTCATCATTATTTCTCTTAACTATTATTGAATTATCTTCAATAGATATATTCATTTCTTTTCTCATAGCTTTAACAAGCTGACCTTTAGGCCCCTTAACAGTAACAACGTTGTCTGGCGTTACTGTGACCGTCACGCCACTTGGAATAGCTACTGGAAGTCTTCCTATTCTTGACATTATTACACCTCCTGTGGTATTCGTAGGTTATTACCATATGTAACAAAGTACTTCTCCACCTACTCCTAATTTTCTCGCCTCTTTATCGGTAACAATTCCGTTTGAAGTCGAAATTACGGCAACCCCAAGACCATTCAATACCTTAGGAATTTCCTCTTTTCTACAATAAACTCTCAAACCCGGTTTTGAAATTCTTTTGAGACCTGTTATAACTCTCTGTTTATTTTCAATATATTTCATAGAAAATCTTATCATTTTAACAGAACCATCTGTATATTCTTCTAAATCCTTAATATATCCTTCTTGAAGCATTATATTTAATATTGCCTTCTTAATGTTTGAAGAAGGTACTTCCACTGTCTCATGTCTAACAATATTTGCATTCCTTATACGTGTAAGTAAATCTGCGATAGGATCAGTCATTACCATTTATGTGTGCCTCCTTTCATCTATAACTACTAATTACCAACTTGCCTTTTTACAGCCAGGTATTTCTCCCTTATATGCAAGTTCTCTAAAGCAAATACGACATATACCATATTTTTTTAATACAGAATGTGGTCTCCCGCATATTCTGCATCTGGTATAAGCTCTAGTTGGATATTTAGGTTCTTTCTTGTATTTTTCAATCAAAGCCTTACGTGCCACGTTTTTCCCTCCTTATCTTTGAGCAAACGGCATACCAAGAAATTTAAGCAGTTCCTTTGCCTCTTCGTCAGTATTGGCAGTTGTAACAAAAATTATATCCATACCTCTTACTTTATCTATTTTATCATATTCTATTTCAGGAAATATTAATTGTTCTTTAATTCCCAGTGAGTAATTTCCTCTTCCATCAAAAGATTTATCAGGAACCCCTGAAAAATCCCTTACTCTCGGAAGAGCAACATTCATCAGTTTATCAGCAAATTCATACATATACTGTTTTCTCAAGGTAACCTTGCAGCCTATAGGCATTTTTTCTCTTATTTTAAAATTTGCTACTGATTTCTTAGCTCTTGTCAATACAGGCTTTTGTCCTGTAATTATAGTCAAATCATTTACTGCCGATTCTAAAACTTTTGGATTATCTTTAGCTTCTCCGACACCCATATTTATAACTATCTTTTCTAATCTCGGTGCCTGCATTACATTTTTGTATTTGAATTCCTCTACTAAAGCAGGAATCACTTCGTTATTATACTTTTCTTGTAATCTTGAACTCATATTTTGCCCTCCTTTCAAAGATTAAAATGTCTCTCCGCACTTTTTACATACTCTTACCTTTGTTCCATCATCTAATATTTTATGGCTTATTCTTGTAACACCTTTACATTTATTGCAATATAACATTACTTTAGAACTATATATAGGCGCTTCTTTATGAATTATTCCGCCTTCCATGTTTTCTCTGTTAGGTTTTTGATGTTTTGTAATAATATTTACATCTTTAACAATAACTTTGCTTGATTTGGGATTTACTGATAATACTTCTCCGATTTTTCCCTTATCTTTTCCTGATATAACCATAACAGTATCTTTCTTTCTTACATGCACTTTTGCCATTATAGCCACCTCCTTATCTTATAGAACTTCAGGCGCTAATGATAATATTTTTGTAAAATCCTTATCTCTTAGCTCTCTTGCAACTGGTCCAAAAATACGAGTTCCTCTCGGCTGCTTATCTTCCTTTATCAGAACTGCAGCATTCTCATCGAATCTTATGTATGAACCATCCGCTCTTCTCAATCCCTTTACAGATCTTACTATAACTGCTTTTACAACTTCTCCCTTTTTAACAACACCGCCAGGTGTTGCGCTTTTAACACTAGCAACTATTACATCTCCGATGTTTCCCCATTTTCTTTTGGAACCACCTAACACTCTTATACACATAACCTCTTTAGCACCAGAATTATCTGCAACTTTCAACAATGTTTGTTGTTGAATCATTGAAATACCCTCCTTTCAGCTTTATACTATTTAGCTTTTTCTACTATTTCAACAAGTCTCCATCTTTTGTCTTTAGATAGAGGTCTGGTTTCCATTATTAATACTCTATCATTAGTTTTAGCTTCATTATTTTCATCATGAGCTTTAAATCTAGTGGTTCTATTCATTATTTTACCATATAACGGATGACGTACTTTCGTTTCTACAGCCACAACTACTGTCTTATCCATTTTATCAGAAACAACTCTTCCGATTTTGGTTTTTCTATAATTTCTTTCCATATGGCAACCTCCTTTCAGTCTATTGTTCCAAAGCCCTTAGTTCATTCTCTCTAAGGATGGTTTTAACTTGAGCTATAGATTTTTTTACTTCTTTTATTCTCATTGGGTTCTCCAGCTGACCAATAGCCAATTGGAATCTCAAATTAAACAATTCAGACTTGAAATCAGCTAATTTTGTCTGTAAGTCCTGAGGGCTATCATTTCTTAATTCTTTCAATTCTTTAGCCTTCATTGCTTTCACCACCCATTTTTTCAAAATCTTTTCTTGTTACAAACTTAGTCTTTATAGGCAACTTATATGCAGCAAGTCTCATAGCTTCTCTAGCTACATCCTCACCAACACCCGATAATTCAAATAATACTCTGTCAGGTTTTACAACTGCTACCCAGTATTCTGGTGTTCCTTTACCGGAACCCATACGAGTTTCCGCTGGTTTTTCAGTAACTGGTTTATCCGGGAAAATCTTTATCCAAAGTTTTCCTCCTCTTTTAATATATCTATTTATAGCTATTCTGGCAGCCTCTATTTGATTGCTTGTAATCCATCCGCATTCAGTAGCCTGTATAGCATAATCTCCATATGATATAAAATTACCTCTTGTAGCTCTACCTTTCATTCTACCACGCTGTACCTTACGATGTTTAACTCTTTTAGGCATTAACATGTTCTATTCCTCCTTTCCTAAGCGTTAACTTCTTCTTTACTCTCAGCCTTTTTCTTAGTTGGAAGTATCTCTCCCTTATAAGTCCAAACTTTAACTCCAATTTTTCCGTAAGTTGTATTTGCTTCGGCAAATCCATAATCTATATCAGCTCTCAAAGTCTGAAGTGGAATTGTTCCGTCATGATAAGATTCAGTTCTTGCAATTTCTGCACCGCCAAGTCTTCCTGCACAAGTCGTTTTAACTCCTTTAATTCCTGTCTTCATTGCTCTTTGTATTGTCTGCTTCATTGCCCTTCTAAATGAAATCCTCTTTTCAAGTTGCGTTGCTATATTTTCTGCCATAAGCTGAGCATCTGCTTCCGGGGATTTAACTTCAACTATATTTATCAATATTGTTTTTGCTTTAATTATCTTTTGAAGTTCTGATTTCAAGGTTTCTATTCCCTGTCCGCCTTTTCCTATAACCATGCCTGGTTTTGCTGTAAATATATTCAACTTGACTCTCTTAGCTGCTCTCTCAATTTGAATCTTAGAAATTCCTGCAATCCTAGTTTTATCTTTTACAAAATTTCTTATGACATTATCTTCAATCAAATTATCCGCAAAGTTCTTTTTGTCTGCATACCATTTAGCATCCCATTCTTTAATGACACCAACTCTGAGACCATGTGGATGTACTTTCTGTCCCATCTATTTCCCTCCTTTTAATTTTCTCTCTCTTTAACTACCAAAGTTATATGACTGCTTCTCTTTTTTATACCAAATGCTCTGCCCTGAGCATGCGGCTGAAATCTCTTTAAAGTTGGGCCCTGACATGAATATGCTTCCGATACATATAAATCATTTGCGTCCAAATCCAAATTATTTTCCGCATTGGCAACTGCTGATTTAAGCAATTTATTAACCACTACAGCTGCATCTTTCGGAGTATATTTTAATATAGCAAAGGCTTCATTTACATTTTTGCCTCTTATCAAGTCAAGAACTATTTCTACCTTGCTTGAAGACATTCTTACGTATTTAACTATTGCTTTGGCTTCCATTTTCGTACCTCCTTTCATTGCTATTTAGCAGCTGGCTTAGCAACATTATTAGCAACACTAGTTGTTTTTTCTGATTTCTGAACGTGTCCTCTATATGTCCTAGTCAATGAAAATTCTCCTAATTTATGTCCTACCATATCTTCAGATATATATACAGGTACATGCTTTCTTCCATCATGTACTGCAATGGTATGACCTATCATCTGTGGGAATATAGTTGAACTCCTTGACCAAGTCTTTATTACTTTCTTTTCACCCTTTTTATTCATTTCATTTATTCTCTTTAAAAGAGCTTCTTGAACATAAGGTCCTTTTTTAACCGATCTACTCAACTTATTGTCCTCCTTTCATTACCCTATAGCTTATGGAAGAGAATGTACATTCTCTTCAAACTACTTACTATTTCTCCTCTTAACTATAAACTTATCGGAATATTTTTTGTTTTTTCGAGTTTTATATCCTAAAGCCGGTTTACCCCAAGGAGTAAGTGGTCCTGGATGACCTACTGGTGATTTACCTTCACCACCACCATGTGGATGGTCATTAGGATTCATGACAGATCCTCTTACCGTTGGCCTAACACCCAGGTGCCTCTTTCTGCCTGCTTTACCCAAGCTAATTATCTCATGAGTTAAATTTGAAACTGTACCAATAGTAGCTCTGCACTCGATTCTAACATATCTCATTTCACCGCTTGGCAATCTAAGAGTAGCATACTCTCCCTCTTTTGCCATAAGTTGTGCTGATGCTCCAGCCGATCTTACAAGCTGAGCTCCCTTTCCTTTTTGAAGTTCTATATTATGAATTATAGTACCAACTGGTATATTTACAAGCGGAAGACAATTTCCAACTTTTATATCTGAATCAGATCCAGAAACTATAACATCTCCAACTTTCAATCCAACTGGAGCTATTATGTATCTTTTCTCTCCGTCTGTGTAATTCACAAGAGCTATATATGCAGATCTATTAGGATCATATTCTATAGTGGCAACTTTAGCTGGTATACCATCTTTATCTCTTTTAAAATCAATTATTCTATATTTTCTTTTTTCTCCTCCGCCTATGTGTCGAACTGTTATTCTGCCGTTGGCATTTCTACCACCACTCTTCTTTAATGTTGCAAGAAGTGATTTTTCAGGTACATCTGTAGTTAATTCTTCAAATGTACTAACTGTCATATTTCTTTTTGATGGAGTGGTTGGTTTAAATCCTTTAACTGCCATTACCGTATTTCCTCCTTATTTATCGCTTATCTGGTCTACAAACCAATAACTGCTTTATTTCTACTGCATTCCTTCAAAAAACTCTATTGTCTTGCTGTCTCCTGTAAGCTTGACAATTGCCTTTTTATAATCCGGTCTTTTTCCCAAATGTACTCCAACCCTTTTAGGCTTTCCTACATATCTAGCTGTCTTGATGTCCTCTACAGTAACATCAAACACATCTTCAATAGCCGTGCGAATCATTGTTTTCGTAGCACGTATATCAACTATAAAGGTGTATTTTTTATTGTTCATGGAAGCCATTGTTTTTTCAGTTATAACAGGTCTTCTTATGATATCATAATTTGTATATTTCATTATGCATACACCTCCTCAATCTTTGATACAGCATCCTTTGTTATCACAAGTTTATCAAATTTCAGCAGATCATATACATTTAAGTTATTAACGGGGATCACTTTTACACCTTTTATATTTCGTGCTGATTTATATACATTCTGATCGGATTGTTCTGTAACAATCAATGTCTTTTGAGTATTGATTGCATTCAAGATACTTACCATATCTTTTGTTTTTGGAGCATCAAGAGTTAAATTGTCTAAAACAATTATCTCATCTTCCTTAACCTTGCTTGTAAGTGCAGACTTCATTGCAACTTTTCTAGTGGACTTAGGCACAGAAATTCTGTAACTTCTAGGTTTTACTGCAAAAACCATACCACCATGAATCCATTGTGGAGCTCTTATTGATCCCTGCCTTGCTCTACCCGTTCCTTTCTGTCTCCAAGGTTTAATTCCACCTCCAGAAACTTCAGATCTGGTCTTAGCTGATTGAGTTCCCTGTCTCTTATTAGCAAGCAGTGCAACAACTACTTCATGGACTGCATATTCATTAACTTCAACTCCAAATACCTTATCTGATAAGTCCAAATCTCCAATTTTTTTACCATCTTTATTAAATAATCCTACTGTAGGCATTCTGTATCCTCCTTTCTAAAAAAATATTACGCTTTTATAGTATTTCTTATTATTACTAATCCTTTATTAGGACCTGGTACTCCACCTTTTATCAATATAAGATTTTTCTCAGGAATAATTTTTGCAACTTGTAAATTTAGTACTGTTGAATTTACATTACCCATATGTCCAGGCATCTTCATGTTTTTGAATGTTCTCGATGGATCTGATGCTGCACCCATTGAACCAACTGCTCTATGAAATTTTGAACCATGGGACATAGGACCTCTCTGTGCATTCCATTTTTTTATAGTTCCCTGAAATCCCTTACCTTTTGAAACTCCTGAAATATCAACTCTTTCACCTGACTCAAAAACATCAGCCTTTATTTCCTGACCGACTTCATAAGAAGTTATATCGTCAATTCTAAATTCCCTTATAAATTTTTTCAGTGCTACTCCTGCCTTTTTAAAGTGTCCCTTCATAGGTTTTCCTGCAAGTTTTTCCCTCATATCATCAAAAGCTACCTGAATAGCCTCATAACCATCTTTTTCTGAAGTTTTCTTCTGTAAAACCACACAAGGACCTGCTTCAATAACTGTAACCGGTACTACCTTTCTGTTTTCATCAAATATCTGGGTCATGCCAAGTTTTTTACCCATTATTGCCTTTTTCATTTTACACACCTCCTCAACATATTAGCGGATCACATATTGCAATCATAATAGTTTGTAATAGTCAAATCTATTACAACAATCTAAAGCTTGATTTCTATATCAACACCTGCTGGAAGATCCAATCTCATAAGAGCATCTACCGTCTTTGGTGATGGGCTTATAATATCTATAAGTCTTTTATGTGTTCTTATCTCGAATTGTTCTCTTGAATCCTTGTATTTATGCGGAGCTCTAAGTATTGTGACAACATCTTTCTCAGTAGGTAATGGTACTGGACCTGCCACCTTTGCTCCAGTGGATTTGGCTGTTTCTACAATTCTCTCTGAAGACTGATCCAATATGCTATGATCAAAAGCCTTTAATCTTATTCTTATTCTCTGTTTTGCCATTTATATTCCCTCCTTTTCATGCACGCTTTGCTTCTTACGTACAACAGCGGATATATTCTGTAAACTGTTCCTGGCGTTTCATCTTATTTCGCCTAATAATACACATACAGAACCACCGTCATCTGGTTCAAAGACCTAGATTGTTCAGTCAAGAATTCCCCGGAAGCCCGGCAACCTCTCACTTCATCACTGTTATAACAACACAACTTCTTAATTATACTATAAATATTTTTATTTTACAAGCAAAATAAAAACTAATTTTTAAATGCACGTAAAAAGAGAAGGGCGTCCCCTTCCCCTTTAACTTATAAACTTTTTAAGCAAGTCTTATCCTTCTTTTCCCAAAAAGCTACTCTACAATTTTAGTAACTACACCTGAGCCAACTGTTCTTCCGCCTTCTCTTATTGCAAATCTCAGTCCTTCATGCATTGCTACCGGTGTTATAAGCTCT
>Ga0334882_1003806_pt1 | contig 13437 bp, 14 predicted proteins | sample GraSluR1_MG_5_FD_207226 | JGI IMG/M metagenome (GOLD analysis project Ga0334882, IMG submission 207226) | Sludge microbial communities from methane-producing bioreactor in Wageningen University, Netherlands - Granular Sludge_15_04-R1 | ecosystem: Engineered > Bioreactor > Anaerobic >... | reverse complement strand
TCTTTTACTGATGCAGCTGTATCGAAAACTTTGTCTTTAACATCATTTACAGTAGTTTTGACTCCATTTTTGATTATCTTGTTGACTACTTCCACGGTTCCGTCATCTTTAGTTATTTCTATAGTCACCTTTGTAAATACGGCTGTAAGTATTCCAATGGCAATCAGCGGCGGCCATACAAGTGCCGTAAGAGTAGCTACAATACCTGCGTTTACAGGAATATCTACAACAACTTTATCATCCCGCTTTATTTTTATTCTGTTTACATTGCCTTTTTTTACTGTATCTTTAAGCCATTCCATGAATTCATCCCTGGTAGTATAAATACTGTCCTTTGCAGTTTTCTTATTGTTTTCAATGTATATAAGAGCATCCACCACATTTCCATCACATGCTTCAAGTGCTTCCTTTGCATCGGCATAGCTTACACCAGTTCTTTCCCTTATAATATCGATTTTCTCCAATGTTATTTCACTCATTTTATCCTCTCCTCTTAATAATTTATTCTTTTATACTAGAGATGTAATTTAAAGTTTCAAGACTTTTGGGTTTTCTAAAGTAATTCTGAGATATAATAAGTTTAAGAATTCCATATATCTCACCTTTTATTTCCCTTGACAAATTTATCCTATATACTTTTTCAAGTGGTATTTTTGAAATATATTTGAGAGCATTAAAAGAAGCGTTCTTTACTGGCAGGCCGCCTGTTTTCTCGCATTCATCACATATACCTCCCAGATACTGCATGCTCAAATAATTGGAAGTATTTATCTTCTTTCTGCATATTGCACAATTTTCAAAATTTATTCCATAACCTGTAGCTTCCAGAATCTTTAGTTCAAAAGCTCTTGCAAGGGTTTCCATATCAACAGCATTATTTTTCATAAGATAAAGTGCAGTGACTAAATTTACAAACAAAAATCTGCTGCTTTCATGATCCTCCATTGCTATGTCAATTAATTCGCAAAAGTAAGATGCATAAGTTAAAGTATCCAAATCTCCAAGGAGATTCTGGAAGGAGTCTATTATACTGCCTTCATCTATAATATAAAACTTTTTTCCCCTGTAAAGTATATAATCACCATAACAGAACTGAAGTGTTGCAGAAAAAAGTTTATTTCTAGTTTTCTTTGCTCCTCTAACTATTGTAGATATTTTCCCCAATTCCTCAGTAAATAACCAGACAATTTTGTCATTTTCCCTTATATCCTGAGTCTTGATTATAACTGCACGTGTTTTTAATATAGTCAGAAAACCATCTCCCAATTTTTATTGTTTGTACCCAAGTTCTCTCAAAAGTCCACTGCTGTCTCTCCATTCCTTTTTAACTTTTACCCATATATTCAAGTACACTTTTGAATCTAGAAATTTCTCCATATCCTGCCTTGCATATGTGGATATCTTTTTTAGCATAAGCCCGCCCCTGCCTATTATTATTCCCTTGTGGGACATTTTCTCACATAGTATGGTGGCCTCTATATTGTAAATACCCTTTTTATTTTTTTTCATCGACATTATTTCAACAGCTATACCATGAGGTACCTCTTCAGACAATAATTTAAGAGCCTTTTCTCTTATAATTTCAGATATTATAAATCTTTCCTGTTTATCTATTATCATATCGTCAGGATAATATTTAGGTCCTTCTTTCATGTACTTTACTATGAGACTTTTAAGTTCCTCTATATTATTGCCTTTAAGTGCAGAAATAGGTATGTATTCTTTAAAATCAAATTCTTCCGAATACACTTTGAGAGTTTGGGCCACTTTATCCTGGGAATTCTCATCCACCTTGTTTAATACGAAAAATACCGGCACTTTGAATCCCTTCAAATCCTGCAATATACGTCTGTCTCCATTTTTCACCTTTCCTTCAGGCGTGGTCAGGAACAACACAAGATCCACATCTTTTAGTGATTCCATGGCAGATTTCACCATGTACTCTCCCAATTTGTGCTTTGGATTATGAATTCCCGGTGTATCCACAAATACAAGCTGGAAATCCTTCTCCGTAAGTATTGCCTGTATATTGTTTCTGGTAGTCTGCGGTCTGCAGGATACTATTGAAAGTTTTTCTCCGATTAACTTGTTCAGCAATGTTGATTTCCCTACATTAGGCATACCAACTATGGTTATAAATCCTGATTTAAACATCACACAATTCTCCTCATAAATAAATTATATCATTTATCCAAACACTCTAAAAAGCAAAACCGTTATGAGCACTCCAAAAACACCTCCTAAAAAAACCTCCAGTATGGAGTGCACTTCTGAGTCAACTCTGCTCTGTGCAACTATAAATGCCAGCAGATAACTCAATATTACTATTTCAAGTTCTTCTGCCATAAGCGCAATTATGGTAGCTATTGAAAAGGCAATTGCACTGTGTCCGCTTGGCATTCCTCCTTTTAGAGGAGTACCTTCTCCGAATATGGCCTTTACAACTATAGTTGCTATACACACTATGACAAGCATTATAAATATATTATATGGACTTGTAGTCCTTATTTTTCTCATAAGTATAAAATTGATGTAATTCAATTTATCCCAAAATATTATATAACCAACAAGGATAGCATTGATTGCAGTTATGAGAACACCTCCTGCGGCCACATTCTTTGCTATTTTAGCAAGAGGATGATAGTAATTCGTAGTGGCATCTATGGCAAATTCTACAGCCGTATTAAAGAGTTCCGCCATTATAACCATGGTTATGGTTATAGTTATGGCCAGCAGCTCAATTTTACTTAAATCATAGAAAAAACACAATACAAGAACCAGGAGTGCCGCTATCATATGTATCTTCATATTTCTCTGGGTTCTAACTGAATATATTATTCCCTGTATGGCATAATTGAAACTGTCCAAAAGCTTTTTAACCTTCATAGTGAATTCCTCTTTGCAAATTGAAATTTTGCCAGAATTTCTTCTTCCCTTTCTCTCATCTTCCTTTTCTCATCTTCCTGCATATGGTCATATCCTAAAAGGTGAAGCACGGAATGAACAGTCAAATAACATGCTTCCCTGAGAAAAGAATGTCCGAACTCCACTCTCTGTTCTTCTACCTTTTCCAGAGAGAGTGCAATGTCACCCAGTACCAAATTCCCGCTGTCCATGTCACTTTCCTCAAATTCATCTCCCCGATAAGTTTCTTTAAATACCTTCCCTTCAGGATATTCCAGCATTGGAAATGAAAGCACATCAGTAGCACTATCTATTCCCCTGTTTTCTCTATTTATATTTCTTATACCTTCATTGTCTACAAATATGACACTTACTTCACAGGGTACATCCACTTTTTCCTCTTTCAATGCATATTCTATAACTTCTGTTATAGTATTCTCAAGTCCGCCTGCAATATCTATTTTTTTCTGTCTATTGTCTATAAAAATCATGTTAGTCCTCCGTATGTTTGTGCATTTCTTCTATTCTCTCTAAAATTTTATCATCAATGATTTCATCGCTTTTTTCTTCATATTTATCCTTGGGATATTCTATTCTATGATGATATATACCGAGAAGTACTTTTAAAAAAGCCTCCTTTATTTTTCCTATATCCTTTAGTGTCAAATCACAGTTGTCAAGCTGTCCCTCCTCAAGTCTGTCTCTGATTATACTGTTGACCATATTTTCTATATTCTCTTTGTTGGGCTCATTAATGGATCTAACTGACGCCTCCACACCATCTGCCAGCATTATTATACCAGATTCCTTAGTTTCGGGTATAGGTCCCGGATATCTAAAATCTTCCTTCTTTATTTTCTCTGGATCATCACTTGAATTTTTCATTGTAACATAAAAATATTTAACGAGAGATGTTCCATGGTGCTGTTCTATAACATCCTTTATAACCTTTGGGAGCTTATATTCTCTGGCCATCTCCATTCCATCTTTTACATGAGATATTATTATAAGGGCACTTAATGCCGGTGTTATTTTATCATGCGGGTTATCATTTCCAAGTTGATTCTCCTTGAAAAAATATGGTCTTTTAATCTTTCCTATATCATGATAATAGGCAGCAACCCTTGAAAAAAGTGAATTTCCGCCTACTTCTTCGGTAGCCATTTCAGCAAGGTTTCCTACCAGTATGCTGTGATGATAAGTTCCTGGAGCCTCGATAAGCAGTCTCTTTAGAAGCGGATTATTTGGATTGGACAGTTCTAGAAGTTTTATAGTGGTTACTATATTGAATGTGCTTTCGAAAAGTGGTAAAAATCCTATTACAAGTATTCCCGAAATTATACTTGCTGCTCCTGTAAACAATGTTTTCCTTGCTACATCCACTATATTGTTGCTCAGTAAAAATCCCATGGATGACGTAAGTATTATATTTATGACAGCAATATACAGAGATGCAATCAATATGTCATTCCTCTGCTGCAATTTTCTAAGAATTATAGAACCTACAACTGCATTTATTATGGCAAGCACAGTTATCTCTATGTTGAATTCCACTGCAGTACTTATCAATACGCAGGCAATAGTATTCAATACGAGTGATACCTTTCCATTTACAAGTATTGAGAACATCAATGGTATAAACGCAAGGGGTATGAAAAACGGCGATGCAAGCCCGAGTACCCTTGCAAAAAGCACAGCCATACAGTTCAATATATTTATCATGGTAAGCATGTTCACATTGTCATACAATTTCCTATTGTATATACTTAAATATGCCCACTGTAGAAACAGTATTACACCTACAAGTACACCCAGTGACAAGTATATATACCACCTGAAATAAGATCCGTCATTTAGAAGTCCCAGATCCTTTAAAACTCCTATCTGATATTTAGTTACCGGTTCTCCTTCTTTTACTATTATCTGATCCTTTTTAACCATTACAGGTGGAACTTTTTTTGCAGTCTCCTCTTTTAGTTCTTCAGTTTTATCCTTGTCATAGAAAAAGTTTGGAGATATCTGTGTATAAGCTATATTTGCAGCCAGATCCCTGGTTGACTTTGTAAAATTCGAATCTCCTATCTTGATCATTATGTTTTCCTGCGCCTTTTTAATGTCCTCCTTGTTGTCCTTCTGGCTGTTGTCACTTATATTGTCATTATCATATAAATCGGACATTATATTAACTAGAAAACTCTGAAGCGTTCTTATATCATTTTTATCCATCTTTACAATTGAAAGATAATCATTGTCAGATAATTTTATTGCTGAATTACTCTTGAGTTTTTGCTGTTTCTGGGTTTGATTCAGCTGGTTGTCTGCCGATATCTGCTGAACCATGGTGAAAAATTTATTCAGCCTATCCACAGTCTGTGTTTTTATCTCAGGATTTTTATTATACTGAATTGGAACAGAATCCAATACCTGATTTATTCTGTCCTGAGTAGAAAGTTCATCCTTTACTTCCCTTGGAGCTTTGATGTCAACCTTTGCTATCTCCCCAACCTTCAGATTATATCTTTTAATAGTGAGTCCCGTCAAAAGTACAACATATATAAATATAAAGCTGATTACGAATATAATAATCTTGTTCTGTCTTCCTTTTACAAGGAATTTGTCCAATCTTAGTTTTTTCATTAGAAATCATCCTTTGTACACTAGTTACCGTTATTTCCAATATTGTCCTTTTCCTGCATATCTTCTTTATGCTCCACCTGTGACACTATATTTTCTTCTGCTACAACCAGCACTCTCACCTTAAGAAATTTATCCTGTTTTTTATCCACTATCTTATTCATTATCTTAACAGACTTATCTAGATTTGAACATATTTTCCTGTAAAGTTCTCCGGATATTTCAGCAGTTATCCTTTCTATATTGCCTTTAACTGGAACTTCTTTTACTTCATAGAAAGTTTCTTTTTTTAAAAATATTTTACTTTCCTCTATTTTATCATATTTACTAAAATTATTTGCATGTTTTTTTAAATATAACTTCCTTCCATTTATATTTATATAGTAATTTTCTATTTTCTTTCCCGTTCTAACTCTCTTTATAGTATCCACCTTTACACTTTTACTGGCTTCATAAAAGGTTCTGCATATAACCTCTCCTGCAGCATGTACAGGATACGTTGCCCCCTCCTTTCCCTGTATTCCTCTTACAAGAATCTGTCCTTTTTTAACCATATCTCCTATATTTACAACAGCCGTACCTGCCGTAGTATAAAGTCTGACCACTTCTCCATCTTTTGATGCTGCAAGGTCACATGGTGAATTGTCCGAGATTATATTGGGAGGTGATTTTCTTTCTTCTACACTTATTATAAGTCTTGAACCATCAATCCTTGCTTTTACCCACATTATATTGTCATCACTTTTTATGAGAAATTCTTCTATCTTGTACACATCCAAATGTTTTTTATTGATTCCAGGGACTATTCCAGACTTTTTTAATTTCTGTCTTATTTCATAAGGCGGCAGATTTGAATCAGAATTTATCTGTATCTCCCATATGAACGTTGACATATAATATATTATTCCTATAAATAATAATACTCCTATAACCATCATTCTATTTTTCTTAAGTCTCAATATAAAAAAAGAAAGGCCCCATCTTTTCACTATCTTTATTCTAGCACTGCTTCTCTTTGCAAATTCCTCTATTTTATAATAATCTTTCAATTTTATATCCATCATCACGGTGGTTACACTTTTTTTTCTTATGTTTTTTATATAGACATTGTTCTTCCATATAAGATTTATAAATCTTTCAGGTATAATGGATTGTATCTCAATTGTTATATAGGCATTTTTATATTTTCCAAAATTGAATCTGCTAGTTTCCTTCATAGGTTATTGACTTAAATTTTCCTCCTACTGTTATTGTACTTCCGCCCATAAAAAGTACTTCAAAGTTTTCTCCATATATTGAGATCAATCCTACACCTGAATTAATTTTTATCTGATCCTTTTCAAATAGCACTATACCCCTATGATTTTCTATTACTATTTCTTTGTCTCCCGTTACCAGAATCCTTGGCATGTTCAAAATTATATCCCTTGGAAGATCTAACTTATCTGCAATATTCTGTTTTGTATTGTATAATTTATCTCCCACAATATCACCTCTAAAAATTTATATGGCTTTTCTTCTTTATTAATTTATGAATTATAAATCTAATAAATTACTTAAAGGCAATACTCAAAATAAATAAAAAAATAAAACCTTCTGAAATACAAAGGTTTAGAAAAACAAGAAAGGCTGAGAAAACCCAACCTTTTATTTATTCAAATATTGTTTTACAATTTGACCAACAAGCCTGCCGTCTGCCCTGCCTTTTGTCTTAGGCACAACATATGCCATAACTTTTTTCATATCCTTTATACTATTTGCCCCGACTTCATTAACTGCTTGATCAACAATCTCGGTAATCTCTTCTTTACTCAACTGCTGAGGAAGGTAATCCAACAAGATTTTTATTTCCTTTTCTGTATCGTCAACCAAATCCTGCCTATTCCCTTTTTTAAATTCCAGTATGGCTTCACGCCTTTGCTTGACTTCCTTTGCCAGTATATCTGTAACCTGTTCATCGTCAAGTTGCTTGCCATCGGTCTTTTCGACCAACAGTACAGCGGCTCTTGCCATACTTATTGTATTAGCCTTAAATTTGTCCTTGGACTTTAAAGCCTGTTTCCAATCCTCTTGTAATCTTTTTTTAAGAGACATTGATTTGAACCCTCTTTCCAAAAGAACCCTACTTAAACTTTCTCTTTCTAGCAGCTTCTGATTTCTTTTTTCTCTTTACACTTGGCTTTTCATAATGCTCTCTCTTTCTGACTTCTGAAAGAACACCGGCTCTAGCGCATTTCCTTTTAAATCTTCTTAATGCACTTTCTATAGTTTCATTTTCTCCAACTTTTATTTCTGACATATTATATCCCTCCCTCCGCTAGCCCAATTTAATTTTAAAAATTAAATACAGTTAACATAGGTCAAATAGCACATAGATTATTATACAACAAATGTTTTTGTACTGTCAACATATTGAATTTAACCTGGAGGCCAATTGAGCGACCTTCCACCCAGCAGATGAAAATGTACATGAGGTACGGTCTGTCCTCCATATCTTCCAGTATTTGAAACAATTCTGTACCCATCTTCTGCTATGTTTAGATCACCGGCAATTTTTTTTGCTGCCATAAATATGTGTGCTATAATATTTGAATCCTCTTTATCAAGGTCATTAATACTTTCTATGTGCTTTTTGGGAACAATAAGCACATGAACCGGAGCACCGGGATTTATATCCTTAAAACTCAATACCAGATCATCCTCATACACTTTTTCTGAAGGTATCTCACCCTTTACTATTTTACAAAAAATACATTCTTCCACATGTTCACCCCCTTTACTGAAATGGGATACTTGTTAGTCTATCTTACTTATAGTATTCAATATCAATAATAAATATCCTTCTGAATTCAATAAAAAATTTACAGGATTGTCAGCTCACCTTTCCATTCATGTATCCTTTTTCAGTTGAAACCAATCTTGTTTTAATTATACTGTCTTCCAGGTTTTCAGCTGATTTTGCAATAACTTTTATGTAATTGGGTGTATAGCCTTCATAGAAATCCTCTCTGCCTGGAAGCTGCCTCTCATACAATACATCCATATCCCTCCCAAGAAATTCATCCATGAATTTCTTTTCCAGAATTCCATCCAATTCTATAAGCCTTGAACTTCTTTCTTCCTTTATATTTCCATCAACTTGATTGTCCATCACCGCTGCTTTGGTTCCCTCCCTGGGGCTGTATTTGAATACATGCATTTTTGAAAGCTCTATTCTTTTCAAAAATTTATATGTATTATCAAATTCCTCCTGTGTTTCTCCAGGGAAACCGACTATAACATCAGTAGTTATAGACAATCCTGAAATATTTTTTCTCAAATTATTCAAAACATCTTCATATTCGGAGGTTGTATATCTCCTGTTCATTCTTTCAAGTGTTGTGTCACAGCCGCTCTGAAGTGAAATATGGAAATGGGGACATAGTTTTTGGAGAGAACCTATTCTGTCTATAACCTCATGTGTAAAAAATTTAGGATCAATAGATCCTATTCTCACCCTCTCCACTCCATCTATTTTGTCTACTTCCTGCAAAATACGCATAAGATTCCAGTTTCCCTGCAAATCACTACCATAGGAGGCTATATGTATACCGGACAATATTATTTCCTTGAAATTATTCTCTGCCAGTTTTTTAACTTCAGTTAAAACTGCCCCAGGCTCTTTACTGCACACTGCCCCTCTTGCAAATGGAATCAAACAGTATGAACAAAACCTATTGCAGCCATCCTGTATTTTTAAAAAGGCTCTGGTTCTATGCTGGTACTTTTCAATATTCAAGTTTTCAAATGTATTGTTCTTCAAAACCCCGTCTATCTCAATAAAGCTTTTATTCTCTTTTTCTGCACGATTTACCCAGTATAAAATATCGCCCTTGTTCCTCGTACCTAAAACTATGTCTACACCTTCTATTTTAGAAACTTCCTGAGGTGAGACCTGTGAATAACATCCTACAACAGCTATTATGGCATTTGGATTTTTTCTTCTTGCCCTGTGAATCATCTGTCTTGATTTCTTATCTCCCATATTGGTCACTGTACATGTGTTTATTACATATACATCCGCACATCTGTCGAAATTTACAACTTCATAACCCTCTTTTATAAATTTCTCTGTCATTGCCTCTGTTTCATACTGGTTTACCCTGCATCCCAGAGTCATCATACCTACTGTTCTCTTTCCACTGCATGCACAAGAAAACTTATCCAACTAATTCAGTCCTCCTAAATCACCTAATTCATACATGAGCAGCGATATGCACACAAAGCCTGCTGTTTCAGTCCTGAGTATTCTTGGACCGAGAGTGACTATATTTGAATGAACTTCCCCCAAAGCATCTATCTCGGATTCTGAAAAACCACCTTCGGCGCCGACAATTACTGCTACACTTTTTATACTGTATCTATCTATTTTCCCCATCATACTTTTTATGCCGAGCTTTTTCTCATTTTCATATGGAACTACGACAAGATCCATGGATTTCAATTTTTCTATTGTTTCGTCGAAATTAATCGGTTGATCGACTTTTGGAATTATCCTTCTCCTGCACTGCTTGCACGCCTCTTCAGCTATTTTGTTCCATCTCTCCACTTTTTTAAATTCCCCATTTTTGTTTTTTATAACCACTCTTTCTGTAAATATGGGTGTTATTTGCTTTACTCCGAGCTCTGTAGCCTTCTGTACAATCAAATCCATCTTGCTTGACTTGGGAAAGCCCTGAAACAGATAGATATCTATATTGCTTTCATTATCAGAATCAATTTCGCCCACTATATTTATCTGAACCTGATCCCTGTCTATTTTATATATTATTCCATAAAACTCCTGACCGCTGCAATTGTTTATGACCACCTCATCGTCTTTTTTCAGTCGAAGTACCTTGTTTATATGTTTGACATCACTATCTGAAATATAGGCAATCCCGTCTGTTATATTTTTTTCAGGCACAAAAAATTTATGCATTTAAACAACCTCTTCTATCCATTTATATATCATGTCAATCTTGCAGTGATACAGAACCATTCACCATCTCTGTCTATGTTCTCTATGTTGAAATAATCACACTTCTTCAATTTGTCTATCACTTCATCCTGTCTTCCTTCGATTATTCCAGAAGATATAAAAATTCCATCTTTATTCAGAAAAGATTTAACTTCATCACTCAATGGTATTATAATATCTGCAATTATATTTGCAACTATGATATCTGCCTTGCCATGGACTACATCCATAAGATTTCCATGGAGTATTTCTATATTTGAAATATCATTGTAATTTATATTTTCCTCTGCAGATTTCACAGCCACTTCATCAAAATCCACACCCACAACATGCCCTGCTCCAAGCCTGGCAGCAGTTATTGAGAGAATGCCCGAACCTGTACCTATATCAAACACGGTACAGTTCCCATCAACATACCTTTCAAGCTGTTTAATACACATTCTTGTAGTTTCATGAGTTCCGGTTCCAAATGCCATTCCTGGATCCAGCTTTACTGTTATATCACCTTTTTGCTCCTCATAATTCTCCCATATTGGAACAATTACTATGTTTTTTCCTGCCCTTGTGGGCCTATAATATCTTTTCCAATTGTTTTCCCAGTCTTCTTCATTTACCTTACATGCCTTAACTGTTCCCCTGCCTTTGTCTATACCAAACTCAGACAAATTGTCTATTGAACGTCTTATATAGCTTAATTTTTCTTCAAAATCCCCATCTTCCTTAAGATAAGCCTTTATTAACGAATAATCTTTTATTTTCAAGAGACTATTATCAAAATAATCCCAATCTTCAGGGTGTTTTCTTTTAAATTCAATGTCCTCGGGATCTTCTATAGACACTCCGGAAACACCTGTATTATACAATATCCCTGAAACTGCTTCCACTGCCTCACTAGTAGTTGCAATGGAAACTTCCATCCAATCCTTATTCATAATACACCACTTTTCAATAAATTTATACAGCCAGTTAGAGCTTACGTTTTATCTTATTTATAAATGTTTCCTTTCCACTTCCCCTGTCTATAGTTTCACCGCCGGCTTTCATAAAATCAACCAGCAGTTCTCTCTGCTTCTGGTTGATATTTTTAGGAACATCAACTATTACATTGACATATTGATCTCCCCTGCCATGTCCATTTACTCTCGTTATACCCTTGCCTCTCAGTCTGAATACAGTTCCTGACTGAGTTCCTGGCGGAACATCGTACTTTACTTCCCCATCTATAGTAGGAACCTTTAATGTAGTTCCAAGGACTGCCTTTCCAAAGCTTATATGCCTATCTAAATATACATCAAATCCTTCTCTTCTAAACGTAGAACTTGGACTTACCCTTATGTTTATATACAGATCTCCGGATGGTCCTCCGTTGGAACCTGCTTCTCCCTGTCCTCTTATAGGTATTATATTGCCGTTGTCAACCCCAGCTGGAACATCTACATTTATTTTTTTACGCTTTCTCACCTTTCCCTTGCCCTTGCAATGAGGACACGGATCACTTATTATAGTTCCTGTTCCACCACACTTGTCACAAGTACTCATAGTCACAAAACTTCCAAGGGGAGTGTTCCTCTGTGTTCTCATCTGACCTGTTCCACCGCACTTGTCACAGGTACGCGGCTTGCTTCCAGGCCTGGCACCTGTACCATGGCAGTACTCACAGGTCTCATTTCTATTTATGCTTATTTCCTTCTTTATCCCAAAAGCTGCTTCTTCAAAAGTCAGATTCAGAGCATACTCAATGTCCGCTCCTTTTTGCGGAGCATTTTTTCTTCTGCTGCTCCCGTGAGAAAATCCACCTCCAAAAAATGAGTCGAATATATCTCCAAAACCACCCAGATCTGAAAAGTCAAATCCTCCGAAACCTGATCCCTGTGCTCCTGCACCGCCAAAATCAGTTGTGCCAAACTGGTCATATTGTGCCTTTTTCTGTGGATCTGACAAAACCTGATAGGCTTCATTTATCTCTTTAAATTTTGCTTCAGCTTCCTTGTTATTTTGATTCCTATCCGGGTGGTATTTTAAAGCCATTTTTCTAAACGCTTTTTTTATTTCATCATCACTTGCACCTTTATGAAGCCCCAATACCTCATAATAATCCTTACTTGCCATTTTTATACTTCACCACCTAAGAAAATGTACTAATTTCATCAGTACAACTAAAATTAAATTATTACTTAAATTAAGGGAAGAGCAGTAACTCATCCCTTAACTATTACCATTATACACATCTATTATAAAATCGTGAAGAGAAAATACTATTTATCATCATCCACCTTGTAATCTGCATCAACTACATTGTCGCCATTTTTACCTGAATTCCCCGATCCGGCATTTGGATCTGCTCCCGGATTCGGACCTGCCTGAGCATTTGGACCTGCCTGAGCATTTGGACCTGCCTGGGCATTCTGACTATATATCTTGGATGAAATTCCATAGAAAGTCTGTGTCAGATCTTCGGTAGCTTTCTTTATAGCATCCAGATCCTCTCCGTCCTTGACCTTTTTCAAAGCATCTATCTTTTCTTCTATAGCTTTCTTATCCTCTGCAGACACTTTGTCACCCAGATCCTTTAATGTCTTCTCAGTCTGGTACAGGGTCTGATCTGCATTGTTCTTGATTTCTATAGATTCTTTTCTCTTCTTGTCCTGATCACTGAATTTTTCTGCATCCTTAACAGCCTTATCTATCTCATCATCTGTCAGGTTAGTGGAAGCTGTAATTGTTATATTTGCCTCCTTGCCAGTTCCCTTGTCTTTGGCTGATACATTTACAATACCATTTGCATCTATGTCAAATGTAACTTCAATCTGAGGAACTCCTCTTGGAGCTGGTGCTATACCTGAAAGCGTAAATCTTCCAAGAGTTTTATTGTCGGCCGCCATCTGTCTTTCACCCTGAAC
>Ga0334882_1003805_pt1 | contig 13440 bp, 9 predicted proteins | sample GraSluR1_MG_5_FD_207226 | JGI IMG/M metagenome (GOLD analysis project Ga0334882, IMG submission 207226) | Sludge microbial communities from methane-producing bioreactor in Wageningen University, Netherlands - Granular Sludge_15_04-R1 | ecosystem: Engineered > Bioreactor > Anaerobic > Unclassified... | reverse complement strand
CTGCATGGAACTTAGGTGCTCCAAGTGAAGGCTTCGCTGCAAATTCCAATGCATGGCAGGATGGAGTTAACACTAAGTATTGGCAGGTAGTTGTATCTACTACTGGTTATGAAACCATCAAGGTTAGTTCCAAGCAGAAGGGTAGCAATACCGGCCCACGTGACTTTAGCTTACAGTACTCTCTTGACAATGATAGTTGGATTGATGTGGTTGATGACCTTACCATTGCAAATGATAACTTTGTTTCTGGTGTTATTACTCAAGTTCAGCTACCCGAAGAGTGCGAGAATCAAGAGGTGCTTTACCTAAGATGGGTTGAAAGGACACTCATTTCTATTAATGGAGGAACAGTGGCTTCAACTGGTACAAACAGGATTGATGACATTGTCATTACCGGAGAACCAGGTGCCGACTTCCCGCCAATAGCAACATTTATCCCTGCTAATGGTGCAGTGAATGTGCCAATAAATGTTCAACCCACCATTTCGTTCGATAAGCCAATTCGCAATATCGACGATAGCGAGATTACCAATGAAAACGTGGCAAATCTCATCGAATTTACCGATGGAGAAGATCCTGTTGCTATCACTGCTACCATAAATGCTGCAAAAACGATCATCACCATTACACCTGATGAACTTCTCCTTAAGGGAATTACCTATACACTAACCCTTTCACCCGTTGAGGGCGAGAATGACAATGCTACTTTAGAGCAAAGTATATCATTTACTACAGTTCTACCGGGCAATATTGCCACACTGGCAACCTTTACTCTGGGTGGTGAAAATGCCCTAGATTTGGTTGGAGTTGTTGTGGATGATCCAGATGTTGATGATGGAGCAACCCTTTACGTTGATGATTTTGCCAACTTTATTGGTATTGATGTTGTCCCAACCGATGCAAATGCTAACGTGACAATAACCATTAACGATGATCTTATTGACGAAGCTGATTACGAAACTCAAGCCTTTGCCGATGGTGATGTGGTTGTAGCTACCGTAGTTGCTGAGGATGGCATTGCAACAATGTACTACAAGGTTACTGTAGTTATCGACGATAGGGAGTTGGAACTTACCTATCCAACAGGTGGTGAAATCTTCTATGCAGGCGATGATCTTACAATCACATGGACATCAGCCAATATTGCCAACGTAAACCTTTGGGCATACGATGCAGAGAATGAATCACTCCATCTCCTTAACGAGGAAGGTCCTATTCCTGCCGCTAATGGAAGTTATGATATGACCATTGAGAATGGTGTTCAAGGTGATTTCTTCATTCGCATAACCGATGCCATTGATCCAACATTCTACGATCAAACTGATTCGGAGATTTCGGTAATCGATGAGCTTATGCCGAGCATTGTAAGTACATATCCTGCTCATCAGGCTACGAATGTATCCATCATCTTTACCCTAAGCATCGAATTCGATGAGGATGTAACCGATGGTTCGGGTAACTTCACCATAAACAAGGTGAGTGATGACATTGCGGTAATTACTGTTACTTCTGAGGATTTCAACATAGTGGATAAGATGGTTACCCTAATGGTTGAGGGATTGGAGTTCTCAACCGAATACTACATCGCTGCTGTTGAAGGAGTATTTGAAGATGCCTATGGAAACCTTTCGCCTGCCATTACCAAATCTGGTGATATACAATGGCATTTCACCACGATGGAGGAACCTGATACCGATCTATTCTTTAGTGAGTATATTGAAGGATCAGGAAATAATAAGGCACTTGAGATCTATAACCCCACGGGTATGGTTATTAATCTTGATAACTATCGTATTGCACAATCCAATAACGGTGGTGGTTGGGAGTACTTCCATTATTTCCCCGCAGGAGCAACAATTGCCGCAGGTGATGTTTGGGTTATTATTACCGATGCCGTTGATCCAAGTTTCTTCAATTCAGCTGATGCTGATGAGGTACTTGCCTATCCAAGCGTTGTTCACTTTAATGGTAACGATGCAAGGGCAATTGAGAGAACTGCTAATGGTACCGATTACTACATGATCGATATTTTTGGAGATCCCAATAGCGATGCCAATTTCGATGTGGCTGGAGTTACTGGAGCAGCACTTGATCATACTCTTGTCCGCAAGAGTTCAGTTCTAACCGGAAATACCGATTGGGCTGCATCGGCAGGAACAAATGCTGATGATAGCGAATGGATAGTTTACCCACAGAATACGTTTGAGTATCTCGGATGGCATTTCTATGGGCTTAACTTTGAGGCAGATATTCTTTCGTTTGCTACTGAATATCAGATGGCTCCAGCTGTAATAGATAACGAGAATGCAACGATAACGTTAGAGGTTCTATTCGGTTCAGGTCTTGATGCCATAGTTCCTACATTTACTCTATCCGCAGGTGCAACTGCATATATTGATGGGGTTCAGCAAGTATCTGGTACAAGTGTGGTCGATTTCACCAACCCGGTTATCTACACCGTCATCGCTGAGGATGGTACTAGCCAAAGGGAATGGACGGTAACCATTACCGAAGCTGAAGTTAGTTCAGCAGCAGAAATCCTCAACTTCATAGTTGATGGGCAGATGGGTAATGCTGTAATCAATTCAGGAAATGCCACCGTAACTATTCAAGTGGGCGTTGGGGTTGATGTCACTAACCTTATACCCCAAATTACTATTTCACTTGGTGCTACCATTGATCCAGCAAGTGGAGTTGCACAGGATTTCAGCGAGCCCGTTGAGTACACTGTTACCGCACAGGACGAGGTAACCCAGAAGGTATGGACTGTTACCGTTAATACTACAGATCTAATTACTATTTACGAAATCCAGTACACCGAGGAGGCAAGTGGCGATAGCCCATTTGCTGGTCAAGTTGTTACCACTAGCGGTGTTGTTACCTCATTGCATTATAATTACGAAGGTGGTGAATTCCAGGGATTCTTTATCCAGGATGGTGTGGGTGCATGGAATGGCTTGTATGTTTATGACAAGCAATTAGCTTCAGTTGCTCCAGCCATTGGCGATTCTATTATCATTACTGGTATGATCAAAGAGTACTACGGGTTAACTGAGTTAACATTCGATAATACTTCCGGTGTTCAGATAGATTTTGATATCATATCCAGCGATAATGTGTTACCTGCTCCTTTCTTGGTTAGTACTCTAGAAGCTAATGGAGAGCCATGGGAAAGCGTTCTGATAAAGGTAATGAATGCTAAATGTACCAACGATGATGTGGGTTATGGAATGATGGAGGTAAATGATGACTCAGGTCCTATCTTTGTTGATGATGATATTTATGCAGCAGGATTAACTCTCAACGAGAGATATGATATTGTTGGAATAGGTCACTACAGCTACTCTGAGTACAAGATACTCCCACGTAGCGCCAGCGATGTCAACCTTTCGTCAAGTGTTACAATTAATTGGGGCGAGAATATCAACACATTCCCCAATCCATTTAGTCATACAATTTGGATTGATAATGCACAGGAGGTTGTTCGCGTTAATATCTTCAACCTTCTCGGTCAGCAAGTTATGAGTGTCATTTTGAAGGGCCAAGAAAGAGCATTCATTCAAACTGATAGATTGCCTTATGGAGTTTACCTTGTGAGCATTGAAAATTCCAACGGTGAAAGAACAGTAAGAAAGATGATTAAGAGCAAATACTAACTAAATACTGTCGATAGAAAAGCCCCGGTAATTCGGGGCTTTTTTTATGAAATTGGGTTAGGGTAGAATCTTTGCTTATCGCAAATTATGAATGGAATCTATTTGAGAAATGATGCTTTACGCTTGCCTACACAAAAAACTTTTCTAACTTAGTTATTAAATTCAAAAATAATGGCTGAAAATATCGCTGCTCGACAAGTTCCTTTTTTTCGGCTGTTGATTCCTTTTATCATCGGAATTGTCATTAGCTTAAACTTTGCAATACCGTTCTCGCAGCTAGAACTATCGTATACATTGGTTATTCTCTTGGCATTATTCTTATTTTCTAAGCTTGTTTCGTCAATTTGGCAATATCGATGGGTATCTGGTACCATTGTAATGCTCTTTCTGTTTATTGCAGGTATTACCACAACGTCGAACTATAAGGGTTTTAGTATCATTAAAGAGGGTGCTAACAAGGAGATAATCCTACGGCTTCTTGAACCAACAGAAGGAAGAAGTTCAAGTTACCGGGCTGTAGGTAAGGTGGAATGGCAACTTTCCGATGGAATATGGATACCCATTAACGAAAAGGTTATGTTATACTTTTCGGTTACCGATACTTCTGCAGCTCAACTTAAATATGGGTCAATCCTTGCGGCAAAGGCAACTTTTGCCTCAATTCCGGGTGCTTTAAATCCCTATCAGTTTGATTACAGAGAATTTTTAGCAAGGAAACAGATATATAGAACGGCATTTGTGCCGAGCGATAATTGGATATTGACAGGTATTAAGGGTAATCCATTGCTTTCTTTTGCATTTTCATTAAGGGAAAAACTATTAAACCTTTATTGTAGGGTAGGTATTGAAGGTGAAAATTTAGCAGTGCTTTCAGCGCTAACTATGGGCTATAAAAGTTTACTTGACGAGGAGACAAAACGAGTTTTTTCAACATCGGGAGCCATGCATATCTTAGCTGTTTCGGGATTGCATGTGGGAATACTGTTTGCCACCATTTCAGCCTTTCTGTTTTTTCTGGGAAGAATTCGAAGGGGCAGATTCATTAAGGCAGCTATATTAATTGGTTTTCTTTGGTTCTTTGCCATTTTTACCGGATTATCTCCTTCGGTGATACGAGCAGCTCTCATGTTTTCTCTTGTAATAATTGGCACAGCATACACCAGAAAGACGAATATATACAATACTCTAAGCGCATCCGCATTTATTATCCTTTCAGTTAATCCAATTCTTATCACCGAGGTTGGTTTTCTACTATCCTATTTTGCAGTTCTTTCAATAGTGTTTTTTTACCCCCATATCTATGGATTGATATATGTTAAGAGCCGATGGCTTGATAAGGTTTGGGTACTGGTGGCAGTTTCGGTTTCAGCACAAATAGGAACATTTGCCATTGGTATGTTTTATTTCCATCAATTCCCTAACTATTTTATATTCACAAATTTGTATGCAATACCTTTAGCCTTTTTTGTGCTGTATCTTTCCATTGCCCTAATTGTTTTCTCGCCAATACCTATAATGGCAATGGGCATAGGATGGTTATTGGACAAAACCCTTTTGTTGTTGAATGTTCTAATCAGATTTACAGATTCTTTACCCTATTCCACTACAACGGGAGTATCCATTTCATCAACCCAAATGATTATGATTTTTTCTGCAATTATTCTCTTTGCAGTGTTCTTAGAAGGTCGAAAGTATTCTGTTTTATTGGGTTCAATGGCATGCTTGTTTGTTTTTTTTATCGAAAATGCTTACATCAGCCTTCAGCTGGATAGGCAGCATGAAATGGTAATTTTCAATGTAAGGCAAAGAAGTGTTATTGGTTTTACTCATGGCCGAAATTTTACTTTAGCGGTTAACCAATCAGCAGAAAATCCTTGGGAGTCCTATGCCTATAATATCGATGGATACATAAACAGGAAAAGGCTACTAACAGATAAGAATATATTGCTGTTAGATTCTCAAGAAGTAAATTCGATACAGATAAAAGGGCTCATAACTGAAAGAAACAGTTTTGGAACGTGGTTCAATTATTTGGGTTACACCATTTTCGTACCCCAAGGAGATGAGTTAAGTGATATGGTGGCTCAAACTCCATTGGATATTGACATTTTGATACTTGGTAGTAAGTCAAATGTAGGCTTAGACAAGTTATTTAAGCTATTGAATCCAACATTGGTTATTGTAGATAGTTCTGTTCCACGATGGAAATTGGATGATATGAAAACTATTCTTTCACAGCAAGGAGTTCTATATCATATAGTAGAACGCCAAGGGGCTTATGTTTTAAAGGGTTCGGGGTAGGTGTTTTTTTGGATCAATTAAAAAAAAGCATTTAAGGTTTTGTTTTTGCCATTTTTTTTGAATAAAACAATTTCTTTTGAGCTTACTTTGCAAAATATTTTATTTTTGATTTTAGACTAGATGAATATAATTATTGCTGGAGCCGGTGAAGTGGGTTCACATTTAGCCAAGATGCTCTCATATGAGTATCACGATATTGTTGTTATTGAACCGGATTCAGAAAAGTTAACTCAACTCTCATCAAACATCGATGTTATTGTTGTTGAAGGATCTGCAGCTTCAATAGCTGCCCTTAAGGAAGCCAAGGTGAACAAAGCAGACCTATTTGTGGCCGTTACCCGATCAGAAGAAACCAATATTATCAGTGCAACCCTCGCCAAGCGACTTGGAGCAAAGAAGGTTATTGCCCGTATAGATAATAACGAGTATCTTCTTCCTAACAATAAAGATATTTTTCTTAACCTGGGAATAGATTCATTGATATACCCCGAGAAACTTGCTGCAAAGGAGGTGATAGGACTTTTAGGGCAAACAAGTTCAACCGAATTTGTTGATTTTTCTGGTGGTAAATTATCACTTGCCGTTTTTCGACTCGAAGAAGATGCCCCGGTTATCGATAAAACTCTCATTCAAGCCACAAAGGATAACAAGAAATTGGAATTTAGGGCTGTTGCTATCACAAGGGATGGCGAAACTATTATTCCCAGGGGAAACGATACTTTCAAGGTGAATGATATTGTTTATGTAATTACCAATCAGAGTGGTATAAAGGATATGCTCAAGTACTCTGGGAAGACCAATATCGAAGTAAATAACCTGATGATTTTAGGGGGTAGCCGAATCGGAATTCGAATTGCATCGGAACTGGAAAAGGATATAAACGTAAAGCTTATCGATTACGATAAGGAGAAAAGCAGTCATCTTGCAATCCAATTTAAAAACGCTCTTGTTATTCACGGAGATGGAAGAAATACCGATTTGCTTACCCAGGAAGGCCTCCCGTATATGGACGCATTTGTTGCAGTTACTGGTAATTCCGAAACCAATATCCTTGCCTGCATTGTTGCTAAGCGATTGGGCGTTGCCAAAACCATAGCTGAGGTGGAAAATCTCGACTACATTCAACTTGCTGAAGGTATGGGAATAGATACTGTAATAAACAAAAAGTTGATTACAGCCAGCCGCATTTTTCGCTACACCATGAGCACCGAAGTGTCAAACATAAAGTGCTTAACCGGAACCGATGCCGAGGTAATGGAGTTTATTGTCAAACCAAACTCTGCGGTAACTAAAGGAAAAGTCAAAGACATTAACTTCCCAAAGGATGCCATCATTGGTGGTGTGGTGAGGGGCGAATCAAGCTATATCACCAAGGGCGATTCAGAGATAAAAGCCTACGACAGGGTGGTAGTATTTGCTTTGCCCTCTGCCATCAATAAGGTGGGAAAGTTTTTCAATTAGATCTTGTAGGAGGGTAAAAAAAAGTGGGTAAGCTACTTATATCGCACCGCTTCAACCACCTACCCTTGCTACCTTCCGGTCCTGGGGGGATTCAGCGGGAGCTGGTCGTATAAGACTTACCCACCGACAAAGATACTAACAAATCGGCCTCTTTCAAAAATTTTATCGCTAATTTTACAATTTCTAATATCTTTGTTTCAAACTTAAATCTTATAAAACATGGAAGAAAAAAAGAATATCACCGTAAAAAGTGCGATGAATTATGGGTTAATCCTTGGTCTCGCGCTAATTGTGTTCCACCTGATTCAGTACATTATGGATGTTTACAAACCTCCATTTTGGGTGTCACTTATCAACTATATCATTATAATAGGTGTAATAGTTTATGGCACAATTAAGTTTCGCGATGATGAATTGGGAGGGAATATTTCCTATAGCAAAGCCTTAGGATTTGGTGTGCTAATATCACTTTTTTCGGCCATCATTTATGGTTTCTATTTTTATATTCTAATTAGTTTTATTGATCCTGCATACATGGATAGTTTGTTTAGTATAATTGAGGAAACATACTTAGAAAGCGGTATGAGTGAAGATCAGGTTGAGGCAGCAATGGGGATGGTTAAAAAATTACAAAGTCCATTGTTCATGCTATTATCGTCAATATTTGGTTCTGTATTTATGGGAACAATCTTCGCCCTTATCACTTCAATTTTCTTAAAAAAGGAAAAGCCATTGTTTGAAGATACTAACCCATAGTGTTATAGATAATATTAAATGGATATATCAGTTGTAGTTCCCCTTTTTAATGAGGAGGAATCCCTGCCTCATCTTGTCGATTGGATTAAACAAACAATGGATAACCATAGCTTAAGCTATGAGGTTATTCTTGTTGATGATGGCAGTAACGACTCCAGCTGGAATGTGATTGAAAGCCTTTACGGTGAGTTCCCGAGTATCCGAGCCATAAAATTCCGAAGGAACTACGGTAAATCGGCTGCTTTGCATGTTGGTTTTCAGGAAGCAAAAGGCAATGTTGTGGTTACAATGGATGCCGACTTGCAGGATAGTCCAGAGGAGATACCCGAACTTTACCGAATGATAGTGGACGAAGGGTATCATCTTGTTTCAGGTTGGAAAAAGAAACGTTACGACCCTTTGTTCACAAAAAAGATTCCTAGCAAGCTTTTCAATAGAACCGTTCGATGCATTAGCGGGATCAAGTTGCACGATATGAACTGTGGGCTGAAGGCATACCGAAACGAGGTAGTAAAAAGCATCGAGATATTTGGAGAGATGCATCGTTATATACCAGTGCTTGCAAAGCAGGCAGGGTTCAATCGTATTGGTGAAAAAGTGGTGCAGCATCAAGAACGGAAGTATGGTGTAACCAAGTTTGGGTGGGAGCGTTTCATCAATGGTTTTCTCGATCTATTTACTGTAATCTTTGTATCACGCTTTGGGAAAAGACCCATGCACCTATTTGGCACACTGGGTACTCTGATGTTCTTAGTCGGTGGAGGAATCGCCATTTGGCTTGTGGCAAATAAGCTGTATGCACAATTCAATCTGTTGAAATACAGAGCTGTTACAGACCAACCTCTTTTTTACATCGCTCTGGTAATGGCTATTATTGGAGTTCAGCTATTTGTTGCAGGCTTTTTGGGGGAACTTATCTCTCGTAGTTCATCCGACCGAAATAATTACCTGATAGAGAAAAGGGTAGGTTAGAGGTTCTGCTTTTCCTCTCAAATAGTACTCTCTATTTATCATCGAATGATGATTTTATTCTCGTTTACTACAAGATAAAGGATAATAATCAACTGATTATCTTTTATTGAAAAATTGTGGTGTTGTTAAACAGGGAGCAATCACATCGCTTATTACTTTAAAACTTGTTCCTTTGTAATCCATTAATTTATTTATTAAAGCCAGCATAATACTAACGATTATGCTGAAAACGTTGAGTTTATTATTTATTTGAGAGGAGAGAAAGAAAAATGAGCACCATACTAAATCATCGTTCCATTCGAAAATACAAGAGCACTCCCATTGATGAGTCAACGCTAAACGATATCCTGCTTGCAGGAATTAGGGCATCCACAACAGGCAACATGCAGGTTTACAGCATAATTGTTACCACAGAGAAGGATATCAAGGAAAAACTTACCCCATGTCATTTCAATCAGCCTATGGTTATGGAGGCTCCAGTTTTACTCACCTTTTGTGCTGATTTCAATCGTTTCAATAAATGGTGCGAGCTAAGAAAGGCCAAGCCGGGGTACGACAACTTTTTATCATTCTTTACTGCTGCCATTGATGCGTTATTGGTTGCGCAAAATGTATGTATTGCTGCCGAAGAGAAGGGGCTAGGAATTTGCTACTTAGGAACAACAACCTATACTGCAGATAAGATCATCGATGTGTTAAAAATACCCAAAGGGGTTATTCCTGTTACCACCGTAGTGATTGGCTATCCCAATGAATCACCCGACCTAACAGATCGCCTACCTTTGGCTTCAATTATCCATCGCGAAATATATCAGGATTACTCCGCTGGGGATATTGACCAGATATATGCAGCAAAGGAGGCTCTACCCTTAACCAAGAAATTGCTCGATGAGAACAAAAAGGAAACATTGGCCCAGGTATTCACCGATAATCGATACACTAAAAAGGATAATGTAGCGTTTTCTAAGGTGTTGCTCAAGGTGCTTGCCGATCAGGGATTTATGAATAATGAGATGTGATTTTTTATGCGATAAAAATCATTGTTTATGCATCTAGGGTAACATAATCTCTAGATGTTTTTTTTTAACTTAAACTCAAAGAATCAAACGACAATTATGCTCTAAAACAAAAATAAAAACAACCATAAAAAACTAATATTCAATAAACTCAAGTGTCACGTAATTATAGAATCACTCTTTTTATTTTGTTCTTTTTCCCCTTCGTTGTTTTTGCTCAGGGGGAAGGAGGTAGGATATTATTTTCTGATAGCAGCACAGATTTAAAGTGTAGATTGTCAATCGAAGTAAGAGATTCATTGGCAATCCAACAGTATTACCAACGGTGCATTTTTCAATTGCAGAGCAAAGGCTACCTTGAGGCAAGAATCGATTCCATTTCCTATGGGAGTTTGCCAATAATAGCATATGGTTATAGAGGGAATCTATATCAATGGGCTACTTTATCAACCGATAGTATTTCGATAGTTTTGCTTTCTAAATCCGGAATTAATCCTAAACGTTTTTCTGGTAAAGCCTTAAGGCCTCATCAGCTATCCCTTTTTAGCGAAAGAATTTTGAATCATCTCGATCGTAGCGGATATCCCTTTGCACAAGTGTCATATAATAACATCAGCATCACCAATGGATTACTATCAACTTCTATTAGCATTGATAAAGGACCATTTATCAGATTTGATACCTTATATATAAAAGGTGATGCTAATATCTCTTATCGTTTTATAAGGTCTTACTTGGGTTTTGTTAAAGATGATCCCTATAGTGAAGCACTAACAAAAAACTTTGATGATAAACATCGGGCGTTGGGTTTTGTGTCCGTCATACGTCCTACTGAGGTTGAGTTTATTCCTGGGAAAGCCAGAGTTTACACATACATAACCAACCAGAGATCAAGTAGATTTTCTGGTTTGGTTGGCTTTCAATCGGGGGGAGTTGATGATTCAAAATTAAAATTAACTGGTGATTTAAATCTTATACTCAACAATACGTTTCGAAATGGTGAGAGGAATACCATTAAATGGCAGGCTCCCGGCGAAGGAACGCAGAGGCTAAACATTTCAACGCTTTGGCCATACCTTCTAGGTACAAATTTTGGTATAAATGCCCAGTTTTTACTATATAGACGCGATACAACCTATATAAATATTAAACCTGAAGTTATGATTGATTTTTTCTTTCCCAAGGGGAATAGTTTGGGATTAGGATTTGAGTATCGTAGTTCTTCAACACTTTCATCTAACAGCTCTTCGGTAGGCGACTACAAAACAAGTTTGTATAGGATTTCATACACATCTGGCTTTGCGAGCAACGATATCTTTCCCTCCAGATATTTTTGGACTAACGCATCAATGAGCATTGGAACCAGGGGTACTGATACAGAGAATGGTATAAATACCAAAGAAAAACAATCCGTTGGCGAGGCAAATGGGTCATTTACAATTTACTATCCAATATATGGCAATACGATTGTCTTACATTTACTTTCACAATCTCAATTATTATTTCAAATATTGGATTCGGACCCACAGTTCAGGTTTTTGGATAATGAGCTATACAGAATAGGAGGTTATCAGGTTCTAAGAGGTTTTAATCAGGAATCTATACTTACCGATGGTTATTTTGTAACGGGTTTTGAACTACAGTTTCGATTGCAGAAAACATTGAATTTTATCGTTTATTACGATAAAGGTATTGTATCAACATACTCAACAAATCGCAGAATTATTTCTTACCCATATGGGTTAGGTCTTGGCTTTCAGCTGGCAACTGCAGCAGGGATTCTAAATCTAAACTATGCATTGGGTGAAGGATTTGGACAAGAGGTCACATTAAGTGATACAAAAATTCATGTTGGATTTACGGCAAATTTTTAACTTGAATTAAAAACATTTGCATAGAAACATAAACAAATTTAAGCATAATAGAATGATTAACAATATAATACATTGTTTCTTAATAAATTTTCATTTTTTTTTGGAAAAAATACTGATTAGCTATAATTTTGCAGCTCACAAAAAAATCTAATAATGATCGTAATACCCATAAAAGAAGGCGAGAATATTGAAAGAGCCCTTAAGAGATTCAAGCGTAAGTTTGAAAAAACTGGCACTTTAAAAGAACTCCGTTACCGTCAGGCTTTTATTAAGCCATCCATTAAAAGGCGTGAGGAGATAAAGAAAGCCGTTTATATTCAGAAACTCCAGCAAACAGAGGAGTAGCATTTTTTTTGGATGCATCAGGCAAATTTGCCTGATTATTTTTTGGGTTTAACCCCTTTTTTAGTTATATTGCATCCATAGAATATGCTGGCACAATTCCTTAAATATCTTCAGATCGAAAAGAATTATTCTGCCCACACACTTCAGGCTTATGGAGATGATTTGCGGCAGTTTTTTTCATATTGCAAAATTGAACCCCAAGTTCAACACATTTCCAAAATTACCCATAGAACAATTAGGGCATGGCTTTCACATCTTCTTGCAGCTGGAGTATCTCCACGTTCTGTAAATCGTAAGTTATCTTCTCTAAGAGGTTTTTACAGATATTTATTTAAGATACAAGCAGTAAATAATAATCCATTACAGAAAGTTATACCGCCCCGAATAAGCAAAAAATTGCCGGTTTTTATCAAAACTTCAGAGGCTAACAAAATGCTTGACTCAAATTTGTTTCCAGAAGGTTTCCATGGAATAAGGGATATGATTGTGGTAGCCCTTTTTTATTATACTGGAATTAGGGTATCAGAACTTGCAGGTTTAAAAACGCAGAATGTTGATTTAGAATCATCAAACATAAAAGTTTTGGGTAAAGGCTCAAAAGAAAGAATTATCCCCATTCACCCAGAGTTAAAGATTATGATAAAATCTTACTTGATGGAAAGGAATAATTATTTCCCATTAAACCAAGAACCATACCTTATTGTTTCTAATTCTGGAGATAAACCCTATTCAGAAATGCTTTATAGGATAGTTAGAAAATATTTATCCTTGATTACCTCATTGGAAAAGAAAAGTCCTCATGTTTTAAGGCACTCTTTTGCAACCCATTTATTGAATCAAGGTGCCGATATTAATGCAATTAAAGAATTGCTCGGTCATGCCAACCTGGCGGCCACACAAATCTATACCCATACAAGTGTACAAAAACTTATGGAAGCTTATCAACAGGCACATCCACGTGCCTGAACCTAAATATAAACCAACATAAAGAGGAGGAACAAAACATGAACGTAAAAATTCAATCTATCAAGTTCGATGCTGATCAAAAACTTATTGATT
>Ga0334882_1003803_pt1 | contig 13443 bp, 10 predicted proteins | sample GraSluR1_MG_5_FD_207226 | JGI IMG/M metagenome (GOLD analysis project Ga0334882, IMG submission 207226) | Sludge microbial communities from methane-producing bioreactor in Wageningen University, Netherlands - Granular Sludge_15_04-R1 | ecosystem: Engineered > Bioreactor > Anaerobic >... | reverse complement strand
TGCCTGTGCTATCCTATACATACAGTACGTTCTGTACAGAATGGGCATCTTTTGAGGGGGTACGATGGACAAGCAGGTGGGCGTGACAGAGATCCGCAAGCAGTTCGCCACCATCCTGAACGAGGTCGAGTATCGCGGCGACAACTATGTCATCCTGCGGCACGGCGAGCCGGTGGCCGCCCTGGTGCCCATGCGCGTCTATCGCCAGTGGCAACAGGAGCGCCAGGAGCTGTTCGATCTGCTGCGCCAGGCGCAGGAGCGCAACCGCGACGCCGACCCCGACCAGGTGCTGGAGGATGCCTTGCAGGCCCAACGCGCCGTGCGCCAGGCTGAGGCGGGCCGCGCGCCATGATGCGCGTCGTGCTGGATGCCAACGTCCTGGTCAGCGCCCTGATCTCGTCGCGGGGCAGCCCGGCGGCCATCCTCGCCTGCTGGGAGCAGGGCGCGTTCGAGTTGGTCGTCAGCCCGGCCATCCTGGACGAGCTGGGGCGCGTGCTCCGCTATCCCCGCATCCAGGCGCGCTACGACCTGCCCGAGGCGCTGGTGGGGCGCTTTTTGGAGCTGTTGCAGCGCGTGGCCACCCTGGTCGAGCCGCAAGGAGAGATCGCGGCCATCCCCGCCGACGCCAGCGACAACCGCTACCTGGAGGCGGCCCTGGCGGGCGGCGCCGTCTATATCGTCAGCGGGGATGCGCACCTGCTCGCCCTGAGCGCTCATCAGGGTACCCGCATCCTGGCGCCCGCTGCCTTTTTGGCCCTGCTCAAGCTGGAAGGCCAGGGCTGAGGCGAGCGCCGGGAGCCCTCTCACACCGCCCTCTGCAGCACCTCCGAGACCTGGCGGGCCATCCGGCGGATGTCAAAGCAAGCCTCGGCGCGGGCGCGCCCCGCCCGGCCCCACGCCGCGCGCAAGGCCGGATCGTGCAGCAGCGCGCTGGTAGCCCGCGCCAGGGCCTCTTCATCGCCCGGCGGCGCCAGGCGGCCCGTCTCCCCGTCCACCACGATCTCTGGCAGAGAGCCCTGGGCATAGCCCACCACCGCCTTGCCCATCGCCATGGCCTCCAGGTTGACCAGCCCCAGGGCCTCTGGATCGCACGGCTGCACGAAAAGATCCATCGCCGCCAGGGCCAGGGCCGGATCGGCCAGTTGCCCCGTGAACGTGACCCTCTCGGCTACGCCCAGCTCCTTGGCCAGCGCCAGCAGCCCATCGGCATAGGCGTCCTCGCCAAAGATGGCCCCGCCGACGACCAGCCCCCACGCATCGGGCGCGTTCTCCAGCACGTGCGCCAGCACCCGCAAAAAGCGGTCCTGCCCCTTGATGGGGTTGAGCCGCCCAACGATGCCCAGCACCAGCGCATCCTGGGGGATCCCGTGCTCCTGCCGGAATACATTCCCATCCATCCCAGGATCGAACCGCTGGACCCGAATGCCGTTGTGCACCACGGTTATCTTGTGGCCGCAGGGCTGTTGCTGCGCCGTCGCTTGCGAGTTGGCCACCACGTGGGCGGCCAGGGTGCAATAGAGCGCCTTGCCCGCGCGCTCCAACCAGGCGCACCGGGGCTCGGATTCGCCCAGCCAAAAGTCATTCCGATACCACACATAGGGGGTGCGCGTCAGGAGCGCGGCCGGCGCTGCATAGATCACGGCCCGCACCGAGAACGCCACCAGGATATCTGCGCCTGTATGGCGCACAATGCGAGCAAGCGTCCTGGCGCCTGCCGCCAGATCAACCGGGGCGCGCCAGGAGCGGCGCAGGCGCGGCAAGGGGGCCAGATGCACGGGGATGCCCTGGGCGGCTGCCCGATCGGCCAAGGGGCCTCCAAAACAGGCCAGATGCGGCTCCCATTGGGCGCGATCCAGATGCTCTAACAACATCAGCAGGCTGATCTCGCCGCCGGCCAGGGCCGTCGCGTGGTCTACAAAGAGCACGCGCTTGCGAGCGTCTTGGGCCAGGGCGTTCGCAGGTGCGTTCATCGAGTGAAACCTTTCACCCAGGGCTCCTCCGATGGTTGCTCGCAGAAGGTGGAGATGCAAGCGCAGAGCCAACGCGGGGTAACGCTCATGCGCTATCCCGCGTTGGCTTGGTCCTCCGGTGCGTCTTTTCGTCCTAGCCGGTCACCCAGCCGCCAAAGACCGGATACTGGCTGCAGATGATCTCCAGATAGGCGGGCCGGTTGCGGGCGTTCTCCGCCAGGGCGCGCCCCAGGGCCGGGATGATCTCCCCCGGCTCGGTCACGTCCTCGGCATAGTAGCCCATCGCCCGCACCGCCTCGGACATGTCGGTCTCGTCGTGGGCGCACACCTCGCAGGTGTACGGATCGTGGCCGGGGCCCCAAAAGCCGGGGCCATAGCCCGCAAAGCCGCCGTTGTTGATGTGGATGGTGGTCACCCCCACATGCTCGCGCACCAGGGGCTCGAAATTGCCCAGCATATAGCCCACGCCGGCGTCGCCGGTGACGTTGATCACCTGGCGCTCCGGGTAGGCCAGCTTGGCCGCCATCGCCGCCGCCAGCCCAAAGCCCAGGGTCGAGACGTTGCCCCACCCCAGGAACCCGCGCGGGATGCGGGCGGGCCACACGGTGCTGAGCTGGTCGCGGGTGCTGCCCGAATCGTGGGTGATAAAGCAGTTGTCCAGGTCCAGCACCTTGCGCATGTCGCCATAGACCCGGTAGGGGTTGATGGGCGTGTCGTCCGAGACCATCAGCGGCTCGTACTTGGCCATCATCTCGGCCTTGAGCGTGCGAATCTCTTCCACCAGCGCCGCCTTGGCGGGGACGCCGCCATCGGTGCGGCGCAGCAGTTCTTCCGCCAGCGCCTCCAGCGTGAGCCCGGCGTCGCCGATGACGGCGTGGCGCGTGGCATAGACCCGGTTCACGTCCGCCGGATCAGCCGTGCAATGCACAATCACCTTCTGGCCCGCGTCGGGGATGGTCTGGCGAAAGTGGCCGCTGGCCAGGCTGGTGCCCACGGCCAGCACCAGGTCGCACCCGCGCAAAAAGTGGGCCGCCAGCTCGCCCCGCACCCCCACCGAAAGGGGGTGATCCATCGGGAAGACGCTCATAGCCTTGAGGGTGCTCAGCACGGGCAGTTGGGCCGCCTCGGCGAACTGGCGCAGCGCCTCGACCCCACCGCCATAGTAGACGCCCTCGCCCACGTAGAGCAGGGGGCGCTGGGCGGCCAGCAGCGCCTCGATGGCGGCCTGCACGTCGGCGGGGTCGGGCGCCGCGCGCCAGCCCTTGACCGGTTCGTAGGCCGCCTCGTCCATCTCGCCCAGGGCGCGGGGGATGGTCACCAGCACCGGGCCGGGCCGCCCCGTGCGCAGCATGGTGAACGCCCGCCGCATCACCTCGGCCACGCGCTCGGGCCGGTCAATCTCGCCGATCCACTTGGTTACGCTGCGCAGGCCGTCGGCGATCTCGTATCTCCCCCGGCCCCCGGCCCCCACGGGCACCCCATCGGAGAGCAGCAGCAGGGGCGACGAGTCCTCATAGGCCTGGGCCAGGGCGCCATAGGCCATCTGGAGCCCCGCCGGGTTCAGCCCGCCCATGACGGTGCAGACCCCGATCTTGTCCCCGTTGGTCACCCGCGAATAGGCGTCCGCCACGGCCACGGCATAGCGCTCGTCGCGCATCATGATCATGGGGACGCCCTCCTGGCCCAGGGCGTTGTTCACGCAACAGACCGGAAAGGTGGTCACCCACTCGACGCCCTCTTGCTTGAGAATCCTTGCCAATGCGTTGGCTGCCTGTATCGCCATGCGAGCCTCCTCTCGTGGCCGAATGCGTTGTGCGGCGCCCTGCCCGGCCACCACGGCAGGGCGCCGCCGGTTGTGCCTCTATCGGCGCCACCCCTTGTAGGCGTCCCGGCCCTGCCAGAGGGCCGTGTCGCCCAGCTCTTCCTCGATGGCCAGCAGGCGGTTGCGGTCGCCGCCTCGTGTCTGCCCCGCGTTCAGCCCCACGGAGAAATCGCCGACGCTGTCATTGTCGCCCCGGCTGCCGCAGGGATGTACGTTATAGCCGTTGCGGTGGGCCAAACGGCAGGCATCCAGCGCCTCGGTGACCGTCCCGATTTGCGTTATCTTGAGCACCATCGAGTTGGCCGCGCCCAGCTCGATAGCCTGCTGCAAGCGCTGAGGGTTTGTGGTGAACAGGTCGTCGCCCACGATCTCGATGCCCAGCTCGCGGGTGGCCAGGGCGTGGCCCTCGAAATCCTCCTCGTGCAAGGGGTCCTCCAGCGAGACGATGGGAAAGGTCTCGACCCAATCCTTGAGCAGGGCGATCACCTCGTCGCGGGTCTTTTCGCCCGGCGAGAACAGGCCCACGTACCGGTCAATGTCCCTCTCATAGTAGGTATCCGCCGCGCAGTCGAAATAGAGGCCCATCTGGCCCTCGTGGCCCGTCTTGACGATGGCCTCGGTCATGATCTCCAGCAGCTCGCGGTCGTGCTGGATCACCCCGGCCAGGCTCATGCCCCGGTAGGCGGGGGCGAACTTGTCCGGGTAGCGCTCGCGCAGCATCTTGACCACAGCCTCGGTGCACTCCCACGACCAGTAGATCGCCTCGGAATAGCTGCCCGCGCCCCAGGCGGCAAACTCGTAGCTGGGCTTGAGCCAGCGGCTGCTGCCCGGATCGCGATAGCGCCCGCCCGTGCCGATCCCGACGATGGGGATGGGCATGGTGCGGGCGTCGGGCCCGCCGATGTAGCGATAGAGGGGCAGGCCGCAACTGGCCGCCGCCGCCTTGATCACCGCCAGCGAGACGCCCACGATGGCATTGGCCCCCAGGCGCCGCTTGTCCGGCGTGCCATCCAGGGCGATCATGGCCAGGTCAATGCCCGCCTGATCGGTGACATCCATGCCCACGATGGCCGGGGCGATCTCGGTGTTGATCGCGGCCGCCGCCTTGCGGGCGCCCAGCCCCCGATAGCGCGCGCCGCCATCCAGCAGGAACTTGGCCTCGTACGTGCCGGTAGAGACGCCCGATTCGGGGGTGGACCGGCCCCGTGCGCCGCTCTCCGTCTCGACGGTGACCTCTAGCGAAACCAGGCCCCGGTTGGCCAGGATCTCGCGGGCCGAAATGCGTGTGATGCGATCTCCCATGTGTGTCGTGCTCCTTGTTGGTTCCGTGTTCGTAACACTTGTTCGTGCGAGCAGTGGTATTGTCACTACTGCCCTCGCCCCCCATCGAGACTTGTCCCGGTGGCGAGTTTCGCCTTCCCCCTCTCCCACAAAGTTGTGGGAGAGGGGGCTCCGACATGCCCATTGCGCGTCACGGCCGTGGGGGTGAGGGCCGCCTGCGCCCTTACAACACCACGGTCACCCGCAGGTCGCCCAGGCAGGTGCCGGTGTTGCCCGTATGGATGGCGCTGCCCAGTTTCATCAGCGGCATGGTGGCGTTGTGGTTGGCCAGCTCGGCCTCGATATTTACGCCGTGCTCGGCGGCCTCCCCCAGCGTATAGCCATCCACCAGCCCCCCCGCCATACAGATATACTCGCCGCCCACGAGCTGGGTGCCCGGGCCGTCCGTGCCATCGGAATCCATCGCCGCCACGACGATGCGCTTGCTGGCCAGGCGCCCGCTGCCCAGCAGCGCCGCCGAGGCCAGGGCGTATTCCTGGTTGCGCCCGCCCACGCCGGTGGCGTCGCCCACGGGCACCTCCAGGTGCCCGCCGGTGATCAGGGCCACGGGCGGCGTAAAGGGCCGGCCATAGCGCTCGCACTCGATGCCGACCTGCAACAGGACGTTGGCCGCCTCTGCCGAGATGGCCGTCAGGTGCGAGCTGAGGATCGCGCCGGTGAGCCCCAGTTCCTCCGCCTTGGCCCGCGCCCCCTCCACCATCTGGTAGAGGTCAATGGGCTGCCAAAAGCTCATGCGCATCGCCTCGAACTCGGCCAGATCCGGCACGTCGTAGGCGGGGTCCATGCGCTCGAACACGTCGCGCATCACGGGCGGCAGCTCGTCATACCAGGGCTGGGCGCGAAAGTAGGGCGCGTCATCGGCCATGCGGTTGGCGCCGGGCGGCCAGGAGGGCGGGAACGACGATGTGCGGGGCAGCTTGCCGCGCCAGCGGCCAAAGAGCCCCACCTGCATCACCAGGTTGATGCTGCGGGCCGGGTGGATCATCTGCATGATGCGTCCCCGGCTCACCTGGGAAAAGTAGCTCATGGGCCGGATGATGATCCCCTGGCTGCCATACTTGATCGCCAGGCGATAGAGCGCCCGCAGGTCGTCCAGGGTGACGCCGGGGGCGGGCAGGGGCGAAAGGGACGAGGCCCCATCGCTGAACAGGGTGAACACCAGGTCGCGGGGGGTGACCCGCCGGGCGATCTCGACGATGCGCCGCGTGCCCTCCACCGAGCCCTCGTCGGGCACGGGGTGCGCCCCCTCGGTGACGACGATGCGCTCCAGGTTGCACGGCTCACCGCGCTTGATGGTGATGGCTCCGGCGGTCAGCCGGTCGCCCAGGATGTCCTCCAGCGCCCGGGCCTGGCACTGGACCGCCTTGCCCGCGCCAATGACATAGATCTGCTCGATCTCGTCCAGGTCTACGACCTCGTCGCCATAGCCCGAGACGTCCATCTGGGGCTGGCCGCCCACCAGCAGCCGGTTGCCCTCGATGCGGATCAGCTTGCGGGTGTTGGCATAGGGGTCGCCGGCGGCCAGGCCCGCCTCCAGGATCTCGAGCGCCAGGGCCCGCCCCTCGCGGTGCCCGTGGGAAACAAGCTCATCGCGGTTCTGGAATAGCATATGCTCCTCTCTGATAGTCCGGAAAGCTTTGCAGCGTTCTGCAGAGCAGGACGTGGGCTGGCTGCGCATACATGCGCCTGCGGCCAGCCCCTACGGGATATGCGCTGTAGGGGCAACCCCCCGTGGTTGCCCCCTTGGTTACACGTATGTCCTTTACTCCCCGATGACGGGGCCAGGAGGCCGGTAGAACCCCAGCTTGGGCGTGTCCCAATACTCGGTGGATGGGAACAGCTCGCCCGGATAGCGCAGGTTGGCCTCGATCCCCTCCAGGTTCAGGTCCACCCCCAGGCCCGGCTTGTCCGGGATGGCGGCATAGCCCTCCTGAATCAGCGGCTCGTCCAGGCCGGTGACCAGGTCCTTCCAGAAGGGCAGGTCCAGGGCGTGGTTCTCCAGCGCCACCAGGCTGGGGATGGCTGCCGCGCAGTGCAGGTTGGCCATAAAGGCGATGGGCGAGCCCGCAAAGTGCAACGCCGTGGGCAGGCCGTGCTGCTCGCCATAATCGGCGATGCGCTTGGTCTCCAGCATGCCGCCCGAGGTCAGCAGGTCGGGGTGCAGGATGTCCACCGCGCGGGTCTCGATCATCTCGCGGAACCCATCCCACAAATAGAGCTCCTCGCCGGCGGCCGTGGGCACATTGATGGCGCGGGTCACCAGCCGGTGCCCCTCGATATCCCACCAGGGCATGGGGTCCTCGATCCAGGCCAGGCCATAAGGCTCCAGGGCGTTGGCCAGCCGGATCACCTCGTTGGCGGTGAGATAGCCGTGGCCAAAGTGGTCAATGCACAGCGAAATCTCCCAGCCCACGGCCTCGCGCACCGCCGCCACGATGGCGGCCATGCGGGCCACGCCCTTGTCCGAGAGCTTGCTGCCGATGCCGACGCCGGGGGCCTGGCCGCGACGCGCCAGGGGATACTCGTGCCCCGTGGGCGTCCCGATCAGGGCGCCAGGCGCATCGTTCAGCACATTGGGGCCGATATCGAACTTGATGAACGTCAGGCCCATCGCCTTGCGCTGCAAGACCCGCTCCACGTATGCCTCGGGGGTGGGCTCGTGGGGTGTGGGGGTGTCGGCATAGATGCGCACCCTGTCGCGATACTTGCCGCCCAGAAACTGGTAGCAGGGCACGCCGTACACCTTGCCCACCAGGTCCCACAGGGCCAGCTCGATGCCCGAGACGCCGCCCCCCTGGCGGCCCGGCCCGCCCAGGGGCTTGATGGCGCGCAAGAGCATGTCCACGTTGCAGGGGTTCTGCCCCAACAAAACGCTCTTGAACTGCAGGGCGTTCTCCTTGTGCCCGGCGTCGCGCACCTCCCCGATGCCATAGACGTCCTGGTTGGTATCAATGCGGATGATGGGGTAATCATAGTTGGAAGCCACCACCGCGATGCGCATGTCGGTGATCTTGAGTTCGCTGGGCCGCGACCAGGTGCGCACCACATCCTCGATGCGCCCCCTCCGCAGCTCACCCTGCCGGTCTATCATGTTCCATGCCTCCTTTGAGAGCAGATCCAGCATATGGGCTGCTCCCTATCGCATCACGCCCAATAGCCCTCGGGGGCTGCGTCCAGGCTGGCCAGGGCCGCCCGTTGGCGGGCGATCCGCGCCAGCACGGCCCGGTGCAGGCCCTCGGTGGTCTCGTCAATGTCCAGGCTGCTGTTGGTATAGGGGTCGGCCTTGGTGGCGGCGTTCACCTGCTCGATCCAGGCGGCCTCCAGGCCGCTCGCCCCCGAAAAGGCCCCGGCCAGGCCGCCGGCCACCGCCGCCAGGCAGTCGGTATCGCGGCCATAGTTGACGGCGGCCAGCATGGCCGCGCGAGCATCGCCCTGGGCTGCGCAAAAGATCGCCAACCCCTTGGCTACGATCTCGTTGGCCTGGGACTGGCCATAGACGAAATGGTTGCCGCCTGAGTAGAGGGTGTAGAACTCGTCGCGCATGGCCATGGGATCATTGTGTCGCCCCGCGATCTCTAGCGCGCGCTCGATCTCTTCCTGGATGCGGTCATAACCGCCGTAGGGGGTGCCTTTTTGGCTGCGATAGGCGGCGAACGCGAGGGCCGTCTGGAGCACCGAATCCACCGTGGCGCCGGGCCGCAGGGCCTCGGCCAGGGCGGCGTCATAGAGGGCCGCCCAGCGCAGGGCAAAGGTCGTCTCGGCGGCATACACCAGCCCCACGTCGTACACATCGGCGGCGGCAGCGGCGGGGTCGCCCGCGTTAATGATCCCCAGGGTGTGGCTGGCCCGCGCCATCGAGACCACATTGTTGAACGGCCAGAGCCGCCCCAGCTCGCGGGGCGGCACCCCGGCCCGTGCCATCTCTAGCAGGCTCTTGTCGAACGGCTCCTGCTTGTAGACCATTTTGGCCGGGTCCAGCACATCGAGCCAGACGAGCAACAGGTCGTCGGCGCTGATCCGATCCTGCTTGCGGATGACGGCGGTGTTCATCAGCTTTTGGCGCTCGATGCCATCTTCGGTGGTGCCGGGGGGGCGTTGCCAATCGGTGTAGCTGGTATAGTGCTTGTAGCTCTTGAGCTCCGTCAGGAACCCATAGGTCGCCTCGATGCGCTGGGGCTCCCAGCCCTCGACGGCCGCCCCCATAGCCGAACCAACCCACGAACCGGCGATGCAGCCGCGAATCTTGTCACGCAGTGTGGTCATTTCTTGCGCCCCCCTTGTTCCAGATGCTTCCTCGCAACGCGCCCAGTATACCGCAAATCCACAGCCGAGGCATGTGCAAAAGCGATCTCGCCTGCAAGGGGCCATTAGACAAAAGGCCCATCGGGTAACGGACTACCCGATGGGCCTTGGTGTATCTGATGCGTGCGCTACCTACCGCAGCGTGATCGGCAGGTACAAGCGATGGAACTCGTCCCCGAACAGAGCGTACTCGGAAAAGTGGTCTATCTCCGCCACGACCTGTTTGAGCAGAGTATCATCGTCGCTGTTCAGACGCAGCCACGTGCCCGGCCCCGCCCACCAGAGGGCCATCGAGCCAGGGATAGCCTCCTGATAGGCCGTGTCGCCATAGCCGATGATCACGGTCAACGGCACGTCGGGCTGCACACGTAGCCCGGAGCTGAGCAGCGCTGTGGCCGTGAATGCCCGGCCCACATCCACCTTGCCGTGTGGCGTGGAGGATGGCCCTGGCTGGGTCACGTGCACGATCCGCACCGTCTCGGTGAACGCCCCGGCGGGCACAATGTACTGTACCTGGTCGTCGTCCGAGGTCAGGTTGCCCCCCTCGGGGGGGATCAGCCCCACGGTGGTATCCGGCTCTGGCGCAAAGTTGGCCGCCAGCGCCCGATCCCCTGTGGCCATGAACGCGTACTCGGCGTCGGTGGAGACCACCAGGCCGTCCTCGGTCCAGTTCAGAAAGTCGAAACCGACATCCGCCGTGGCCGTGACGACCACATGCACGCCGTGGGTGTAGACCCCCGCCCCCAACACCTGCCCGCCGTGGGCGGGGCTGGCCGAGAGGGCAATGGTGTACTGGTTCAGCGCCAGGTTCGCCAACAGATCGCGATCCCGCGTGGCCGAGAAGGTTACGTTGTGATAGGACGAGATGGGAACGCCATTCTCGGTCCAGTTCACCAGGTGCCAACCCTCAAAGGGGACCACGCTGGCGGTCACTTGCGAGCCATAGCTGTACGTCCCGCTGCCAAACAGGTTGCCGCTCCCGACCGGATCGGCGGCCACATAGACATGCACCTGATCGGGCGTCACGCCTTGCAGATAGGGGTAGCCACTATTGCGGGTGTACGCGGCGTCGGCGGCCCAGGTGCTCGTCCAGTCCCAGCCATCATAGGTGCTGGCGTCGTACGGATGGGTCATCTGGGCCGTGGTGCGGCCCGCGCCCCGGGCGCTGGTCGCCTGGCCCGAGGTTTGGGTGTCCCAGTAGCAGTGCTCGTCCACCGTCGAAGACGTGACGCTTCCCAGAAAGCCGCCCACGTTGGCGCCCGTGCCCGCAACTCCGCCGGCGCTGTAAGAGCGGTAGAGGTAGGCTGTACCGACCCCTGCGCTGCTGCGGCCCACTAGGCCGCCCACCTCATCTGCTCCGTTGACATAGGCGCGGCTATAGCTATCGGCGATGGTGCCGCCAATGTTCCAGCCCACCAGCCCGCCCACCATATTCGTGCCCACTACCGAGCCCATGGTGTAGGCGTGGCGGATCTCGCCCGAGTTGTAGCCCGTGAGCCCGCCGGTCTGTTGGGTGCCCTGCACGTCCACGACGGCGGACACGTTGTGCATAGCGGTGCCGGTAAAGGCGCCCACCAGCCCGCCCACAAGGCCGGTTGAAGCCGAGGACATGACCTGGCCCGCGGCCGAGCAGTTCTCGATGACCGTCTGGAAAGAGGCGCTGCCCGCCAGCCCCGCGCTTCTGGGCCCTCCCAGCACGTTCACATTCTCCATGCGCACGTTGCGGATGGTCGTCTGCTGGGTATAGCCGAACAACGCCTGCTGCTGGGCGGTGGGGCGGTTGATGGTCATATTGCGGATCGCATGGCCGCCGCCGTCATAGGAGCCATCCTTGAACGGCGCGCTGGGAGAGGACGTGCCGATGGGCGCCCAACCCTCGCCCTCGTTCCAGGGCGCCACACCCAGGTCAATATCCGCGATCTGCAAAAAGTGGGCGTCCAGATGGTTGCGCACATCATCCAACTGGGCCGCCGTCGCCACCAGGTAGGGGTCTTCTGCCGTGCCCGAGCCCCCGGCAAAGCTCAGGGGCAATGGCCCCTGCTCCGCCAGCGTGGGCGGCACCGCCGCCACGCCTAGAGCCACGATCAGGCCCAGCGCCAACAGTAGGGATATGACTCTCGACCGCGAGTGAACCCATCGCATGCTGTGTCTCCTTTCGCAACGCATCCTTTGCGTTGCCTGCGCTCACGACGCCAACGCGCCTTGCAGCCCGCTTACGGGCCCTGGGCGAGGCCGGACCGGCCGCTCGTCGCGGCACAGAGGCAGCATGCGGGTGCGGCGTCCTCTTGCCAGGGCGTCTCCCGTAGCGCATCCATTATAACAGAGTAAAATACAGCCTGTCCACTGCAAGGCGCTAATTTACCAGGCCAACGCGGAATTACATCCGCGAATGCCCAACATGCAATCAAGTCTGCATGTTTCCGGTGAGAAGCGCTCTGAAATAGAAAGAATCAAACCGAACATGAGGGATAATCGCGGCGCTCTATGGCGATAACGGTAATAGAATTGTCGCCTATTCCTGCATCGGTGAAGCGCGGGAATAGGCCAGGGGGGGCGCCGGACGCACTGGGGCGATCTCGCAGGGGGAACTGGGGCGGACGCAGACCTACGTCCGCCCCAACAAGAACGCAGCGCTAACTGACGCGGATGCCCAGGGAGAGATCGAGCCGGTTGCGCAGGGGCTGGCCCGCGATATAGCGCGCCAGATTGTCCTGAAAGATGGCCAGGGCGCGCTCCTGGTAGACGGGGGTGCTCCCGGCATAGTGCCCGGTGATCAGGGTATTGGGCGCATCCCACAAGGGCGAATCGGCGGGCAGCGGCTCTGGATCGGTCACATCCAATCCGGCGCCGCCGATCTGGCCGTTATTGAGCGCCTCGATCAGGGCGTCCTGGTCAATGGTGCCTCCGCGCCCAATGTTGATGATGCAGGCTGTGGGTTTCATCAAGGCCAACTGGCGCGGGCCGATCATCTGCTGGGTCTCGGGGGTCAGGGGCACGGTCAGCACCACCAGATCCGCCTCGGGCAGCACCTTGTCGAGCTGGTCGGGGCCGACCATGCGGGCCACGCCCTGGGCGGGCCTATCGGGGTCTCGGCGCACGCCGATGACGCGCATCTCCATCGCCTCGGCAATGCGGGCCGTGCGCTCGCCGATGGCGCCCACCCCGATCAGCACCAGGGTCTTGCCCGCCAGCTCAAAGATGGGGGGCAGGCCGCCGCTGCGCACCCAGGCATGGCGCTCTTGCGCCTGGACGGCCTCGGGGATGCGCCGCGCCAGGGCCAGCATCAGCGTGAAAATGTGCTCGCTGATGGGGATGGCGTGCAGCCCCGAGGCGTTGGTCACGATCCAATCTTTCCCTTGGGCCTCGGGGTGCTCCATGATCCAATCGGCGCCGGCGCCCCATTGCTGATACCAGCGCAGGCGGGGCATGGCCAGCAGCCGCTCGATGCCCACGTCGCCTCCGGCGATCTCGATCTCGTCCCAGGCGGCGCGGATGGCGTCCTCATCGCGGGTGGCCAGGAGGCGATGGTTGGGCGCCAGGGCTTTGATGCGGGTGCGGGTCTCTTCCGGTAAGTGTTCAATGGCTAACAGTATGGTCTGCATGGGTACTTCCTTTGGGTAAAAGCGGGAATGATTCCGGCGCAGGGCGACGAGCCCTTACGCAGGGCAACGAGGCCCTACGCCGGACAGATAGATCGCGACAGAGGGACGCGAGCTATTCCAGGTAGGCGCCTTGCTTGCTGGTGGCGGTGTACTGGTGCAGCTCGATGCGGTTGCCGTCCGGGTCCTCCAGCCAGGCCTGATACGATTGGTCGCCGCCCAGCTTGATCTCGGTGACCTCGACGCCGTTGGCGCGAAAGGCCGCCGCGGCGCGCTCGATATTGGGCACCTCCAGGCAGAGGTGACGATAGGCCTGCTTCTCGGCGGGCTCGGCCAGCTCGCCGATGAACAGCTCGACAAAGTTGCGCCCGCCCACGTGGATATACTGGCCATAGTGGGTGCCATCGGG
>Ga0334882_1003800_pt1 | contig 13448 bp, 8 predicted proteins | sample GraSluR1_MG_5_FD_207226 | JGI IMG/M metagenome (GOLD analysis project Ga0334882, IMG submission 207226) | Sludge microbial communities from methane-producing bioreactor in Wageningen University, Netherlands - Granular Sludge_15_04-R1 | ecosystem: Engineered > Bioreactor > Anaerobic > Unclassified... | reverse complement strand
ACCTTGAATCTAAATAAGCAAGGTCTTTTTGGGAGTATTTATTTGGGCTTTTTTGAAATGAGTCTCCCTTTTTTTTGGTGGCTTTTAGCTTTACGAAAATCAAAACAAACCTCCCAAATAGTTCATTGGATATATCTTTCCCCAGTCTTATCCATGATCTGGATTGCGATTATCCTTAAGGAAACTGTTTTACCAGCTTCATGGATTGGGCTCGGTTTTGTTATAGGTGGGATGATATTAAGCAAAGTGCCTAAGGAAAAGATGCCAGAAAATCCCGAAGTATTGGATAACTCTTTTTAACTTTCTCCATATAGAGGGGAAATTCCCATCCTTTCCACTGGTAAGGGTTGACCTCTTTGATGTTGTTTGGCATAGCTCCCAATAATTCTTTATTTGATTGATCTACAATGATTGCGCTAATGACAAAGCCATCCGTTAGCAATGTCTGGTATTGATCCCTGTGCAAATGCCATAGCATTGAGCGCGGATCATCCAATACCCGGTGGCTGGATGGATCAGTTACATTGAGCCTTCCCCAGGGTAGTCTTAATCGAAGTTGTTTATGATTATCCGTCCAAAAATAATGATGCAAGCTTTCATCAAATTTTCCCTGATATAGTAAACTGCCATTTTCCCTAATTTCATGAATAATGCTTCCATCTTTTCTTATTCTTCTTTTATTGATAATGGGATTTATCATTTCGAAAACACCTATAAAGCTTTTTTTGGATTGGTAGTTCATCTTGCTGATGTTATAGGAAGGAATGACCTGGAGCAATGCGTCCTGGTCTTTAAAGCTGGCTTTAAATTCCATGCCAGAAGGTGCCCGGAGATTAGCATTTTCAAAATAATAAAACTCACCTCTATCGCGGTCATAAGTATCAATGCCAATGATTAGTTCTTCTTTGGAAAGATCTATTGGGCGCTTGAAGTGCAAATCAATATAAAAGTAAGAGGCATCCGTTTTTAATGCCAACTGTTCTATTAAATCGTTTTGCGTTATTTCGAAATCAGCTTTTTCGGGCTCTAAAGCAACATTGGCTAGAATACCGTAATTTTGTTCGGGACAGATGGTGTTATGCCACAACACATTTCTTTCAAATGGCAGTATAAAAGGTTCTGTAGTCCATGTTTTTTTTGCCCATTCATCCATCCATTCAAAAATTACTCCACCCATGTATCCGAGCGCATGGATATTTTTAAACATACGAATAATACCCAAACCCTGCTCTTTTTCAGAAAGTCCTCCATGTTGATAACCATCCGGATTTTTATGGGCATTTCCCATTCCAGTAGCCAAGCCAAATTCAGCGACCAAAGCGGGATATTTGGAATGCTGTTCAATAAAAGCTTTCAAGTACCCTCCATATAAAAAACGCCCTTCTCGGTCGTGATAATCATAAAAACTTAGTTCATTGTTCATAAAATCCGGGAAATTTGGATAGATGTGGTACGAGCCAAAAAAACCGGCCTTGAGCTGATTTGAAGTTTGGATATGGTTAATATCAATGGATATGCTGTCATTCCACTCTTTATGCTTGTCTCCATCTTCATTCCATTCTGAATCATGTTCCAGGGGATCCAGCGTAGGCCAGCTTACCAAGGAAACTGGTCGCTGCCAATGGTATTTCTTTGTTTCATATTCAACAGTTTGATCGCAGGACCAAGCAAACCAGGCTTCAGTTGGAGAGCCATTAGTACATTGTAAATAAGTGCCTTCATACTGATAACCGGAGTTTATCTTATTGCTAGCTTCTACTTCATGAGGCTCAAACTCTCTTCCAATCAAATAGGCTAGCGTAAATGAGGAGCAATTCGCAATATACCTTCCATATGCTCTTCCCTGACGATAGGGTATATCAGCATTTCCGTGAATAGCATCTATTCCTGTTTGGATTTCTTGGAGGAAGTTTTCCATGTATCCCTTATCAAGCAAATTATTATTTTTAGGATTTTCTTGAGGCCAAATGCCTTGAAGCAAATATAGTGGTTTTAATGGATGATTCAGATTGTATAGGTAAAGGGCACGGTAAAAAGCAGGATCCAGTAAAGTATAAACCCGAACAGCATTAACATTCATATCAGCCATCATTTTAAACCATCGCGAATATACTGATTCATCTGAAGGGAACTCTGTCATCCAATTCCCTGGTTGAGCGGTTCCCAGATTGATTGCCTTGATAAAAAGCTGTTTCCATGTTCCCTGGTGATATAGATAAAATCCACTACTATCTGTTTTGCTGATTTGTTTGATTTGATTTTCTTCCAGGTAGGTTTTTTCATGAGCTAATCGTTGCCGATCTTTCACCAGTGGGTCATGTCGGATTTCATTGAGCACTTTATGAATGAATGGGACGTAAGCTCTCCAAAAAAAAGCATTTGATTCTCCTTTGATATGCATCGACAATTGTTTTCTGATTAGATAAAGTCCTCCGTAGTTCCAGCTCATGGGAACTGAGGTAAGATCAGCAAAATCACCTGCCAGATAATAAGAGGTATATGCTGAGTTTTTTTTTCGTACGATCGCTGGAAACCTGCCGGATAATCCTTCTGATCTGAGCTTTTCTCTCCCTCTTTCGGTAAGGTCAAGATAAAAATCTGCTAAAATTTCAGTTGTATCGAATGGTTCAATCATTTCTATCCAATAATAATAAGGCACAGGTTTTTTTATGTTGAATTCATTTTTGAACTGATCACGAAATAGAATTTGGCAATCCTCTGAACCAATATCAATAGCTGATTCCAAAACAATGATCTTGTCATTGCTGGAAACTAGCGCATAACCCTCACCTTTAAAATTCCAAGGGCGTTTATATTGATTTTCATAATTTCTGATCATCCATGGAGCAACTTCATTATCTGATGATAAATCATGAAAATATCTTCCTATCCATCCTTTCCAACGGAAGCCAAATATTTCTTCCAATTCTGATCGGATTAGTGGTGAAGTTGGTGAAGTAAAGGTATTAAACTCACCAATCAAAGTTACTCCATTTTTCAAATATGATTTGATCCGAAAAGCATCAATTTCGCTTAATCCTCCATAAATCAGCGGAGAACGTTCTCCTAACGGATTTTTATTCATATATTCATGCTCATATACCCCGTAACTATCTGCAAGATAAATTAAATCGGGAAAATCCGGAGCATTTGCAAAGTCTTTGACAGTGTAGGTTTTATTTTTGTTTGGAAAAAAGCCATAGTAATCTTTATGGTATTTAAAATAACGTTGGTTTGGCGGAGTAATTTTAAAATGATTCAGCGTCCACATCAATCCTTTGTGTTCTCTATAGCTATAATCCGGTACCGTGTTATTCAGTATCCAGACATTCAATTGGCTCGAAGGCGTCATGTGCCATATCAACATGGGCAAAAAGGCTAAAGTAAATAGTGCTGTCATCAGGAGAAAAACCGGTGAACTCAGCCATAATCTAATTTTTTTGTTCATCAGCCCAAGCTCCTATTCTTTTGATTTTTTCAATCTAAGTTTTGTCGAGTTTGAAGCATAAACATTTCGCGTTTGATAGTTCCCCAAGATTTTCTTCCCTTTTTATATCCAAAAAAGGACCAGATTCTTAAAGAAACGGACAGAAATCTGTACCAAAATGGTTCTAATAATGCATAAAGAAGTAATTTTAAAATCTCTTTATATTTTTTATAATAATTATACGAAATTTCATTGATAAATAGAGCAACAAGAGAAAAAAATAAGCCAAAAAGATAAGCCATCAAGAAAATCATCAAGAAGAAATCAGTAATGATCCCAAGAATAAAAGAAAAAATCAAGATTAAATATCCTGAAGCTTCGATTACTGGTCCAAGCATTTCGAAAATCCAATAATACGGAAGAGCTAAAAAACCCAAAGTGCCATATTTTGGATTAAAAAGCATATCTCTATGAGACCAGAGAGAATCTATCATTCCTCTTTGCCACCGGATTCGCTGGTTAGCAAGGCTTTTTAAGTTTACTGGGACTTGCGTCCAGCAAACCGCATCAGGGGCAAAGTCAATACGATATCTTCTTTTTTTATTTCGTAAATGCTTGTGTATCCTGAGAGTGAGTTCCATGTCTTCTCCAATAGTATGCCGGTATCCCTGTAATTCCATGACTACAGAACGTTTGAAAAGTCCAATAGCCCCTGATATGATTAAAAGGCTGTTTATTTTTTCCCAACCAATGCGGTTGGTTAGAAAAGCTCTAAGATACTCAATAATCTGGGTAATAATCAGGGGAGACAGAGGCAGAAAAACATCTTTTAATGCTCCATCCTGAATTGTGCATCCATTAGCAACACGGACTATTCCTCCAACAGCTACTGTTTCTTCTGAGTTTAAAAAAGGTTGAACCAGTTTTAACAGCGTTTGTTTTTCAAGAATGCTGTCCGCATCAATGGAACAAAATAAAGGATGTTTTGCAAAATTAATACCTGCATTAAGGGCGTCTGATTTTCCTCCATTGATTTTGTCCACTACTAATAAGTGGGAGTATCGAAAAGATGAGTACAAGCCTCGTACTTTTTCACAAGGAATCCAATCTTCACTGTTTTCGAAAGAGACTTCTACTGATCTTAGATCAAAATAATGGATCAAAGTATTTAACGTATTATCAGTGGATCCATCATTGACCACCACAATTTCATAGTCAGGATAGTCTAATTTCGAAAGGGAAACAATGGTATCAACAATAGTGTGTTCTTCATTTCTGGCAGGTACCAGTATTGAAATGGCTGGAGTGTATTCGGTTGCAACGTAAAAATCTGTTTTTGATAGACGTAGATACTCTCTTTAATCGGTGAAAGGATATAATAATGAGTAATATGTACTGGCTGTTAATGATAAAAAAGTAAATAAAGATAAAAAGACTGTATGAATAATAAATCCGATAAATGATTTCATCAGTCATGTCAGTTTTCTTCTTCTTTCTGAAATGGACTTTTAATCATTCGAAACGTTTTTTGTTTACCTTCGATCATCTGGTAGGCCAGATCTGCCTGAATGGGATTTTCTGCATTCATTGAAATGGAAGTGATTTCCTTATAACCTTCAGGTCCTAACTTGAGCAAACTTTCAAAAGCGTGAAACTTCACCCACCAGGTTTCCTGATCGATCATTTTTCTGAGATAGGGAATGACTTTTTGGGGGAGAAAATGATACAAAGACCTGGCGATCGTAATTTTGACGTTATCAGAATTAGTAATTCGATATTTTTCAAGGATAATTTCCAGAGCTTCCGTTTCTCTTGTTTCTGCCAACACCAAAATAGCTGAATTTGCCACTTCGTCTTCATCATATATAAAAGGAAGAACATGTTCGATTAATTTTGTATTGCCTGTTCGTATCTTTTTTTGGAGATAACGATAAGTTGTATCTTTATTTTTCATTTTATTTTTTAAAAAATGAAGCAAAATGCTTTTTCCTCTGATGTTTCGCTGTTGTTTTAATAATGTAAAATAATCCTCCATTGGAGGATTGATGATATCAATAATTTCAATGACCCGATCCTGAACAATACTGGTATGAATAAGGGTTTCAATTACTTCTTTTTGCTGAAGGGCGTCTAATTCTATATTAGCTAAAGCGTAAGCAGCACGATAAGAAACTTCGGAATGGGGAGAATCAAGCATCTCAAACAACACATTATAAGCCAGGGGAGATCGGATGATAGAAAGTTCTTTAATTGTTTCAAGATTTGGTCCTTTTGAAAGTCTGATTATTTTTTCCTGAGTAAAGCCTGCTTCATCGAAAATGATATGATAGTCTTCTCCTTTTTCTTCTGCTAAAGTGAGAAGTAATCGGTATATAAAAGATCTTTTATGCTGATCCAGAAATTTAGACAAAAAAACTTTTGGAGGATCATTCATCATACTGTATTTTATTTCTGACAACATTTTTGCTTCATATTCATGATATTTTTTTTCACGCTGGATCATGATGGCTTTTCTTATCAAGAGGAAAATGACCAAAACAATGTTAACGCTTGATAATCCAACAATCAAAACGGTAATGAATAATTTCAAGCTTTTACCTCCGCTTGGAAATCATTTTAATTCGTTTTATATATTTTAAAACAAATTTAATGAATAAAGCTTCAATTATTAGTGGTGCAAGTTTTTTTCGTTTTTACAAAAAAGCTGGATAATGTTATAAGCATGATCTGCCACTCGCTCAAGATTCATGATAATATCCGTAAAAACCAAAGCGGATTCCACTTCAGTTTCCCCGCTGATATAAGTCTCACTTCTGTGCCCTCTGTAATTTTTAACATTAGTGTCAATTTGTTGTTCGATAGCCTGGGCTTTCTCTAATGTGGACTCCGGATTTTCAATGTTGTTGAGCATGGAGCAAGCTGTGACAATGTTTTGTTTTACCAGTGCATAGAGCTCTTTGATAATCCAGATGGTTGCTTCATTAATCCTGACATTATTTTCAAAAATAAATTCAGTAATTTCAAATAGATTGGTGGCATGATCCCCCCAACGTTCGATATCATCTACGCTTTGCATCAAGGCAGAAACCAATTCTCCTACATCTTCAGTGATATCTTCTCCGTGAATGTCTCGAAGATAGGTAAGGGTTTCCCGCTGGATTTCATTGACTACATTTTCAAGCTCCCATACTCTTTTTGCTTCAGAATAGGGGAGTTCTCCAGAAATGTTCATGATTTGTGAGTCCAGCATTTCCTGGGCTATCGTGGCCATGCGGAATAATTCTTTTCGTACTGCATCCACAGCCAGGCTTGGAGTTTGAAGTAGCCTTCTGTCAAGAAAAGCTGTTCCCTGCAAACAGGTTTTTTCTTCTCCTCGCATTAATGATTTGACTATTCTGGAGAAAAGGGGGATCTGCCAAACCCAAATCAAGCTCCATAATACATTAAAAAGGGAGTGGCTGTTCGCAACTAAGCGCTCAATAGAGGTGTCTCCCAAAAACCTTGATAAAAAAATGACAGCAAATTGATACCAACCATTTACAATGAAAGGATATATACAAATTGCTCCCACTACATTAAAAAGAAAATGAGATAATGCCACACGTTTTGCGCTTAAACGTGTTCCAATGGATGCAATCATTGCAGTTACAGTGGTTCCGATATTAGCTCCAAGAACCAGAGGAATAGCAGAGCTAATATTTATTAGCCCCTGACTTGCCATGGTTACAGCCAAAGCTGTAGTAGCTGATGAAGACTGCACAATGCCAGTAAACAAACTTGAAACAAGGATGCCTTTAAAAGGATTATCTCCCAAGGATTGCATGATTTTTAAAAACGGGTCAAAACTTCTTAAAGGAGTCAGGCCTTTTTCCATAAGATATAATCCAACTAATAAGATTCCAAAGGATATGATCGATTGGCCTATATAACGTACTCGTTTTTTTCTTCCTAATAGGTATATCAGCAAACCAACAGGAATAATGAAGAAACCCCATTCAGTGATTTTAAATGCAATGATCTGTGCTGTGATCGTTGTACCAATGTTAGCTCCGAAAATTAGACCCAGAGCCTGATCAAAACGTAGCAAACCCGAGTTAACAAATGCTATTGTAACTATGGAAACTATGGAAGATGATTGCACCAGCATGGTAATCAATGCTCCAGTTAGAAGGCCTGCCCATGGGGATCGTGTAGCAGATTCGAGAATGGCTTTGAGCCTTACTCCTGCGACTTCTTTCAAATTATCGCTAAAAGCGACTAAACCATAAAGAAAGATGCCCAATCCGCCAATGATATAGGCAATATGTTGGTGTTCCAGGGGTCCAATCATTCATTCTCTCCAATCTTTTCTTTCGATACCGTTATCCAGTTTCCTTTCCATAAAATGTCTTTTGACGGCAAGTTTGTTTGATTTTGAATAAACCAGGACATGATTTTTTCTGAATCTGATGCAAACCTGGGAAGAGCTAATAGGTAGGTTTTTTTAGTAAAATAGTTTTCCGTAAGAATCAATTGTATGTTTTCCTGATTTGCTTCGTATCGAGGTAGAAAGTATCTGTCTGCTGCAGGGTGGATGGGAATAAGGGACTTTCCTCCCCAGGCCCCAAAACACCCCAGCAAATGGTTACCTTTGTAGCTATAATCTTCAATAAACTGGCGTTGACGGGGAATACCACCTCCAGGGTAACATAAAGTCATCATCTCGTTTGTATTGATCTCAGGGATGTTTTCCATTTTTTCGTAAAAAAGATCCAACGTAGCTCTGATTTTCTCGGGAGGAAATTTGGTCATTATTTGATGGTCGTATGTATGATTGCCTATTTCAAATCCCCTTCCCTGTAAATATTGTAATTTTTTAATCCAAATATTGTGCTTATGGTTTTCACCAAAAGGTATCACAGTAAAAAAAATGTAAAACACAGCATTTTTGCCAAATTCAGGATATTTTTTTGAAAACTGCTCCAGTATGCCTACGCCACTTTCAAGATCAGGGGTTTCATCTTTTGTAAATCTGAACTGACTTTCCAATCCATCATCAAAAGTAAGGATTATGGGCTTTCTCCCATCAGGAACTGACGAGAAATCTCCTTGAAGAAAATGGTCTGTACGCATGGTCGAAAATCCTGCAAAAAAAAGTTGTTCCAACTGGTGTTGAAAAGTTGGAAGATCAATCCAATAGCGCGAATCGTCAAGCATATGATACATTAAGACAGGAACATAAGGACTTTCTACTGGATAGAACTCTTCTTTGGATATTTGCATCATGGCAGGATGAAGCGTAATCTCTTCCAAGTATTCCAAAGGAACAGAATAGTCAAAAAAACTTTCCCAATGAGGAATTTCAAGCAGTCTATGGAAAAAATCAGCGTGAAGAGACGAAACATTATCTTTTCCATAAACATGAGCCACATTTTTGATTAGCTTTAACTCTTCCTCATATATGATGCCATCATTTAGAGCAATTGCATATAGTTCTTTAAGAGATGCGTTATAGTATAATTCTATCCAGTCGTTTTTAATGTTTGGATTCTGTTGAAGAAGTTTCTTTTGGATATTTTTGGGATAGGCTAAATAATGAAAATAGCGAAGATAATTAAGAGGTACAAAACAAAAATAGAAAAATACTAAGAAAAAGATAACTGATGCTACAAACCATTTCCAGAATTTTGCGCCAGGATTCATGTCACAAGATTAATCAAACGCCCAGGGATGATAATCCATTTTTCAATTTTGGAATCCATTAAAAAGGATTGAATTTTTTGGCTTTTTAGTACCAACTCTTTTAACTCACTTTCTGATACATCTGCAGAGACTGATAACTTATCTCGGAGCTTGCCGTTGATCTGAACAGGGATTTCTATCAGCTCTTCTTTAACTAATTCAGGATCATATGTAGGCCACTTTTCCTTAAAAATGGAGGAAGTATGCCCCAGTTGGCTCCAAAGCTCCTCGCAAAGATGGGGAGCAAAAGGGGCCAAGAGTTTGAGCAATGTTTCGATTGATTTTTTAGAAAGACCTGAAATCCGTTGCAAATGATTGACATAGATCATCAAAGCAGAAATGGCTGTATTAAAAGAGAAATCAACAATATCCTGGCTAACCTTTTGTATCGTTTGATGCATTAAACGTATCATTTCAGGGCTGTCAGTTTTTTCGGCGATAACCTCAGGATCACACAAAACCCAGATTTTTTTTAAAAAGCGGTGAACACCTTCTATTCCCTGTGTGTTCCACAAGGATTCCTGTTCAAAAGGACCCATAAACATTTCATAGCAACGGACCACATCTGCGCCATATTTGTCTAAAACATCATCAGGGTTAATAACATTGCCCAATGATTTGGACATTTTTCTTCCATCTTCAGCCAGAACCATTCCCTGGTTGCGTAATTTTAAAAAGGGTTCTTTGTTGGGTACGATTCCCATGTCAAAGAGAAATTTGTGCCAGAAACGGGCATAAAGCAAATGCAATACAGCATGTTCTGCTCCTCCAATATATAAATCAACGGGCAACCAATACTTTATGGCTTCTTGGGATGCAAGGCATTCTGTATTTTGAGGGTCAATATAGCGTAAATAATACCAGCAAGATCCTGCCCATTGAGGCATGGTGTTTGTCTCTCGCTTTGCTGGAGCATGGCATAAAGGGCAATCTACTTTTACCCAGTCTTGTATCAGTGCGAGAGGAGACTCACCAGTACCGCTAACTTCATAATGGTCTACTCTGGGAAGTTCTAATGGAAGTTCTGCTTCAGAAAGTGGAACTATACCGCATTTGTCGCAATGTATAATCGGGATGGGCTCTCCCCAAAAACGCTGTCTTGAAAAAACCCAATCCCTTAATCGGTATTGAATGGCTTCTTTCCCCTTGCCTTCATTTTCAAGCTTTCGTGTGATTTCTTGCTTCGCTTTTCCTGAAAGCATGCCATTAAACGAATCTGAATTAACCATGATGCCTTCTTCTTCGTAAGCGCATTCTTGGGATGATTCCATCTTAGTGGGCATAATCACAGGAATGATAGGCAGATTGTATTTACGGGCAAAATCATAATCCCGTTGATCGTGAGCGGGTACAGCCATGATGCTCCCCGTTCCGTAACTCATAAGCACATAATCAGACATATATACTGGAATTTCTTTTCCATTTAGCGGATGAATTGCCCATAATCCAGTGAAAATACCAGTTTTTTCTTTGGATAGCTCTGTTCTTTCGAGGTCACTTTTCGATGATATCTGCTGTAAATATTTTTTAACTGGAGCAAGGTAAGGTTCTTTTACATATTGCATGATGATGGGATGCTCAGGTGCAAGCACCAGGTATGTAGCGCCATATAAGGTGTCAGGACGGGTAGTAAATACGGTGAGTTTTTCATCAAGGCCTTTTAATTGAAACTGAATTTCAGCTCCGTTTGATTTTCCAATCCAGTGTCGTTGCATCATTTTTATTTTTTCAGGCCAATCCAGCTCCTCGAGATCTTCCAGCAAGCGATCGGCATAAGCAGTTATCCTGAGCATCCATTGCTTCATCAATTTGCGCTGGATAGGAGTACCGCAGCGTTCACACTGACCCGAAGAGACCTCTTCGTTGGCCAGGCCGGTTTTGCACTGGGGGCAAAAGTTGATGGGAGCTTCCGAAATATAAGCAAGACCTTTTTTATACATTTGCAAAAAAATCCATTGCGTCCACCGATAATAAGAAGGCTCTGAAGTATTTATCTCCCTGCTCCAATCATAGCTAAAACCAAAACGTTTTATCTGTCTTCGAAAATTATCAATATTTTGTTTTGTTGCAATTTGGGGATGAATTTTCATTTTGATAGCATAATTTTCAGTTGGAAGACCAAAAGCATCCCAACCCATGGGATGCAAGACGTTAAATCCGTTCATTATTTGGAACCTTGAGACGATATCGCTGGCGGTATATCCTTCTGGATGGCCTACATGAAGCCCTTCTGCTGAAGGATAAGGGAACATATCCAGGATATAGAATTTGGGTTTTTTGGTATCCAATATTCTTTGATGAAGTTGTTCCTCTTCCCAAAAGGCCTGCCATTTTTGATCAATTTTATTAAAGTTGATATCATCTTTACGCATTTTTCTTCCTCTTTACAGCATTCTTTTTTCAGTTAAATTATAGATGAAGAATATGAAAAACAAAAAAACTGAAAAGCTATTGAATATCGGATGGGTCGTATTTGCTTTATTGATACTGGTTTTGGTGCTTGTTTTTGCAATCCAGCGCATATCATTAACAAATCAAAAAAACCAGGAAAAACCACCTACTGAAAGTGGAAAAGCAGATAATAATCCTGTCCGGGTTAAAACTTTTTTTGATATTGATGCTGATCAGCCTATCAAAGCTTTCATTGGAGAAACTGAAGTTACTGAGCCAGGAACAGAGTTGAATTTGCCTCCTGGAGTTTACATGGTGCGTCTGGTAGATGAAAATGGAAGAGAGCACATACAACCCCTTGTCATTGATAAGGAAACTAAAGAGTTGCGCCAGAAGCTGATAATGCCACCGGAAAGAAAAACAATCACGATTGTTTCCAGCCAAGAAGAATCCGAACTATATTTTGACGGTCAGTTTATTCAGCATTTTAATCAGGAAATTACTCTGATGGTTCCTTTCGGTAAAAAAGAAATCGAAGTAAGGAAAAAGGGGTACACTTCAATAAGCAAAACTGAAGTGATAGATGAAAACAGTCCAACAGAGTATCTTTTTGAAATAAAAACTCTTCCCTGAAGAGATGTTTGATTTAATCTGGAGGAAAAGATGAAAAAAATCATGTATCTCTTGGTTGGTCTTTTGGTTGCTGCTGGTGGTGGATTTTTAATTTATCTCTGGTTTGGCGATTTCTTAGTTGTTTTAAAAGGCCTTCTTGGTCCCATGGTAGTTCTTGCTGGAGCTATTGTATTCATTATTGGACTCATGACACCTCTTAAAGAAGAAGATTTATTTCCTGATGATCTGGAATCTTGTGACGAAGAAGAAACTGGGACGACAAACGAAGCAGGTCAGGACACCTCTGCTTGCCCTCCCTGCAGTGAGGACAGCTCTGAAATCAGTAAAACCGACTGATCCCCTTATGCCAGATGGATGGGTTTGCCCAGAGCAACCTCGATAACATCAGTAAAAACCTCAGAGTATGTTGGGTGAGCCAGGATGATTTCTTCCATTTGGCTCAAAGGGATTTTTTTGCTGATAGCCATATTCGCTAGACCTATGATGTCCGAAGCATTTTCTCCAATGATGGAGCATGCTTTAATGCATCCTTCACTAACAAATAGCTTGATCATCCCTTCTCTAATATTTCCTGCACGGGCACGACCATTAGCTGCATAGGGAAAAGTGTAAGCTGTTGAGCCTGCGCTGTCTCCAATAGCAGCAAACTCAGGAATGGAGTAAACTACTCTTGGCACAAGGGAATAATCCATAGGGGAGCAAGGTTTTCCCATAATGTGTTCGCAAGCTATTTTTGCTTCTTTGAAAGCAGTATGAGCCAGTAGTGATGAGCCATTTACATCACCAATGGCATAAACATTTTCAATATTCGTCTGCATAAATCCATTAACTTCAATACCTGATGGAGAAAGCTTGATCCCAAGAGATTCAATAAGCTTAAGCGGATATTGGGGTTTTCTTCCAACAGCAAGCAATATTTGTTCAAACTCTTCTTGTGTGAGGGTATTGTCTTTATTTAGGCATACGGTGCAGGTTTCAACGCCTGTTTCCACTTTTTCAATTTTCTGTCCCATCCAAAGCTGAATACCATTTTTCATCAGTATTTGAGACAATATCTGAACAGTTTCAGGGTCTTCTCCAGGAAGCAGCTGGGGCATCATTTCAACGATGGTTACCTTTGAGCCCAGGTTTTGATAGATGGTGGCCATTTCAATCCCTATGACCCCCCCACCAATAATAAGCATGTTTTCAGGGATTTTTCTAATCAATAGCGCTTCATCGCTACTAATTATTTTATCCCTATCAAAAGGTAAGCCTGGTATTTGAGCAGGATAGG
>Ga0334882_1003797_pt1 | contig 13454 bp, 20 predicted proteins | sample GraSluR1_MG_5_FD_207226 | JGI IMG/M metagenome (GOLD analysis project Ga0334882, IMG submission 207226) | Sludge microbial communities from methane-producing bioreactor in Wageningen University, Netherlands - Granular Sludge_15_04-R1 | ecosystem: Engineered > Bioreactor > Anaerobic >... | reverse complement strand
TGATTTTTATGTTTTTATTAGGGCGCGCTGCTGGAAATCCTGTTTGACCCTGTAGAGATTCCAGCCCAGCGATGCCCCCAGAATGACGGTCCATGCCGCCAAAAACGCCATTGTATGGTGTCCGCCGGAGCCGTATCGGCAGGTCGGCTGTATGCGCTTTTTCATTGTGCTCCTGACTGATTAGTTGGCGCAGGCCCCGCCTTGTACATAGCTGCCCGTGGTCGCACGGCGCGCAACACTATAAGGGAGAGGCTCTTAGAGTGTCAACATGCTGCTATGGCTAATGCGGGATGTGATCGGGCGATTCGGGGGCGTAGTGGTTTATGAGTTTCTGGATGGCGTGGCGGGCTACCTGGTGGTACTGGAGGCCTGTGGTGAAATCGGTGTGGAGGGTTGGGCGGTAAAGACCCTTTGCGGTGTAGCCGGCGCCCTCGAAAACGCCTGTTTTGCCCCCCATTTGGTTGTTGCGGCGGGTGATTTCTTCTATATTTTCTTCAATTTGTGTGATTTTGGCGGTCAATTTGTTGCGCAGGAGCTGTATTTTTTCTTCGTTTTTCGATTTTTTGTTTTCGAGGCGGGCTATTTTTTCATTTATTTCGTTGTGGATGGCGTGTCTTTGTGCGCGGAGGGATTTGAGCTCTTCCTGACCCCAAGGGGTGGGAATCGGGATGTCGGGGGAGAGGAGGTTTTTCCATTTGACGTTATCGGGGTCCAACAGAGCCGTTATATTCGGTTCAAGCGGTTCGACTCCTGGGGCGAAGAACTCTTCATAGGCGACATCGGCGGAGAAGTATTCGTCGGCGAGGTTGGCGAATGAGTGGCCGAACTCGTGGAGGAAGATGTTCTCGCTGGTGCGGTGGTCGGCGGTGAAGATTGCGTAGTCGTTGTAGATTCCGCCGCCGCCGTAGCGGGGGCTGTTGGCGATGACGACGACGGTGTCGTGGGGAACCTGGCAGGCGACGTCGCGGAGGGTCTTGTTGTCGTCGACGAGCAGGTAGCGTTCGAGGTTGAGTGCGTTGTAGGCGGAGCTCAGGGCGGTGTTGCGGAAGATGCCGTTGTCGGGTTCGTCGACGCCTGACTCGGCGGAGGCGCGGAAGACTGCGCTGATGTTGATTTTTTCGCTGTGGGTTTTGAAGGGCTCGGCGTCGAGGAGGACTTTGGCGAAGCGTTCGGCGTCGGCGGTGAACTTGTCGTATTCGGGTTCGGTGTAGCCTTCGGCGACGAAGACTATGTCGACACAGTCGCGGGGCGGGCCGGCATGGGCGATGGTGTGGATGCGGTCGCGGGGGTCGGGGGATTCTTTGATTATGTTGATGTCGGCGGGGTCGATGTTTGTGCGGTAGATAGGGGCGAGGATGTTCTGGCGGTCGCGGGCTTCGAGGACGAGGAGGACGGGTTTGCGGGGGAATGGGATGAGGACGGTGGCGTGGTATGTTTGGGCGATGCCTTCGCGGGCGGGGGCGGTGGTTTTGTATTCGGCGAAGATGCTGCTGAAGCCGCGGGAGAAGATGAGGGTGTTGGTTGCGACGTCGTAGACTTTGGCTTGGTATGGGCCGTAGTTGAGGTCGTCGATAAGCTTGTCGGGGTGGGCCGGCCAGGTGGGGATGCGGTAGAGCTGGTCGAGGGAGACGGTTTCGCTGGTGCGGTGGCCGGTGTGGAAGTAGTCGATGCGGAGGGCGGCGTCTTCGAAGTGGGCGTCGAAGGGGACGCCGGCGGCGAGGGCGGCTGCGCAGACGGCGAGGAGGATGGACGGGAGAGATAGGCTTTTCATCACGGGGCTCCGTTTTTTGGGGTTTTATTCCGGGGGGATTATAGTTTATTTGGGGCGTTGGGTCAAGGAGGGAGGGAAAGGTGGGAGTGAAGGAGAATAATGGCCTGGGGCGTGGTGGATTGTGGAGTCAGTGGGGTATAAGGGCTTTTTTGGCTACTCAAGGGCAGGTGTGGGGGAGAAAGTCGCATAACGAGCATATTGACTGCATAGAAAGCTTCGGGTAAAGTAGAATAATTGTGGGGAGAGTGCCTCAGCGGCCGATTAAGGACCTTGAGGAGGCAGAGGGCACAAGATATGGCAGGAAACGAGGAAAGCAAGTGAAGTTAAGAAAGCCACCGGTGATAGAAGCGTGGATTGAGTTTTTTCTCGATCTGTCGGAAGAACCTTTGAATGCGGAAGGGGCTTTCGATATGAGTGCGGCTAAGAAGTTCGTCTACGAAGAGATGGACGGCACATTTGACGAGAAGTTTGAGGATATCAGATATGAAGTGCGGGGGGGATTTGCGAATCGAGATGGAAATGTGAAGTTCGCTCCAGAAGTGCAGTTTGATCGATTAAGAGCGAGGAATGCGGGAAAGAATATATGCTTACAGGTCGGGCGCGATGTACTGGTCTTCAATCAACTTAAGGTGAGAAACGAATGGCACGGATATGAGAAGATGCGAGACGCAGCGTTTGATAGTCTGGCAAAATTCCTGAAGTATCGAGGGCTAAAAGGCGTAAGGCATGTGGGCCTGAGTTATCGAGATTTAATCAGATTCCCTGAGGGTACGGCAGAGAGCGTGGAGAAGTATTTGCAGGTATCCCCAAAATATCCGGACAGTTTCGGCAAAATGATGCTCTTTAATCTCGGGCTTCATTTGCCCGCCGGGATCGAAGAGACGATTCTTGATCTCAATGTGAAAAGCGTACGCCCTACAGAAGAGAATGCTAATTGTTCAATGCTTCTGATGGATTGGCAGATGCGGCCAACAGAGAAAGTGATTGGATATCCTGATTTTGGGCGAGACTGGCTGGATCTCGCGCACCAAGAAATTAAGAAGAGATTCGTAATGGTTTTCACTCCGAAGGGACTTGATTTATTCGAACCTGAGGAGGATGGACATGACTAAACCTATCTTTTCCAGTTGTATCGAAGAAGTAGCGGGCGACCAAGAGTTCGTGCGTTATCCGGAATATGACCCTGAGAGGGAGTTGAGTACCAACACATCTATTCGCGGGTTCCGAATTGGGGAGTGCGTGTATGAGTTTCTCAGACCGCAGAGTCTGCGGTTCGCGATAACTGAGAGCGGTTGGGAATGCGAGATAGACAGTCTGCCGGAGTATCACGCACAAGCGGAGAGTCAGGAAGAAGCCTTTAGTGAACTCGCGGTCACTCTCCACACGGAGTTTCAACGATTGTTAACTAAACGGCCATTTGAGATGAATGAGGCCGAATGTATAGCTTGGAAGAGATTAGCCAACACCATAGACTTGCTCACATACAAGCTTACGAAACATTTAGAATTCTTCGAAACAGGGTGTGTTAGTTATGGAAGAGTAGGACGACCGCACAGAATAAAATGGATCGATGGCACTAATTACACAATAGACGTCGAACAAGTACCAGGCGAGCTTATGGCCTGTCGGCCCGGTCAGTGGGTTGAATGTGTAGTCTTGCGCGATCGGGTGGCAAATAGAATAATTAAAATCAAGTCTATTAGAAAGATTGCGGTAAGAATACCAACTGAAGCGCAAGTCGCACGAATCTGGAACGAGATGGCAACAGGGCCAGTTCAACATACAAGCTGGGAGTGACTATTCAAATTGAAATAGAGGGGAAGGAAGCAATTGTCGAAGGCTTGTGAATGTTGGTTTCTTGATGTTGGGCAAGGTTCGTCCAATGTCATCATGTTGGAGGGGAACAGAGCAGTAGTTATAGATTGTGGTCCCCGGGGATCCAGAGAAACAGTTACTCTTCTTAAAGAAAAACATGTCCAGACAATAGAGTGCTTGGCAATCACTCACAATCATGAGGACCATGATGGAAACGTTGCGCAGGTACTCTGTGCTTACAGCGGTGCGGTTCGGAGTATCTGTTTTCTAAACGATGGGAACAGGAATCTGCGAACATTGGCAATGCTGAACAGTGATTCTCGTAACGAGAGATGGCCGCCGGCCCGACGCCTGGAAACTGAAGGAAGTAGGCCCGCGATTATCTATGAAGACACCTCGTTTGAGTTAAGCGCAATCCATCCGAGTATGCAGGATAACCTGAATGCACTCCAGGCGAACCAGACGAGCGCAGTGCTTCTACTCAAGGCTTGGAGATTCAGGCTATTGTTCTCGGGTGATGTTACTTTGAGTGGTTGGATGCAGATCGCAAGTAGATTGAAATCGCCGCCTCTTAAATGTGATTTTATGACAGTCCCTCATCATGGGGGGAATATAAATGGCGGCGTAGATGAGCGTGCTTCTCACGACACGTTATACCGTCATATCGTGAATACACAACATGCAATCATCTCCGTTGGGACAAGCAATGCCCATGGGCATCCGACCATGGATGCACTCGTGGCATTAAGAGACAACCATGTGAACGTCATGTGCACGCAAATGACGGCAAATTGTTGTAGCGATTTAGAACGTGTGCGGGATGTTGCGCGTGTAATACAACAGCCAGCGAGATCAACACGGCACGCAGATTATACATCTAGTGCGAGAAAGAGTAAGAACGTTGCGTGCTTTGGTACCATAGCTGTTGAGCTAAATGCGCACACCTATACAATCGAACCAGATCCGGATTCTATTCCCATTTGTTTTGCAGGAACAAGCGGATTGGTAGCATTGTGCCGGCAAGGAGACTGAGCCCACAGATGGAGAATCGCGTCAAGGTGGATAGCGCGCGTAGCGCGAGGGCAGGACATGACTCGGATTATGCACGTTGATTGGCAGGGGACGGGGATGCGGGTGGGGTCGGGGTTGAATCAATTTACCGGGGAGCGAGAGATGGATGGACGATGGAAGACAATTCGGGCGGCGGATGCGGGTTTGATGACAGTAGTGCTGGCGGCGGCGTTGCTGGCGGTTTCGGGCCCGCTGGTGCGGGGGCGCGAGGGCGCCAAGCGGGCGTTGTGCAGCGTGAACCTTAAGAAGTATCATGCGGCGATGGCGGGGTACCTGGCGGACAATGAGGAGAGGTACTGCGATCCGCTCAGGTGCGTCGTCGACCAGACGCGGCTGACGCAACTCGGGATCGCGGGGCCGTGTCAATGGCATGACCGGAGGGCTAGTCCGACAATTGAAGGGAACGGGGGGCAGTTGTGGCCGTACATGCAGACGCAGGAAATCATGATCTGCGAGACTTTCCGGCAATACGTGCTGCTCTTTTCAGGGCCATATTGCAGGCTTCATCATCATGCGAACGCATTGATTGAGCCGCAGTATTCTTACAGCCAGAATTTTTTTCTGGGAGGAAGCAGTTCTCTTGGAGGGCCTTACGGGGTCTTGAAGGAATGGGAGGTGGTTGAGCCTGCGAGGACGCTGGTGTTCACGGAGGAGACGCCGTGGCTGATTCCGGGGCTGGCGCGGTGGACATTAAACGATACGTGCTTCTTTGCGCGGCATCCGAGCGATCCGATCGCTCATGGCGATACTATTGCAACATTCCACGGTACGACACCAGGGAAGAGAGACTATGGGCGCGGGAATGCGGTTTTTGTCGACGGGCACGTGGAACTGTGCGATCCTTGGGTGAGGCATCCGATCGAGGGTGGGCTATATGTGACGGAGAGTTTCTATCTGGCGTGGCCGAAGGGGAAGGTGTTTACGCAGGCCATCCCGTATGTGCCTTAGCGGGCGGCAATTGGGGGGTGCAGGGTGAAACTGACGGGCAGGACGCGCATGACTTTTGATGGAGTATCAAAATGATCGAGGATAGTCGGCAATTTGGGTATGATTTTGGCGGGCTTTGGGCGGGGGCGATCGGGCTTGCGGCTGCGGGTGGTTATGTGTTGTGGCGGGAGAGTGTAGTGAGGCTGGAGGTGGGCATCCTGGTGGGTGCAGCCCTGTTTCTGCTTGTTACCAAGTTGCTGCCTCTCTGCAGTGTGGTGCTGACGGAGTCGGAGATCGAGGTTAAGTTTTTGCTTCCTTTCCGGCACGGGGGTGTTTTTCGGCACGAGGAGATCGCCAACTATGCGGAGGTGGTTTTTCCGTGGGGCAAGCGCCAGGCGATTTCGGGCATGCTTCAGCCGAAAGAGGGCAAAGCGATCATGCTGAGCGGGACGCGGAACTTTCAGGAACTGAATGCGATTCTGCGTGAGATTTATCCCGAACCGGAAAAAAAAGCGGAGGCGGGGTGAACGAAGCGGTTGTACGGAGCAGGTGAGGCGGCACCGCGGGCGCGCCGTAGTGTTATTTGCCGGCGGAGATATGGTACTTATTCGGGCGGATGAGGCGGGACAACTGGATTGGGGCAAGGCTGCGGGTAAGGAGTGAGAAGGAGCAGGCATGGGCGGGCAGAAGCTCCTGAGAACCTGTTTGCACGGCTTTGGGGCAGTACGCACGTGGTGTTGTGTGGGTTGAGATTGCTTCGTCGCTTCGCTCGGTTTAAGAAACTGAGCTGTTGGCGCGGGACGCACAGGGGAGCGCGAGGGTTGAGATTGCTTCGTCGCTTCGCTCGCTCTAAGAAACTGAGCTGTTGGCGCGGGACACACAGGGGAGCGCGAGGGTTGAGATTGCTTCGTCGCTTCGCTCCTGGCAATGACAGGTTATGTGGTCCGCAAGATGGCCACAGGGTCGGCAAGTTTGTTTGGCATGCTTGCAGTTACAGCCGGGTCAGGTGCTCGGGATGACGGGGTCGAGATAAGCGTCATGGCGAGATGGACGTGGTGGAGGGTGAAGCGGCTAAGGCGGGGTTTGAGTGGCTGGGGGTTGGGGGTTTTCGGGGTTGAGGGTGTCCAGATCGCACAAAATGCGCTTGCACTATCTTGCTATGGAGGGGGAAAATAAAAAAAATTAACTCTTTGCGGGATAGGGGTTTACGTCTGGGCTGTGTGGTTTTTGGGCGCAATTTTCGCACAAAACGCGCAAGTTCGTGCAAGGGTGGAGGGGCGATTAATCCGGTATTTGCGGGAGGAGGGTTGTGATGAGGAGGAACGGCGGAGTGGAATTGGCGGGGATTGGGGTGTTGAGATGGGGTTTGCGGCTGCTACTGGAGCAGAGGACGTGGGTGAGTGCAGTTTTATTCTTTTTTCTTCTTGACCTGGGCGTGGTTTTTGGCGAAGTTAGTTATGAACATATGTTCATAACGTTCGTAGGTTGCGATATGCCGAGGCCATGTAAAAGACGTTCGATTGCGGGTATGCCGGGGTCGGTGGTTTACAAACCGGCGGGCATCCCGGCCAGCGCGCTGGAGTGGCTGAGCCTTGGGCTTGACGAGTTCGAGGCGATACGGCTGCTGGACTATGAGGGTCTTGACCAGGAGGCGGCGGCGGTGCGGATGGGTGTGTCGCGGCCGACGGTGACGCGTGTTTACGCGAGTGCGCGGAGGAAGATCGCGGAGGCTCTTACGGAGGGCAAGGCGATAAGCATCGAGGGTGGGCCGGTGGAGCGGATGGGGATGGGGAATCGCGGTATGGGACGGGGGATGGGAAGAGGCTGTCAGGGTCGGCGCGGGTGGCGCGGCGGACAGGGGGAATGATTTTTGCATTTTGAATTTCGAAGTGAAAGGGGACAGCGATGAAGATAGTGGTGACGGCACAGGGGCGAGAGTTGTCAAGTCCGCTGGATTTGCGGTTCGGGCGGGCGAAGTGGCTTGTGTGCGGGGATACGGAGACGAATGTATTTGAGGGGCACGACAATTCGGTGAATTATCATGCGGCGCAGGGGGCGGGGATTCAGACGGCGCAGAACGTGGTGAACCTCGGGGCGGAGGCGGTGATAACGGGGAACGTGGGGCCGAACGCGATTCGGACGCTGAGGGCGGGCGGTGTGAAGGTGTTTCTGGCGGAGGCGGGGAGCGTGCAGGAGGCGGTGGAGTTGTTTAAGTCGGGCGCGCTGCAGGAGGCGTCGGAGGCTAACGTCGAAGGGCATTGGGTTTGAGGACGGCAACGTGAAGACGTGCATCGATTGCATTCCGTGTTTTTTTCGGCAGGCGCTGGAGGCGGCTCGCTTAGCAAGTAACGATGAGGCGGTCGCGGCGGAGGTGCTTCGGAAGGTGGCTGCGCTGGTGAAGGATCTGGACATGAGCCAGAGTCCGCCGGCGATGGGGCAGAAGATACACCACATCGTGCAAGAGACGGTGGGGATCGAGGATCCGTACCGGGCGATCAAGTCGACTTTCAACGAGGCGGCACTGAGGCTTTATCCGGAGATGCGGCGGCTGATCGAGGCGTCGGGCGAGCCGTTAGGGACGGCGGTTCGGCTGGCGATTGCGGGCAATATTATTGACTTTGGGGTGAACGGGGGTGTGCGGGAAAGCGACGTGGAGCGGGCGATCGGTGAGTGCCTGGCGGCGGAGATTGGGGAGGAGGTGCTTGGGCGTTTTGAGTCGGCGGTGCGGGATGCAGATGAGATTCTGTATCTGGCGGACAATGCGGGTGAGATTGTTTTTGATCGGCTTCTGATCGAGCTTTTGCCGTTGGAGAAGGTTACGGTGGCAGTGAAGGGGTCGGCGATTATCAATGACGCGACGATGGAGGATGCGGTTTTTGCGGGTCTGCCGCGGCTCGTGGAGGTGATCGATACCGGGGATGATGCTCCGGGGACGTTGCCGGAGTCGTGCAGCGAAGCGTTTGGCGAGCGGTTTGGGCGGGCGGATTTGATTATAGCGAAGGGGCAGGGGAATTTTGAGACGCTGAGCGAGGCGGATAAGCACATTTTTTTCATTTTGCGGGCGAAGTGTGCGGTAGTTGCGAAGCATCTTGGGTGTGTTGTGGGGACAAGTGTTTTGCTCGAACATACAACGAATGAACAAATTCCAGTGAGTTGAAAGGTGGTGCATTATGCCCAGAGGCGACGGAACAGGACCGGGTGGTGTTGGCGGGGGCGGCGGTCGCGGCGCGGGTCGCGGTGCCGGCGGCAGAGGTCGGGGCCGGATGGGCGGACCGTTTGCAGCGGGGCCGGGCGGGCAGTGCGTTTGTCCGAGTTGCGGACATGCGGAGGCACATGCGGTCGGGCAGCCGTGCAGTGAGAAGACGTGCAGTAAGTGTGGAACGCGAATGACAAGAGCATAATTATTCAACCTGAAAGGAGGTGCAATTATGCCACGTGGAGATGGAACAGGTCCGATGGGAGCGGGACCGATGACAGGCAGAGCAGCCGGATTTTGCGCGGGCTATCCGACGGCGGGGTTTATGCAGCCGGGCGGCGGGCGCGGGTTTTTCGCGGGAGCGGGCTTTCGAGGTCGCGGCGGAGGGCGCGGTCGGCGGAACTGGTTTTACGCGACGGGCGTGCCGGGTATTGGGCGAGGCCGGGGCTTTTTCGGGCCTGGCGCGGCGGCCGCGGCCGGGTCGGAACTGGAGGTATTGAAGCGCGAGGCCGAGTACCTGCAGGACAGCCTGAGCCAGGTCAAGGAGCGGATCGGTCAGCTCGAGACGGAGTGAGTTAAACTGTGAGTGGGGCAGGGGCCGGTGCGCTCCTGCCCTGTTTTGGACGTGCGGGAAGAAACATGCGGATAGCGATCGCCAGCGGTAAAGGCGGAACGGGAAAGACGACGTTTGCGACGAACCTTGCTTTTGTTGTCGCGGCGGCGGGCAAGCGCGTGCAGTACGTGGATTGCGACGTGGAGGAGCCGAACGGGCATATTTTTTTGCGGCCGGAGATCGTGTGGAAAGAGGCGGCGACGGTGGCAACGCCCGCGGTGGATACGGCGAGGTGCACGGGGTGCGGCGCGTGCGGGCGGATGTGCCAGTATAGTGCGATCGTGGCGCTGAAGGGGGCGGCGCTGGTGTTCGAGCAGTTGTGTCATTCGTGCGGCGGGTGCGTGCGGGTTTGTCCGGTGGGGGCGATCACGGAGAAGCCGAAGGTGATCGGGCAGGTGGAGGAAGGTGTCGGGCGAGGGGTTCGGTTTGTGCAGGGCAGGCTGGAGATCGGTGACGTTCGGACGCCGGCGCTGATCAAGCAGGTCAAGCGGAGGATCGAGGACGGGGCGGCGGCGATTGTGGATGCGCCTCCGGGGACGACGTGTCCGGTGGTGGAGACGGTGCGGGATGCGGATTATGTGGTATTAGTGACGGAGCCTACGCCGTTCGGGCTGCATGATTTGAAGTTGGCCGTTGCGATGGTGCGGCGGTTGGGCAAGGCGTTTTCGGTGGTGATCAATCGGAGCGGGTCGGGAGACGACGGGGTGAAGCGGTTCTGTGGGGATGAAGGGATTGGGGTGCTGATGGAACTGGCGGATGACCGTAGGATTGCCGAGGCGTATTCGTCGGGTCGGATGGCGGCTGAGGCGCTGCCGGAATATCGCGGGTGTTTTGAAGAGGCGGCACGGTCGCTGGGGATTTTATAGATGAAGGAACTGGTGGTAATCAGCGGTAAGGGCGGTACTGGCAAGACGAGCATTACGGCGGCGTTTGCGGCGCTGGGGCGTGAGGCGGTGTTGGCGGACTGCGACGTTGATGCGGCGGACTTGCACCTGGTGTTGGGGCCGCGGGTTTTGGAAACGCAGGATTTCGTGGGCGGCAAACGTGCTCGGATCAATCCGGCGGCGTGCGACGGGTGCGGGACGTGTGCGGATGTGTGCCGTTTCGAGGCGGTGAGGCGGACGGAGGGGGCGGATGCGGCCTACGAGATCGATGCGATTGCATGCGAGGGGTGCGGGGTGTGCGCGGCGTACTGTCCGCGGCGGGCGATTGTGTTCGAGGATTGCGTGAACGGGCGGTGGTTTATTTCGCAGACGCGGTTCGGGCCGATGGTCCACGCGGAGCTTGGCATTGCGGAGGAGAACAGCGGCAAGCTGGTGACTTTGATTCGCAGGGAGGCGCGGCGGATTGCGGAAGAGCAGGGGAAGGAGCTTTTGATTGTGGACGGTTCGCCGGGGATCGGGTGTCCGGTGATCGCGTCGATTACGGGGGCGGATGCGGTTTTGATCGTGACGGAGCCGACGCTTTCGGGGCGGCATGACCTGGGTCGCGTGGCGCAATTGGCGGCGCACCTGCGGGTTCGGGCGATGGTGTGCATCAACAAGGCGGATCTGAACGCGGAGATTGCGCAAGAGATCGAGCGGGACGCGGAGGAACGGGGGATTGCGGTGGCGGGTCGGATTCGATACACGGACGCTTTTACGAAGGCACAGATGAGGCAGTGTTCGATTGTCGAATGCGGCGACGGGCCGGGTGAAGCGGCAGAAGACGTAAAGAGATTATGGAGCAAGGTAAACGATGGCTTTTAATGCGGAACATCAGGAGAAGATGCGCGCGGAAGAGGAAAAGGCGCGGCGTAACACGAGCGACATTCGGCACAAGATCCTTGTAGTGAGCGGCAAAGGGGGCGTCGGCAAGAGCAGTATAGCGGCGAACCTGGCGGTATGGCTGTCGATGCGGGGGCTGATGGTGGGACTTTTGGACGTGGATATTCATGGGCCGAGCGTTCCGAAGCTGCTGGGTCTCGAGGGGAGCCGACTCATCAACGGGCCTGATGGTATTGAGCCGGTGAGGTATCGTGAGTCGCTGAAGGTGATGAGCGTGGGTTTTCTGATACCTGACGAAAACGAGGCGGTCATCTGGCGCGGTCCGATGAAGCACCAGCTCATACAGCAGTTTGTGGGGGAGGCGGCATGGGGGGAGCTTGATTACCTGATCGTGGATTGTCCGCCGGGTACGGGCGAGGAGCCGCTGTCGATAGTTGGACTGCTCAAGGGGGCGGACGGCGCGGTTGTGGTGACGACTCCGAATCAACTGGCGATTGCCGACGTGCGCAAGTGCCTGACGTTCTGCCGGCGTTTGAACCTGCCGGTATTAGGGATCATCGAGAACATGGACGGATTTGTGTGCGGGCACTGCAACCGGAAGACGGACATATTCGCGGGCGGCGGCGGCAGGCGTCTGGCGGATGAGTTCGAGGTTCCGTACATAGGCAGCGTTCCCATAGAGCCGGAGATGGTATGGGCGGCGGATTCGGGCAAACCATATATAGGCACCACCCGACAAAGCGCGGGATGGCTGGCGCTGCGGGAGGGATTTGAAGTGTTAGTCTCGGGGCTGGAGCAGAAGAATACAGAAAACAATGATAAGGAGCATGGAACAATGAGAATCGCTATTCCTCTTTTCGAGGGTAAATTGAGTCAGCATTTCGGACACTGCGAGCAGTTTGCGATCGTAGACACGGACCAGGCGGCCGAGGGCATAGCGGGTCGGCAGGACGTTACGCCTCCGCCGCATGAACCGGGGGTACTGCCCAGGTGGTTAGGCGGTATGGGGGTGAATGTGATAATCGCCGGCGGCATGGGGCAGCGCGCGCAGCAGTTGTTTACCCAGAACCAAATCGAAGTGGTCGTCGGTGCGCCCGCGGAGAGTCCTGAGGAGCTTGTACGTTCGTATCTGAACAAGACTCTGCAAAGCGGTGCGAATCTCTGCGACCATTAGAAAAGAGGAGCACTCATGGAGTACACGGAGAAGGTGCTGGCTCACTTTGCGAGTCCGCGAAACGTGGGTGAGATTGTCGACGCGGACGGTGTGGGGACGATCGGCTCTGAAGAGTGCGGTGATATGATCCGGGTCTGGATCAAGATTGATGGCGGTCGCTTGACTGATGTGAGGTACAAAGTCTTCGGCTGCCCGGCGGCAATCGCCTGCTGCAGCATGATGACAGAGCTCGCGATCGGCAGGAGTCTTGATGAGGCAGTTGAACTGACGGACGACAAGGTTGCCGAAGCGCTCGGCGGGCTGCCGGCGCACAAGTATCACTGCTCCAACCTTGCGGCTTCAGCGCTTCACGAGGCAATCGTCAATTATACGGCGAGGCGGTGAGTCGGCGGTCGGAGGGGGCGTTCGCGCATTAAGGTGTCTTTGCTGCAAATCATCGAACAGGCGTTCGATGCGTTGAAGCTGCGCCGGGAGGGCATAGCGGCACCTGACGAAGTCCCTGGATGCGGCGGGTGCATAATCGCCAGAGAGGACAATCCGGCAGAAATCGTCGGGCGTATTGAAAATCGCCTGGGGCGGGTATATTCCGTCGGCGCCGGGGAAGTTGTGCACGACGGGCTTGAGGCCGGCGGCCATAGCTTCGAGGACGGCCATTCCCTGGCTTTCGATGACGCTTGTGGAGAGTATGTAGTGCTTGTCGGCGAGCCATGCCTGGAGGTCGGTCTGCCAGCCGTCGAAGAAGACGTTTGCGGACAAGTCAAGCTGATCGACCATGTGGCGCATATACTGCTGGACTTCAAGGTCCTGGGGCCGGCCGGCGATGAAGAGACGGAAGGCGGGGTCCAGTTGGCAGAGATTCTTCATGCACTGCAGAGCGAACATGGGGTTTTTGACGAGGCGCAAGTTGCCGACGAAGGCAATGTTCTTACCTTGTTTTCGGCGCAGGAATCGTACTTTGTCGAGATTCACACCGTTTGGAATGTTCATGAGGCGCGTGGGGGCGGGGGGTTTTGCGATGTGGTGTTTGACGAGCTCATCGACGCAGGGATTGCCGACGGTGACAAGGGCATCGATGTTTGCCCAGTTGATGCGCTGCGGCCAGTCGGTGTAGGCCTCATACC
>Ga0334882_1003796_pt1 | contig 13458 bp, 7 predicted proteins | sample GraSluR1_MG_5_FD_207226 | JGI IMG/M metagenome (GOLD analysis project Ga0334882, IMG submission 207226) | Sludge microbial communities from methane-producing bioreactor in Wageningen University, Netherlands - Granular Sludge_15_04-R1 | ecosystem: Engineered > Bioreactor > Anaerobic > Unclassified... | reverse complement strand
AGCGATCAGGCCCCGATCTCCGTCCCATCGACGGATCACGAGGCATCGGAGGAGCCGTTGACGGAGGCGGGTCACCGACGTGACCCAATCACCGAACTGCCCAGCACCTCGCGGCCCGAAGCGGATCGCGAGGTCGACGAGGACGCCGTGCGCCTGCGCGTGGTGCCCGCACAACTTGGTGAGCCGCCCTCGTCGCCGCCGGATCAGATGGTGGCGCCACAGAGCCCGGTGTCACCGGGCCTCCAGGTCGCGGGCACCGACCTGGCAGAGGTCGCATCTGAGGGGTGGAATCCGGCGCAAGGGCCTCCCACAGCGTCACCCGGCATCGCCGGATCGGTGGAGGACGCCCTGAGGATCCAGGCACCGCCGGCAGACCCGCGTCAGGAGAGCCCGGCGCACCCCGGCACCACCCGCGCTCTGACGAACGAGCAGCTGTGGCGCGTCGAGCGCCTGCCCGAGAGCGCACCGACCTCCGCAACGGGCGAAGGCCCTTCCAGTATGCCGCCCTCACCATCCGGCAGCGCCGCGCGGCGCAGCGACGAGCCCGCAGCCAAGGAGCCGTCCCTCCCACCCGGCGCGGCGCCGGACGGTGCAAGCGACGAACATCCGAGACGGGAGAGCAAAACGCCATCCACCCCTCACGGGCAGGCCGACACTGCCGAGGAAGCGCCGGATGGGACGCGGATCGTGGCCCACGTCGCCGCCGGGCGCCCCACAGGCTCGACGATTGAGATGCTCGCTCCCCGGCGCCCACGCCCCGCCCTCTCCGAACGGGCGACGCGATCGACCGTGGCGCAGCGCTTGACCCGCCCGCCCGGGCCGAGCATCGACGAGCCTGCGGCCCAACCTCCGCCCACGTCGATCCCGACGCCGATCGGCCCACTGCCTGCCGACCTTTGGACGTTGATTGGTGAGCCGGTACCCAGCCCGAGCGCGGAGGCGCCTGCGACCCCAACGACGTTGCCCGATCCGTCGCCGGATCACCGAAGCCGGGATGGAGGTAGTGGACCAGGCACCACAGCGCCTCGGACCGTCGCCACGCACACCCACGCGCCGGCCCGCGAGGCGGTCCAGACCTCGCCGCCCGTGAGGCGTCCTTCCACGGGAACGGCACCCGCGGCAGCCCCGGCTCACATCCAGCGTATGGACTTCGGCGGTGTGATCTCGGCCCTCGAACGCTCGGCACCTTCATCAGGGCGCGCCGAGCCCTCCGGTCCGACTCCCGGTGGCCCGGGTAGCACCGCCGGCGCCGCGCTGGAGGCGATGCAGTCCCCCGCCGGCGGAGCCGACGACGAGGCCACACCTGATGAAGCCCCCAGCGTCGACATGACAGAGCTCGCCCGCCGCGTCTACGACGAGGTCAAACGGCGGCTGACCCTTGAGGGCGAACGGTTCCGGGGACGCTAGTCGATGAAACGAGGAGTCTAGCATGGCCAACACACGCAGCAGCTTACAGGCTGCCCGCATCTATGAGGTCGATAGCTCGGGGGAGGAGAAGGGCGGTGGGGTCTCGGTGGATTGTATGTTCAATCCGTTCGAGTACTCGGTCACCAAGACCAACACCTACAAGGAGGAGCGCAAGAACCGCTCCGACGTGCCCGGCTTCGAGTTTGAGAAAGCGGGGCCCCAGACGCTGACGCTCAACCTGATCTTCGACACCTATGAGAGCGATGAGGATGTCAGCCTAAAGACCAACAAGCTCTGGAAGCTGATGGAGTCGAAGACGCGTCGTGAGGGCCGCCGCAATCGCAAGGTCCCCCCGCCGGAGGTCGCCTTCGAGTGGGGCGTCTTCCGTTTCGTCGCCGTTATCACGTCGATGACGCAGAAGTTCACGCTCTTCAAGCCCGACGGCACCCCGGTCCGCGCTCACGTCGAGGTCACCTTTACCCAGCACAAGGACGTGGAGGACTACCCGAATCAGAACCCCACCTCCGGAGGCGGTGATATTGAGCGGGTCTGGCGCGTGATCGCGGGCGATCGCATCGACACGATCGCCTATGCCGTCTACGGTGACGCCACCCGCTGGCGCGCGATTGCCGACTACAATCAGCTCGATAACCCACTGGACCTGCGTGCGGGCCAACAGCTGATCATCCCTAGTTCGGATGGCACCTCAGCGGAGCGACGGACGATCGACCTTCCACCGGATCAGGTGACCTGACGCCATGCCCGAGCCCTTCGAGTTAGCCAGCCAAATCAGGGTCAAGGTCAACGGGACCGAGGTCGATCCCGAGGTGATGGGCCACGTGCTCGCGGTGGACGTTGACCAGCACGTCCGCCTGCCCGACATCTTCATCATCGCCATGCACGATCCCGAGTTTGAGCTGATTGACAGGGGACCCTTCGACCTCACCCAAGAGGTCGAGATCGCCGCCGAGACGTCGGACGGGACCTGGGTCACCTTGATCAAGGGGGAGATCACAGCTCTCGAGCCGGCCTTTCAGGAGGGCATGATCGCCCAGCTAGTGGTGCGCGGCTACGATCGGTCGCATCGCCTCTATCGCGAACAGCGGAGCGCGGCCCACCTCAACACGAAGGACAGCGACCTGGCCCAGGAGATCGCGAGCCGTGCCGGGCTGCAGGCCGAGGTCGAGTCGACCGCGACGGTCTACGACCACATCTACCAGCACAACCAATCGGATCTCGCCTTCCTCCAGGAGCGTGCGTGGCGCATTGGCTACGAGTGCTTCGTTGAGGAGGGCAAGCTGCACTTTCACCGGCCCCGCACGCAGGAGCGCGGCGCGACGCTCACCTGGGGAGACGACCTGCTCACCTTCCGCCCCCGGATGAACCTCGCCGAACAGGTGGACGAGGTCGTCGTCCGTGGCTGGTCGGTCGCTCGCAAGGAGCCGATCGTGGGCCGCGCGCAGCAGGGCGAGCTTTATCCGCAGATCGACGAGGCCCAGGACGGCGCCACATGGGCGCAAGCCTTCGGCAGCGGCAAGCGCGCCCTCCTTGACCACAGCGTCGCCAGCCAAGCGGAGGCTGACGCACTCGCCAAGGCCCGCCTCGACGAGCTCAGCGGCGCCTTCGTCCAGGCGGAGGGCACCGCGCATCGCCGGCCCGACATTCGCGCCGGGAAGGTCATCACCCTCAATGCCTTGGGGGACCGTTTCAGCGGGACTTATCTCGTCACGAATGCCCGCCACAGCTACACCGCCCAGGGATTGAAGACGACGTTCGCCGTCCACGGCGCCCGGACGGGACAACTGATGGAGGCGATGGGGCTCGACGTCCTGCAGCCCCGCTACAACGGCGCCGTCATCGGCGTCGTCACCAATACCGATGATCCCAACCACTGGGGCCGGGTCAAGGTGAAGTTTCCATGGATGACGGAGGAGGCAGAGAGCGAGTGGGCACGTGTGATGGGCGTGGGCGCCGGCCCCGAGGCCGGTCTCTTCTTCATCCCCGATGTGGACGATGAGGTGCTCGTCCTCTTTGAGCAGGGTGATTTCCGCCGGCCCTACGTCATCGGCGGTCTGTGGAACGGGCAGGATGCCCCGCCGCCCGAGGTGCCCGGCAGTGGTCAGGAGCGCCCTCTGGTGCGCACCTGGCGCTCGCGCACAGGCCATCACATCACCGTCTATGACAACGCCGACAACAAGATCGAGATCGTCACCAAGGCCGGACACCAGCTCGTGCTCGACGACGCCAACAGCACGGTGACGCTCAAGACCGACGGGGGCCTTGTCCTGACGCTTGCCGACCATGGCGGCAAGATCACGCTGGAGGGCAACGAGATCTCGATCAAGGCCAGCGGCAATCTCAAAGTGGAATCGGGCGCCAACATGGATCTGCAGGCAGGCGGGCAGGTCAACATCCAGGGCGCACTCATCAACCTGAACTAGCCGGAGGAGTCGCGATCTATGGGACAACCCGCAGCGAAACAGGGCGACCAGATCACCGCCATCGACATGCACATCGTCATGGTGCCCTCGGCCGGCGGCCCGGTGCCGACGCCGCTGCCCCATCCCTTCGCGGGCATCATCGACGGCAATCTGAGCCCCACGGTGAAGATCACGGGGATGCCGGCAGCCACCGTGGGCAGTACCGCGACCAACACGCCGCCGCATCTACCGACCCCGCCGGGGACGACCTTCCAGATCCCCCCGACCAACCGGGGGACGGTGATGCTCGGCAGCACCACGGTGATGATCAACGGCAAGCCGGCAGCCCGCAACGGTGATCAGGCACAGACCTGTGCGGATCCGGTACCGAACATGGCGGCTCAGGTCATCGCGGTGGGCACGGTGATGATCGGAGGTTAGTCAAGATGCCACAGGAGATCGTAGGCAGGGGATGGGCCTTTCCGCCCCACATCGGGTCCCAGGGTGGCCTGGCGCTGACCCACGAGCGCAACGAGCTCGATCAGGCGATCTACATCATCCTGTCGACCGCTCCGGGCGAGCGCGTGATGCGCCCGACCTTCGGCTGCCGACTGCATGACCTGATCTTCGCGCCCAACAACAGCCACACGGCGGCCCGTGCCCGGCGCTACGTCGAGGAGGCGCTGGGGATGTGGGAGCCTCGCATTCGCGTCACACAGGTCGACGTGCGTCAGGATGAGAAGCAGGCCGGCGCGCTGATTGTCGAGATCCACTACGAGGTCAAGGCCACGCACGACCAAAGGAGCCTCGTCTATCCTTTCTACCTGATTCCGGAGGAATAGCGGATGGCACTACCAAGACCCAAACTGGATGACCGAACGTTCCAGGATATTGTGGATGAGGCCAAGAAACGCATCCCACACTACATCAAGGAGTGGACCGACCACAATGTCAGCGATCCCGGCGTGACGCTCATCGAGCTCTTCGCCTGGATGACCGACATCCTGCTCTACCGGCTGAATCAGGTGCCCGACCTCCACAAGGTCGAGTTTATGGAGATGCTGGGGATCACGCTGCGCGAACCGATCCCGGCTAACGTACCGGTGACCTTCTGGCTCTCCCAGCCTCAGGAGGTCCCCGCGGGCGCGCCGTCTCCGGGCGTCGTGATTCCGGCGGGTACCGAGGTCGCCAGCACCCAGACGGAGCGTGAGGCCTCGATTGTCTTCACCACGGATGCGGACCTCAGGGTCCTCCCCCCACAGCTGAGTGCCGTCCTGGCGCGCACGCAGGGCCGCTCGGGTGGTAGCGCCGCCTTCCGCGAGCAGAATCTGCGCCGGCTTGAGGCGGGGTTTGGCGGCTTCGAGGTCTTCTCGACCGTGCCCCAGGTGAACGATGCTCTCTATTTCGGCCTCGACAACGACCTCAGCCATCACATCCTGGGCATCGACTTCGACTTTGACCCTGCCGGTGGCGCCGGTGTCGATCCGACGCTGCCTCCCTATGTGTGGGAGGCCTCGACCGGTGATGCGACGACGCGCTGGCAGGCCTGCGAGGTGGAGCTCGACACGACGCGCAGCATGAACACCGCCGGTCGCGTGCAGATCCACCTGCCATCGATGGGCAAGTACGACTTCGAGCAGGGCAACCGCTATTGGGTCCGTGTCCGCATCAAAGAGATCACGTCTCGTGAGCGCCAAGAGGGGATGCGCCCCTTCGAAAAGACACCGGTGCTGCGTAAGGCCAAGGTCGCCACCTGGGGTGGTACAGTGCCCACAACCCACGCCCAGGTCGTCGCCAACGAGGTGCTTGGGCAGAGCGACGGCACACCGGGCCAGAGGTTTCGCCTGCAGAAGACGCCGATTCTGAAGCGGCATGCAGAGGAAACCTTGGTTGTGCAGGTGGAGGGCCGCCCACCCCAGGGTTGGCAGGAAGTCCCCGACTTCGCCGACTCCGATGCCGACGCACCGCACTACACGCTCGACAGTCTCAGTGGTGAGCTGCGATTGGGACCTGCCGTGCGCCAACCGGACGGCACGATCAAGCTCTACGGTGCAGTGCCTCCTCGCCACGCCAACCTCATCTTCCGCAGCTACCGCTTTGGGGGCGGACAGGACGGCAACGTCGGACCGGGCGTGCTCAACACGCTCAAGACCGCCATACCCTACGTCGCGCGGGTCAGCAATCGCGAGGCAGCGTGGGGTGGATTGGATGCGGAGTCGCTGGAGTCGGCGATGGTCCGCCTGCCGGCGATGCTGCGCTCCCGAGACCGGGCCGTCACCGAGTCGGATTTCGAGTTCCTGGCGACTCAGGCCCTTCCCGCGGCGATCGGTCGCGTCAAGTGCCTGCAACCGCGTCCATCTGAGGCCGGACGCGTCGTCCCGGGTCAGGTCTATGTGCTGGTGGTCCCGCGTGTCGCACGGCCCGCCGGCTACCTCGAGCCTGAGCAGCTGGAGCTCGACCCGGGCGAGGTGCAGGCGCTCACGGCTTACCTCGATGAGCGCCGGTTGTTGACCACGCGCCTCGACATCCGTCCGCCGGCCTACTATTGGGTCGCCTGTCGTGTCCAGCTGCGAGCAGCCCCCGGTGTCGTGCAGGCGGAGGTGGAGGGCGAGGTCCTGCGTCGCCTCTACCGGTTCCTCAACCCGCTCACCGGCGGGCCCGACGGCAGAGGGTGGCCCTTCGGACGCGACCTTTTCGTGTCGGATGTCTATCAGTGTCTGCAGGGCCTGCCCAACGTGCAGTTCATCCGTGGAGTGCAGATGTTCAGCGCGCGCCCCGGCGGTCCAGCCCAGGGTGAGCCCCTCGAGACTCTTGAGGTCATCGCCCACGGTGTTGTCGCCTCCGGCGCGCACGAGGTCGAGTTTGTCTAGCCCGCCGACGGACAGCATCCGGCATCAGACGAAAGAAGACGAGACGCTATGGTGTTCGAACTAGAGATCATCGACCCCGACGGCAACCGGCGTCAGGTGGTCCTGGGCGACACGACCAGCATCGGTCGGCAGCCCGGGAACGACCTGGTCCTCGACGATGCACGGGTCTCACGACAGCACGCCACCATCGAGTGCCAGGACGACCTGTGCTGGATCACCGATCTCGGGAGCTCCAACGGCACGGTGCTCGACGGCGAGCGCCTGCCGGCCCACGCCCCAACGCCGCTGGCACCGGGGCTCGAGGTCAGGATCGGCGGATGGCGCCTGCTGCTTGCACTTCACGCGGCGCCGGGAGAAGATGCGGACAAGATGGCGCCCGTTGCCGCACCGCGCCCTGCACCTCAGGAGGAGGATGCCGCCGGGCCGCCGGCGGACGGCATCCCGTCCGCACCTCAGGAGGGCGACCGACAAGTCCATGCAGGCGCGGACCTGCCGCCGGCACCTCCAGAGGAGGGCGGCGCCGCGCCGCCGGCGCCGGACAGCGACACCCCACCTCCATCTGAGACCGCATGTCCACCGGGCCTCGGCTACCACAGCCGCCGACTGCTCGACTACCTGCCCGGCATCTATCATACTGAGTTCATGAGCCGCTTCCTGGCGCTCTTCGAGGCCACTCTCATACCCATTGAGTGGACCATCGACAACTTCGACCTCTTTCTCGACCCCGGTACCGCGCCCGGTGACGTCCTGAGCTGGCTCGCTGACTGGTTCGACATCACCTTCGACCCCTCGTGGAGCGAGGCCCAACGGCGGCGTCTCCTCCGCGAGGCGCATCTTATCTATGCCCGCCGCGGCACGCGTTGGGCGCTCAGCCGCGTCTTGGAGATCTATACCGGCGCCACGCCGACGATCGTCGACACGGCGCCGGATCTGGATCCCTTCACCTTCAGGGTCACGTTGCCCATCCAGACCCCCCGTTCGGGGTACCAACGCCTGCCGAGGGAGATGATCGAGCGCTTGATCGACGCCCATAAACCGACCCACACACTCTACACGCTGGAGTTCAACTAGCGCACCTTATCGCGAATCAGAAGGAGACAACCCGATGGAGAGGTTGGTAGGCCAATCACTAAGCCGGTATCAACTCACAAAACTCCTGGGACAGGGGGGGATGGGCGCCGTCTTCAAGGCGCGGGACGTCACGCTGCAGCGCGATGTCGCCATCAAGATCATGCATCCCCATATGGCGAACCAGCCCGACTTCCGCGAACGTTTCCTCCAGGAGGCCCGGACCGCGGCACGGCTCGACCATCCCAGCATCGTCCAGGTCTTCGACTTCGGCCAGGAGCGCTCGCTGCTCTTCATCGTGATGAAGTTCATCCGCGGCGCCAACCTCGAGGATATGCTCGACGAGCTCAGGGCGCAGGGACAGTGGCTGCCGCTCGACGAGGCGGTCCAGATCATCCGCCACACCGCCCAAGCGATGCACTACGCCCACCAGCAGGGCGTGCTTCACCGCGACCTCAAGCCGAGCAACCTGATGATCGAACCCGAGCCCTCGGAGGGCCTGCCCTACCGTCCGGTGCTCACCGATCTCGGCCTCGCGCGCCTGCTCTCGGGGCAGCGGCTGACGCAAGCCGGCACCTCGATGGGCACGCCGACCTATATGTCGCCGGAGCAAGCGCTCGGTGAGGACACCGGTCCTGCCAGCGACGTCTACTCGCTGGGCGTCATGCTGTACGAGTTAACGGTAGGCCAGCCCCCCTTCAGCATCAGCAGCATCTCCGAGGCCATTCGCTACCACACGAAGGAGATCCCACCTCCGCCCTCGACAGTGCGCGCCGACCTGCCCCACGCACTGGAGCACATCATCCTTAAGGCGCTGGCCAAGCGCCCTGAGGAGCGCTGGGAGCACGCCGGGGCGCTGGCCGAGGCACTGGGTCACTTCCTGGGCGAGTCGGAGGCCCTACCGGCGGCAACGGTCGTCGCCGACGGTGCGCCCGCCGTCAGCCTGCTCACCCAGTATCACCGCAGCGTCGACGAACCACGGGGAGCCTCGATCCTCGATGCGTTTGCCGCCCCCACAGGCACCGGCGACGTCATCCAGGCACGCCTGCGCGATGGAAGGACCATGGAGATCGAGGTCCGCGATCGGGCACTGACGCTCGGGCGTGGCGAGGACAACGATATCGTCCTTGACACCCCGAACGTCTCGCGGCGTCACGCACGCATCGAGACCGACGGCACGAACTATCGCGTCACCGACCTCGACAGCACCAACGGCACCTATATCGGCAGCGCCAAGCTCCTACCCGGCGTCCCTGAGACGTGGACGCCCGAGCAGCCCTTGCACGTGGGCGATGTCTGGATGCGCTTGGTGCGCAGCGGCGCTCAAGCGGCGACGGGTCGCCTGGGCGCCGAAGCTCCCTCCGGTACGGTGGGTATGGGCGGCACCGGCACGCGCGTGGACCGAAGTCTCCTGCGCTCAAGCGGCGGCGAGGGCCGGGTCGGCGTGGTGATGCAGACCACACAGCTTTCCGTCAATCCGGGCGAACGCGCGGTGACCTCTCTCACGCTGCTCAACCAGGGCTCGATCGTCGATCACTTCAACGTCGCCGTTGACGGGATCCCCGCAGAATGGGTCACCCTGCCGCCCATCGTGCAGCTGATGCCCGGGCAGCAGCAGGACGTCACACTCACCCTCCATCCGCCGCGGTCGCCGAGCGCCCAGGCGGGCCGCTACAGCATGAACGTCAGGGTCTTCAGCCGTGATCTGCCCGCCCAGGCCGTCGAGGTCAATGCCTCGTTGACGGTGGCCCCCTACAGCCAGTTCACAAGCTCGCTGCATCCGCAGAAGATCAAGGCCGGCAAGCCCACGCAGGTCACGATCCGGAACGAGGGCAACTTCCCCGAGACTTTCACGCTGCGCGGGGCCGATCGCGCCAACGAACTTGTCTTCGAGCCACCCCAGGCCCAGGTGCGCGTATCCCAGGGCGAGAGCGCGGCAGCGGAGATCATCGCCCGCCCCATCAAACGACGCTTCATCGGGGGCACGAAGACCCAGCCCTTCAATGTCCAGATCGCCCCTTCGCAGGGAGCCCCACAAACACACGCCGGGGAGCTCGTGAGCCGTGCCGTGATCCCGACTTGGGTCCCGCCCCTCTTCCTCACCCTGCTGCTGATCGCGTGCGCCGCGCTGGCGTTGGTCCTCACCCGGGCGCCGACCATCGAGCTCGCGGAGGTCGTCCCGGCGAGCGCTGAGGCGGGCGAGCCGGTGACGGTCCGCTGGCGCACGACGAACGCCCGGCAGGTGGAGTTGCGGCCCTTTGGTGTTGAGGTCGACGCTGAGGTCGGGGAATACACCTTCACCGACGGCTTCCCCGAGAACACCAGCGTAACCCTCGTCGCCTCCAACATGTTCCGGTCGAGCCGTGAGAGCCTCAACGTCCAGGTGGTCAACATCGCTACCGATCCGGTCATCGTCGAGTGGTCGGTCTTCCCGACCGAGATCACACTCGGACAGGAGGTCACGATTCGCTGGAGCGTCACCAATGCCGAGAGCATCCGCGTTCAGCCCTTCGGCACCGTCGACAGTAGTGGCGAGCGCAAGGATACCCCGCAGCAGACACAGACCTATACGCTCATCGCCGATAACCAGGGTCGGTCCGTCGAGCAGTCCGAGCGCGTTGTCGTAGGCACGCCGGCACCGGACGCCCCGGAGGTCACAACCTTCGCCGTCAACCCCACCACCGTGGTGGAGGGGACCGCCGCCACGATCCAGCTGACCTGGGCGACGGATCGGGCCGACACGGTCACCATCGAGCCGGGCCTGGGCCCTGTGGGGCTGGCAGGCAGCCGCGACGTGCCCGTCCCCGCTGCGGACACCATCTATTCCCTCGTGGCGCGTGGACCGGGCGGCGAGGCCCAAGCTCAGGTCCAGGTCTACGTGCAGGCCCAGCGCTGTCTCGTGGCGAGCGGCGTCCATCTGCGCACGGGTCCGGGCACCGTCTACGACCCGCCGATCACGACGCTCACGGCAGGAACAGAGGTGAAGCCGATCGCCTACAGCCCGACCGGCTACCCCGACGGCAGCTGGGTGAAGGTCCAGGTCACCGGGACAGGCGAGGAGGGTTGGGTCGCCCAGAACCTGCTGAGCGACTGCAACATCAACGTGACCGGCTTGGCCGCTGCCGACATCCCGCCGACGCCCACGCCGCTACCGCCGACCTTCGAGGTCACCAACGTGCAGGTGAGCGTGAGCCCCACCTCACACACCGGCGTCTGCCCGCAGCCGTTCAACTTCACGGGGCAGATCACAGTTGCCGGATCGGGGACCGTGACCTATCGCTGGGAGCGCAGCGACGGCGCCACAGCCGACGAGGAGACCATCGATTTCGCCGGGCCCGGCACCCAAGCGGTCAACACGAGCTGGAACCTCGGCAGCGACGGTAGCCACTGGCAGCGGCTACGCATCATCGCGCCCAATGAAGTTGTCTCCAACGACGCATCGTTCACCCTGACCTGCCTCACGAAGGCCGTCTACATCTACCGCGACAACCTTGCCCTCGCCCAGCAGTACAAGCAGTTCCTGGACGGCGAGCGCTTCGAAGTCGACATCATCGCGATGGGCGCGATCGCCGGGACCGACTTCACGCCCTACCGGCTAATCTTCGTCGGCCCGGACACCGGATCGGGAGGAACCTGGGGCGACAACCCGGGGACGCAGGCGCAGACGATCGAGGACACGAACAAACCGGTCGTGGGACTGGGCCAGGGTGGCTATGCCTTCTTCGGAAAGCTGGGCTATCCCATCGGCTGGGGCCAGGGTTGGTCGGCCTCCGGGAACAGTGTCTACGTGATGAACACAGACCACCTAGCCTGGAATCAGCCCAACGAGATCAGCGTACCCGGCTCGCGCATCCTGCAGCTCTACACAAGCAACAGCTCCTTCACCGCCATCCACTACCCTGACCCCATTGCCGGCGTCATCGGCGTGGGGCGTCAGACCAACAGCGACAACCACTATCCGATCATCCAGAAGGACACCCGCTACGTGCTGTGGGGATTCGACGCCGGCCCGCAGGCGATGACACCGACCGGACGACAGGTCTTCGTCAACGTCAGCCGCAGCGCGATGCGGCTCATGATCCTCGTGCCGCCCATCCACATCCAGCCCGGTCCGATCCTGCCGGGCCCGTGACCAAGGTCAGACGCGGGAGCGCATGCCGGCGGCATGCGCTCCCGCACAATGCCTTTCGACCCGAGGCTGCTCGCGCCGTCTCGGAGCGGCTATCTCATCGCGTCCGACGCCCCGAGGACGGGGCCCTCGCAGACGAGGGGCTGCAAGCATCAAACCGCGTGCTCCCCGCCCCGTCTCGGGGCGGGTGGGTCCGGCGGCGAGCCCTACGAATCGCAGGTGCCACGGCGGCGCGATCTACCGAGGAATGACCATCGATGGCCCTGCGCAGGATCCGGACACAAACGCGAACCTGTGGTATACTAACCGCCATAGAGAAAACGATATGATCAATCTCACCTTAGGCGAAACCATCCTGGTCATCCCGGGCGTTGTCTCGTTTACACAGGCGCACCGATCCTAGCGGTGCGCGCCTCGACCATCCTGACGACAGTCCGGTAATCCGGTCCTAGAGAAGCACTACAAGCCGTGGGCGCGCTTGCGCTTGCGGCTTCCTCATATCCCTGACCTCTCCACCCGTGACGCAAGCATTCCCACACGCTGACTTGATCATTTTGGTTCTTTGATTCCGTCCGATCACGGGAGGACCTACATGAGTGAAGTACTGATCCACCTTGACCGCGTCGCCTACCATCACGGCGCGGAGTTGATCATCCAAGACATTGCATGGGAAATCCAGCGGGGGCAGAGAATCGGCCTGGTCGGTGCCAACGGCGCCGGCAAGTCGACCCTACTGCGCCTCATCGCCGGCGAGCTCCAGCCGGACGAAGGGCGCATCATCCGCCACGCCTCGCGCATCGGGTACCTGCCCCAGGAGCCCGACTTCTCGCCCGGCGCGACAGTGTGGGACACCGTGATGGGCGCCAACACCGAGCTGCACGCCGTTGAGCAACGCCTGCGGATGCTGGAAGCACGCATGGGCGAGCCCACCGTCATCGACGACCCGGAGGCCTTCGAGCGCGTGCTGGCGCAACACGCCCGCGTGCTGGACGCCTTCGAGCAGCTGGGGGGGTACCGCTACGAGAGCCTCTGCCACCAGGCGCTGCAGGAGGTGGGCTTCGAGGAGCGCGACCACGGGCTCAGTGTCGACGTACTTTCAGGTGGGCAGAAGAAGATGCTCGGTCTGGCGAAGCTGCTCGCGGTCCGCTGCGATCTCCTGCTCCTCGACGAGCCCGATAACCACCTGGATCTCGCCGGCAAAGCGTGGCTCGAGCGTTTCATCGCGTCCTTCCAGGGTACGATTGTCATTATCTCCCACGACCGCTACCTCCTCGATGAGACGGTCTCAACGATTGCCGAGATCGAGGATCATCGGTTGACGGTCTACTTGGGCAATTACTCAGCCTACGCCACCGAGAAGCAACTGCGCCTGCTGCGCCGGCAACAGCTCTATGCCGCGCAGCAGAAGGAAATCGCGCGCATCGAGGCGGCGATCGCGCGCTTCGAGTACTGGGCGAGCATCGTCATCAACGAACGCCACATCCGCCAGGCGCGCTCCCGCCAGAAGATGCTGGAGCGTATGGACAAGGTCGAGAAGCCCATTCTCGAGCGCGAGCGTATGGGG
>Ga0334882_1003793_pt1 | contig 13463 bp, 14 predicted proteins | sample GraSluR1_MG_5_FD_207226 | JGI IMG/M metagenome (GOLD analysis project Ga0334882, IMG submission 207226) | Sludge microbial communities from methane-producing bioreactor in Wageningen University, Netherlands - Granular Sludge_15_04-R1 | ecosystem: Engineered > Bioreactor > Anaerobic >... | reverse complement strand
ACCTCTCTATTGCACATCGCTCACCCTTCAGGTTCTGATCGAGTATCACCTCGATATAAGGATCCGAGGGTACTTCATAGTCGCACCTTGCATGCTTTATCCATTCCTTAGGGTCGAGTAGGGGGGTCCCTCCAAGCTGAACAATACGGTCGGCCACAAGTACCGCATGGCTGAGTTCTTCATCAGCATGGACAAGCAACTCAGGCTCTACTTCACTGCGCATCGGCCCTTCCATTACCCTTGCACCTATCCAGTACTGATAATATGCCAGCCACTCCTCTGCAAGAGCCGCGTTCAGCATTTCGATAAGCTTTTCAACATCAAGTCCCGTAATCTTTACTGCCTGTTTTCCCATAATAAAAATCGTTTATAAGTTAGTATTGTATTTTCCCTTAATGTTTACGGTTATCTCCTCAATATCAAACCCCTGTATGCCTCTCTTCCTGAAGTGACGTTTTAGTAATTTCGACAATTCATTATCATAGTAGTCTTCAATCTTATTTGTATCGGTACAGTATAAATGATGGTGATCTGACCTGATTGCATCATACCTCTGAATGCCATCTTCAGACTTTATTCGCTTAATCACCTTCTTGTCGGCAAATACTTCGAGAATGTGGTAAACAGTTCCGGTTGCCATATTTGGATTAATACGCCTTACGTAACTCAGAACCTGATCGGCGGAAGGGTGATTGTTCAACTCTATTAGTGTCTTTAATACGAGTAACCTTTGCGGAGTGACCTTCAACCCTGCATCAGCAATCATCTCCTTCATGTCTGTTTCGCTAATCATAATATTTCCTAAATAGGAATTATTCAAATTTACGACAACAGATTTTAATTAGCAAATTTTTTGAGAGATTTTATTTCCTGCTCCCTTAATACCCTCAGCACCTCTTACGCCCTTTATGCCTTTACGCCTTTTACGCCTTTATTTACGCCCCTTATGCCTTTATGCCTTTACGCCTTTTACGCCTTTATGCCTTTACGCCTTTACTTACGCCCCTTATGCCTTTACGCCTTTTACGCCTTTATGCCTTTACGCCTTTATTTACGCCTTTATTTTACATATACATCAGAAACAATATCAGCGGCACCGCTATTCCAATGGCAGTCATCCAGGCTCCGCGGCCCTTTATTCCATTTTTGCCCCTTATGATGAAGAGACCCGTAACGGCCAGTAACAATAACCCGACACAGTAAATATCAGAAAACCACGTCCATAGTCTTCCGGGTTTGTTGTAATGCAGAAAATTGAATTCGTAAAACAGCGGCCTCTTCCTTATTGTTTCAATTGTCCCATCCCCCGACTCGGTATTGATCGTAACAGATCCTCCGTCGACAAAAATTTTAATCGTTCCCGGAGAAGAGATGTGTGTCTTGTACTTCAGGTTGTCATCTATTTGCCCAAGCAGACTCTCTGCATATTCCCTGTCCCCGGTATTCGCGCTGTCAAGAGTCAGTTCAACAACCTCCTGTCTTATTATATAGTTTGAGTTCCACTCATGCCGGTGGTTTAGTGCAATACCCGAGATGGCGTATATTATGGTCATTCCAAAGAAGAAATATCCAAAATCCCTGTGCAGAACTCTGTTAAGCTTATATAGATTCATGACTTTAATTATATATAAAAAGAGGGTCAGGTGAAAGCCTGACCCTGATAAATTAGAATACCAATGTATTATCTAAGCTCATATTTGACAATTTCAATATATGTTCTTATCGAAGGATCTATCCCCTTCGCCTTAAGTGCTTCAACAGCTGCCTTCTCAGATTCACAGTCATGATCCTCTTCACCTTCATGTTGCTGATGCTCTTCTCCTAATTCTTCCTTGTTGTCGACACTATATTTCAGGACACCTTCCACGACGACCTCTCTGCCTTCCAGATCAACGCTGAATTCACTGGCAAGCTCTCCGAGCATTACCTGAACACTCAGATCAGAGTCATTCTCCTTTACCATCATCTTGTCTCCGCTGTGTCTGCACATATGATTAATAACACCTTCGATCATAACCAGTTTATCTCCGTATTCAACCGGATTGGCGACCAGTTCACTTATCTTATATGTCTCAAAACTGGGTGCTGTCTCAGCCTGGTTTGATGTGTTCTGTCCACATGATGCTGCCAGTATTGCTGTAATTACTGTCAAAAATAACACTCTCTTCATCTCTATTTTTTTTAATTGTTTTTTCTCTTTTTTAACGTATGCAAAAATATATTATTTTATGATAAGTGTATTTTGTTTAGCTAAAAAGTTGTTGGTTCAGATTGTTTTCTTCAGACATTCGTCAACCTGACTAAGAGTCTTTTCGTCGTGTGTGAGAATTAACAAAGTGTCTTTTTCCTGCAGAACAGTCGCCCCGTTCGGAGTCAGATATGAGTCTCCCCGCTTTATCATCATAATAAATGCTGTATGGGGGAACCTGAGATCTACAATTCTCTTACCGGCGATGTCGCTTCCTTCAGGGATCATTATCTCGGTTATTTCCGACATGAAGGTTTCTGACAGCTCTTTCTCCAAAGGTGTCTTTTTTCTTATCCTCACAGGAAGGTTTACGTGCAGAATCCTGGCCATGAATGGTAGTGAAGTGCCCTGAAGTAATACAGATGAGACTGAAATGAAGAAAACTATGTTGAAAATGATTCCGGCCTTTTCCATGCCGGCTATCAATGGATATGTGGCAAAAACAATCGGAACAGCCCCCCTAAGGCCTATCCATGAAATGAACAGCTTCTCCCGGCTCAGCATCCTGAATGGCAACAGGCTTATCAATACACTCAGAGGCCTTGCAACAAACATCAGAAAGAGCGAAATCAGCAGCCCGACACCAACAACAGGCAATACCGAACTCGGAGTGACTAGCAATCCGAGGGTCAGGAAGAGCACAATCTGCATAAGCCATGCTATTCCGTCAAATACCTTTATTATTGTCTTCTTGTGGATAAGGTCCTGGTTCCCCAGAAATACTGCCGCAATATAAACGGCCAGAAATCCGTTTCCACCGGCAAAGTCGGTTCCTGCAAAGGCAAAAAACATTATGGCTATTGCCAGTACCGGATAAAGCCCTTCGTAATCAAGGTGAATACGGTTTATCACATACCGTCCAAGATATCCTGTACCTATTCCCACGGCAGCTCCAATAATTATCTGCTTTAGAAACAACGGCAGAACTATCCATCCGCTCTTCTCCGGATTGGTGGCCAGCATAATGAAGGTTATTGTGAGAAAGTAGGCCATAGGATCATTACTCCCGCTTTCAAGTTCAAGTATTGGTCTCAGACTGCCCTTGAGTCCCGTATTTTTCGAACGAAGTATTGAGAAAACTGCGGCTGCATCGGTCGACGATACAATTGCTCCCAATAAAAGACCTTCAATAATAGATAAATCTGTGATTGACGATACAAAGAGACCTGCCATCAGAGCCGTCAGGGTAACACCCAGTGTCGATAGTGTAGCCCCCTGCCACAGTACCGGACGAACGGATTTCCAGTCGGTGTCAAGCCCGCCAGAGAAGAGAATAACATTAAGTGCCACAATGCCAATAAACTGAGCAACTGACGGGTCGTTAAACTCGAGTTTACCTATGCCGTCACTACCCGCAAGCATCCCCACAAGTAAAAAGAAAATAAGTGTGGGAACCCCGAACCGGTAAGAGGTCTTACCAAACAGTATGCTGATAAACAATAGTATGGATCCTATCAGCAGAACGTTTTCGGTGGTAATACTCATAAAACGGGTCGTTCGGTGGATTTCACCACAAATATAGTATTTCCTGACCTTTAAATCAGAACCTGAACCCCATACTTACAGATGGAGTAGGAAGTACCGGCCAGCAGACGTCCGGTCATAGTCCGTAATATATCCCGGCACCAGGCCCCAGGGGCAGGTGTAACAATATCCATACTACCAGCAATAATGTCCATGCAATGAAAAATACTACCGAATATGGAAGCATCGTGGATATAAGGGTTCCGATACCGGCCTTTTTGTCATATTTCTCAAAGTAGACGATTATAAGGGCAAAAAAGCTCATCATCGGAGAAATTACATTGGTAACACTGTCGCCAACCCTGTAGACCGCCTGTGATAGCTCGGGCGAATAGCCCAGAAGCATAAACATGGGCACGAAAACCGGACCGAGTATTGCCCATTTTGCAGAAGCGCTGCCCATGAAAAGGTTAATGAAACCCGACAGCATAACGAACAAAATGGTAATGGGTATCAGTCCCATGTTAGAATCCTGCAGGAACGAGGCGCCTTTGACTGCAATTATCAGCCCCAGATTACTCCAGCGGAAATATGCCACAAACTGGGCTGCAAAAAACACCAGAACCATGAAGGCTGCCAGGGTCTTGAAACTGTCAACCATGCCCTTGACCACATCGGAGTCACTTTTGAATTTACCGGTGATAACGCCATAGATAATACCCAGTATTGCAGCAAAAATGAAGAGGAAAGCAATAAATCCTTTAAGCAGGGGAGACCTGAGTACTTCATTATTCGGCCCCCGAAGGAACCCGTTTTCAGGTATGAGGGTCACCATAATCAGCACCAATATTATCAATATGGCCGCCATAACCCATTTGATTCCTTTTTTCTCCTTCTTGTTAAGTCTCTCAAGTGGCTCAGGTTCAACATGTCCGGTGTAATGCCCAAGTCGGGGCTCGACGAATCTGTTGGTAACCCAGGTGCCTGCAAAGGCAATTACAAATGTTGAAACCAACATGAAATAGTAGTTGGCGGTAGGAAGCACATAATAATCCGGATCAATTATCCTGGCCGCTTCTGTCGATAATCCTGCCACCAGCGGATCGATGGTGCCTATAAGTAGGTTGGCGCTGAAACCGCCAGATACACCGGCGAATGCAGCAGCCATACCAGCAATCGGATGACGACCGATAGAGTGAAAAATTATTCCTCCCAAAGGAATAATAAGAACATAGCCAAGGTCTGACGCTATGTTTGAAATTATTCCTGCAAGAACCACTACAAAAGTAATGAGCCTCCGTGGTGATTTAAGTACAAGGAGCCTGATGGCAGCACTAACCAGTCCGCTGCTTTCAGCAACTCCGATACCCAGAATAGCCACCATAACTATACCCAGTGGTGCAAAACTGGTGTAGTTCTCAACCATGCCAAGCATGATACGGTGAAATCCATCCTTTGATAACAGGTTTACCGTCGTTATGGTTTCGTTTGTTGCAGGATGCACTGCCGTCCAGCCTGCAATATGACCAATCCATGAAATAACAACCACAAGCAGGGCCAGTATGGCAAACAAACTCGCAGGATGAGGAAGGGCATTGCCTCCAACTTCTATCCAGTGAAGCACTCCGGATAATCTTTTTTTATTGTTTGTCTCTGTCATCTTTCAGTAATAAGTTCGGATTTTCGCAAGAAAGAAATTTTTTTTAACATCCGAAATACCGGCTGCCTACAAAGCTTCGTTAAGACTGCCTGTTCTGTAACCCTCAATGTCAATGGTAACATACCTGAAGCCGTACTCTTTCAGTCTCCTTGCAATCTCGCTCCTTAATGGCTCTTCCGTAAGCATGTGAACCTCATCAGGCTTAACTTCAATCCTTGCAATGTCGCCGTGGCACCTGACCCTTGAAGTTCTGAATCCGTTCTTTATCAGAAACTTCTCTGACATCTCTATCTTGTACAGGTCTTCTTTCCTTATTTCGTTTCCATATGGAATCCTTGAATAAAGACATGCATATGCCGGCTTGTCCCACGTTGGCAAGCCCATGTTACGAGAGTATTCTCTTATCATCTTTTTGGTGAAACCCAGTTCGAGCAACGGACTGAGTACCTTCAGTTCCTTAATAGCCGCCATGCCTGGCCTGTAGTCGCTGGTATCATCGGCATTACTGCCGTCAAGAACATATTTGTAACCCAGCCTGGAAGCCTCTTCGAGAATTGAACCGAACTCGATCTTCTTGCAGTGATAACACCTGTCTGCCTGATTGCTTTTGACTGCAGCCTCAATCTCAGGTGAATCTATTATAATGTGCTTCGCCCCAACCTGCGCAGCCAGGTTCACTGCATCATCAAGTTCGCTGCGGGGTAGAGCAGGGGAGTCTATTGTAATTCCCGCAGCATCATCACCAAGCACTTCTGTGGCAACTGCCAGCAGAAAAGAACTGTCTACACCTCCTGAAAAGGCTACAGCAACCCTGCCGAGCTTCCTGATAAGCCCGGTTAACTCTGAATACTTGTCTCCCATACCTGTGATCAATTACATACCCAGGCTTTTCATCGCCTCGAATACCAGAAAGGCAGGCCAGACAATTGCTTTAAGAAAACCAAGTACCCCTGTCCAGAATGATGTGGCTGCTGATATAAAATAGACTGCTGCGCCAATCAGACCAAGTCCATATACTGCACCTGCCACCGGTGCACTGCTCTGTGAGTCTCGTCTCATCTTACTCCTGTTTTAATTACCTGAAATTCAATTACCCCAAACTTACACTTTTTTTATTATACTTATACTTGCTCATCTCCGCAGACGGGTCAGTACCATCAGACAGTCACTTGCTAAGTCTGTTGTACTTATTCATTATCTCAATTACCTTCTCTGCCGGTAATGCCTCTGATCTCACCCTCCCGTCAGAACTCTTTACCGTTTCTGCTGCAAAGAGTGAGTTAATGATAGCTTCCTCTGTAGTCTCAACTGCTGCCTGAAAAATAATGCCAATACGGTCGCTGCGAAGGTGATTTCTCTCTTCAACAGGACGCGTACCTGAGTTGCTGACCCTGTTTTCTTGTGCTGTCGATATTGCTATTACATAGTCACCGCTGCCATGTGAAGCTATTCCTCCTGCCCTTACCATACCAAAGGAGGCCCTTACTGCAAGCCTTTCAAGATCTCGTACACTCAGCGGGGCATCTGTTATTACAACCATCATGCATGATCCATCTTCCCTGGGCACATCATCACTGGTGCCGTATCGCTGTTTTCCCATTTCAATTCCCACCGGAACACCATCTATCTGAAGCATGCCCCCAAAGTTTGTCTGTACAAGAACACCGACGGTGTAGCCTCCCGATGATTCAGGAAGTTTCCTTGAGGAGGTTCCTATTCCACCCTTAAAACCAAGACACTGTGTTCCGGTTCCGGCACCAACATTTCCTTCTTCAACAGCACCTCCCGTTGCATTTTTTATTGCCTGAACCACATGCCCGGGCTTAACATGACGACCCCTGATATCATTCAGACCACCATCATTGGTTTCACCAACAATACCGTTAACACTTCGTACACCTCTGTTCTCGGGATAGCTGAAAGTGTGGTCTATCAGACCCTCAAGACCAGATGCAATACTCAAAGTGTTTGTAAGTATCACAGGTGTTTCGATGTTCCCCAGCTCTTTAACCTGTGTTATGCCCGCCAGCTTTCCAAAACCATTTGCCACAAAAATAGCCGCGGGAACCTTCTCCTGAAAGATATTTCCCTGGTGCGGAACAATGGCAGTTACTCCTGTGTTGACAGTATCACCCTGTATCAGGGTAACATGACCCACCGTAACCCCCGGAACATCAGTAATGGCATTCATCTTTCCCGGTGTAAGAACCCCGAAGGAAATACCATAATCACGGGGCCTCATCTTCTGACCCGACAAAATCGCTGAAGTAACCATAATCATCCCAATTGTAATTGCTAAACTTCTCATAATCTCAAATCTCAAATCTTACATCTTATATCTTATATCTTATATCTTACATCGTAAATCTCAACCTCTCAAATCGTACATCGTAAACCTTACATCTTACATCGCAAATCGCAAATCGCAAATCGCAAATCGTACATCTTACATCGTAAATCGTAAATCTCACCCTCCTTCTCTTCTTATCGCATAAATTAATTCATCAAGATACTCATCGTTCTTTATAAGAGTCTTTTCAAAACGGCCCTCCAGCCTGAAACCTGCCTTTTCAAGTACCCTTTGAGAACCTGGGTTGTTGCTGAAGGGCCTGGCAAAAATTCTGTCGATATCATATTTTCTGAAGGCGATTTCAACCATCTCCCGTACGGCTTTTGTCATAATACCCCGGCCCCAGTACTTTTCGGCAAGCCAGTAGCCAAGTTCGGCATTCCTGCGGTAAATATCCTGCTGTGGATGTATCCCTATTCCGCCCGCAGGTTCACCTTCAATCTCTATTGCCATCACAGTCATTTCATTGTCGGTGAGTGCCTTCGTAATAAAATCACGACCGTCTTCTTCGGTATAAGGATGCGGGAAGGCATCAGTAAGGAATTTTGCAACATTTATGTTATTTGCATAATGTGCTACTGCCTTAGCATCCTCAATCCTCCATTCTCTTAATTTGTAGTCCATACCTCTTTAATCAATCTTGCCTTCCATTTCACCACGCTTTATGACCTCCGCCCACCGCTCTCCGCTCTCCGCTCTCCGCTCAGCTCTCACCTCTCAGCTCTCACCTCTTTTTCCAACCTAATCAAACCTGGCAGTTTCTTCACCGGCTTCATACATACTATATAATTCTGCTATCTGCTCCTTCACTATCCTGTCTTCCGATAACTCAGGCAGATTATCCTTACTGAACCACCCTGCATCAAGTATGTCAAAACCCGGTTGCACTATCCCTTCCTTCAGCCCGCAAAGTATTACGATCTTGTAAATGTAATAGGGTGACGGAGGATGGCTGTGGCACTTTTTGTCATATACCGCCAGAAGCCTTTTTGCCTCCACATCAAGTCCTGACTCTTCCTTTACCTCCTTTACAACAACTTCTGAGGGACTAAACCCTATGTCGGCCCAGCCTCCGGGGATGGTCCACTTGCCGTCAGCCATTTCTCTGACCATCAGTATTTCTCCTTCGTTGTTAACAACAAAACCCCTTACATCAACTTTCGGAGTGGGATAGTCACTGACACCTGTGTAGAGGGCACCAATCTCCTGTGGAGAGTCTTCGGTGACTAATGACATAAGCCTGAAGGCCGTCTCCCTGATGGCTGTATAACGCTCTATGTCAAATGGATTGTCCTGATAAACCAGGCCGGTATCGGCAAGTGATTTCAGCTGCTTCGCAGCTTCAAGAATCTCCCTCCCGGGTGAACCGGCTTCCTTGAAGCCGTCAGATTGCTTACAGCTAATGGTCTCAATATTGAGCTTCAAAAGTACCATTGCTGATATCTGATTGTCACGATAAACCATTCTACCCTTTGCGCCATGATGTGCCATAATGATGTCAAGACCTTTCTTCTTGACTTTGTTATCGGTAATTATCTCCACATAACCTGTTCCCATCAGTGACCTGTATTCTGTCGTCCATCCGCATGCCGTCTCTGAAGGAATTATCCTGTAGGAGTCTTCAATTATGAAACTGACCTTTCCGCTAAGGTTCAACAGGTCAATCTTTCTGCCTTCCGGGGCCGAATGGAACCACAGGCAGTTATCGGAGTAACCGTAATTCAACGGTACAATGTGCGCATATTCTGAGTCACTTATTGCTATGGTACATATCCTGGAATTTCTCAAAATAGTTTTAATAACTGTTTTGTCAGTGACCTCCTTCTCTTTTCTCCTCATGATGGTGAAAGGTTAAAAACGTCTTTTGCACGGTAAGGCATAAAAATACTAATAATTATATAAAAGCCTCCGGCAGTATTATTCGCCTTACATCCATAACAAGGGTACTTTTACCTTCATTTATACTGATTGTCAATCACAATGAAATCTTAATTGCACGGCCGTATAAATAATATAATGCTGAATTAATCATGGTTTTGTAATTCGGAAACCTACATTGAGTACCTTTGCTCCGGAATTGAACTAACAGAAAGGGGAATTAATGCAACAATTAAAGATTGGAGGTTTAACTATACCTGTTCCCGTTATTCAGGGTGGTATGGGTGTTGGTATCTCAATGTCAAGACTGGCAGTGGCTGTTGCAGGTGAGGGTGGGGTAGGAGTTATATCAGCCGCAGGCCTGGGACTGGTACATAGAAATCCGGCTCTTGATTTTATTGAGGCTAACATAGAAGGCCTGAAAAGAGAACTGAGAGCGGCCCGTGAAAAGACCAAAGGTGTCCTGGGTGTGAATATTATGGTGGCAATGTCGAATTTTGCCGAACTGGTACGGACGGCCATCTCTGAGAAGGTTGATATAATATTCTCCGGAGCAGGATTGCCTCTTGACCTTCCAAAGTTTTTACAGCCCGGAAGCCTCACAAAGCTGGTTCCGATAGTATCGTCGGGCCGCGCCGCAAAACTGATCTGTGACAAATGGAAGACAATATACAACTATCTGCCCGACGCGTTTGTGGTTGAAGGACCAAAGGCCGGGGGTCACCTGGGTTTCAAACGGGAGAATATTGAGGATTCCCATTATACCCTTGAGGAACTTGTTCCTGAAGTGGTAAGGGAAGTGAGACCATTTGAGGAAAAGTACGGGGTGGAAATACCTGTTATCGCGGCCGGAGGAATCTATACCGGTGAGGATGTCTATAACATTATGCAGAAGGGGGCAAAGGGAGTACAACTGGGAACCAGGTTCGTAACTACCGAGGAGTGTGACGCATCTCCGTTGTTCAAGAAGACCTATATCGATGCCTCAGAAAGTGATATGGAGATAATACAGAGCCCGGTTGGTATGCCTGGCAGGGCGATACGTAACGAATTCCTTGAGAAGGTCAGGCAGGGTCTCAAGAAACCCATCCGATGTCCTTTTCAGTGTATCAAAACTTGTGACGTATCCAGCAGTCCATATTGCATTATAACTGCCTTGTACAACGCCTACAGGGGAAATATGAAAAGCGGCTATGCGTTTGCGGGCAGCAACGCATTTCTGGCTAACAAAATTACTACTGTTAAGGAAGTTTTTAACGATCTGAAAGCAGGCTTTCATGCTGCCATTAACCGTTCCATAGAGGGCAGATAACCATGATAATGTATCAATAAATCAGATCTAAATCGTATTCTTCAGGGGCGCTCTCTTAATAATTCAGGGTTCATAAATCATCTTCTTTGTCATGCCTCCGTCAATAGTAATATTGGAGCCGTTGACAAACTCATTTGCCGTGCCCCGACCGCTTCCGGTTACAACTATAACCTTGCCTTTGTAAACTTTTGTTTCCATAAAAAAATCTGTTTATTCAACTCCGGGCCAGCCTTTTTACCATTCCCCTGAAAACAATCGCATGAAAAGGGAGTACTGAAAACCAGTAGAGGCGACCCAGTAATCCCAGCGGCCTGAACGTAGCTGTCTGGTATAGAATGTTATCTTTTATCCGGAACTCAAGCCATGCCTCTCCGGGTAATTTCATCTCTGCATAGAGCAGCAACCTTTTTTCCACCCTCGAAGCATACAGTACCCTCCAGAAATCAAGAGCATCACCTGGTGCTATCTCTGTCATGCTTCGTCGTCCCCTGCGCAAACCCACGCCGCCGAAAAGCTTGTCAGTGAAGCCCCTGAGTCGCCATAACCAGTTGACGTAATACCAGCCTGTCCTGCCTCCTATACTCCATATCTTGTCGAGCGTGGCAGCCGGATCTGCTACTTCAGCACTTCTTTTGTCATGGAAGCACCCGAATGTTGGTACTGTTATAACAGATTCGATACCATTTTCGAGAGTGCTGCTTGAAAGGGCATCAGTCCAGCTTGATACTGATTCATGCTGCTCAGTCATCCTGAAGGCAGATGTGACTGCCTCTTCATAAGTAAGCAGGTCTGTTGGAACTACTTCCTGTAGATTGTTATCACCGCAGATAACCTCTATCTTCATGCTGTTTACCAGGTTTACAGCAAGCTTGTACGAAGTTGAAGTTATGAAATAAAGCCAGTAAGAGGAGAGCCTCGGGGTCATTACGGGAACGACAAGGATCTTACGCTTCAGATTGCGCACACGGGCAAAGCCCAGAAGCATCTCCTTGTATGTAAGTATTTCGGTTCCGCCAATGTCAAAACTATTATCGAATGTCACCTCGTTAAGCAAGACCCTGACAAGATACTCAATCACATTCTGTATTGCTATCGGTTGGCAGCGGGTATTGAGCCACCTGGGTGTTATCATAACCGGCAGCTTCTCAACAAGGTCGCGTATTATCTCAAATGAAGCGCTACCTGATCCGACAATTATACCGGCTCTAAGGGTTGTCAGGTGGTACCGGCCCCTGGCAAGAATCTCCTCGACAGCCTTCCTCGAAGTAAGGTGACGCGATAGTTTTTCTGTGTTGACGATACCACTCAGATAGATCACCTGACGGGCCTTAGTCTCACTTATCCTCTGCATGAAGTTAAGCGCCGACTCCCGCTCAAGCTCCTCGAAATCGTCAGTTGAGGCTGACATTGAGTGTATCAGGTAGTAGGCTGCATCAATGTTATCAGGAATGGCTGAAAGTGTCTCTTTCCTGAGAAAGTTTACCTCCACGACCCTCACAAATACCTGGTTATATTTAGAGAGGTCAAATCTTTGCCTGTCCCTGACACAGCAATATACTACATGACCCTGTGCCAGCAGCGACGGAAGAAGGTTCCTCGCAATGTAACCATTGGCACCGGTGAGTAGTATGTTCATGGCCGCCCTCGATTAAAAGTTTAATGCAAGCCTGAATCCCTGAATCCCTGCTCCTATCTGCAGGTTGATATTGCCCGGTGTAATGGCACTGGCTATTTCAAATCCGGCCCCCAGTCTGTGAGAGTGGAGAATTCCGTACAGGGCCAGGTCAAATACAAACAGAAATGCACCCTGAAGTATTACCGAATTACCATATCCCTTCAGCATATCATGTCTGTTTACCGATCGCCCTGAGTAATGCCTGAGAAGGAAGCCGGCGCCCATGTATGCAACATCAAGACCTGCATTTATCAGGAGGATATTCTCTGTCTTTATCAATTTGGATATCATTTCGTTGACTGCCAGGTCGCTGATGCCGGTATTCTGATTGGAGTACAGGCCTATTCCGGCAATTGAAAGGTTGATGACATTCCAGAACAGGTTCATCTGGCCAAAGTACTTTGCTGAGCCTGTCGCTGTCGCCCAGCCGTAGGCTCCACCGGCTATATTTGCAACCGCCCATCCGCCCAATACATACATGCCGGTACGGGTGATGGCAAGGCTCTCACTGTATATGGTCGAAGCTTCCTGTTGTCCGAATAGAGACACCGCCATGACAATCGCAACCAAAACCAACATCGAAATTCTCTTCATATAATCTTATTTTATATATACCTATAAAACAGATTAATACTCCTCTTGTTCGCTCCAAACCCTACACCATTACGCCTTTTACGCCCCTATGCCCTTTACGCCTTTTATGCCCCTATGCCCTTTACGCCTTTTACGCCCCTATGCCTTTTACGCCCTTTACGTATTCTAAGATAAAAGCAAACAATTTTACACAATTTTTTTCTCATAAGTAATGACGTAGGGAGATTCTCTTTTGACAGTAGCAAAGACTCTGTTAACAAGTTTACAGCAAACAGCGTTAAT
>Ga0334882_1003784_pt1 | contig 13487 bp, 15 predicted proteins | sample GraSluR1_MG_5_FD_207226 | JGI IMG/M metagenome (GOLD analysis project Ga0334882, IMG submission 207226) | Sludge microbial communities from methane-producing bioreactor in Wageningen University, Netherlands - Granular Sludge_15_04-R1 | ecosystem: Engineered > Bioreactor > Anaerobic >... | reverse complement strand
TATATTTTACCATATAAATAATTTACCGAAAATAAAAATTGGTAAAAAAAATTTTTGGGAATATACAATTTTGGATAACGATGTAGTCCATAAATTTTTTAACAAATCATAAAAAGTAATTATTGCCCTGCATAACTCACTGGTAGTTTACCCTTTCCTCCCCGAGCAACCCAAGAACAGGCAGTCTGTCCGGTGCTGGGTTTCTCCTAGTCATTTATTATAAAGCTTCATTGAACTCTTCAACCGATATGCCGGCGTGTTTTAAAATTTTCCTTAAAGTCCCCTTCTTAAGTGTTTTATGTAGTGGAACAGAAAGCACTATATGGTTTTTCTGTAAAACCACATGGTCTCCTTTACCCAATCGAGAGACAAAACCTAATTTCACCAACACTCGAACTGCCTGTTTCCCAGAAACTACGGGCAGCTTTTTAGACACTTACTTCAACCTTAGAGATATCGGTCTTTTTACCCAGTCTTTCTGCTTCCTGACTCAGCACCTCTAAGACAGCTTCTATAGCTATTTTCATATTTTCAATTGTTTCTTCCTTTGATTCTCCCTGGCTAATGGCACCAGGTAATTCGAGGCATTGGGCTGAGTAGCCGCCTTCTTCTTCCTTCTCCAGGATTATTGTATACTTCATAACTAAATTTATGTTGATTTTCATATAAATAATAAACAAATAATAATGATTCGATAATTTATATTATTAAAAGAAAATAGGCCCTGCGTACTAACTCACGGGTTCACTGGTAGTTTACCATTTCCTCCCCGAGCAACCCAATAGTAATCAGTCTGTCCGGTGATGGGTTTCTCCAAGTCAAGTTGGCTCAGCCAGTTTCTTAAGAGGACCTTAGGCACAAGTCAACTGAATGACAGTTAATTTTTATGATAACCATCTATACAACTTATATAGTTGTAAAGTTATAATACAACTAATAGAATTGTAAAAACATCATACAATTTATATAGTTGTAAAGTTATAATACAACTAATAGAGTTGTTGTATAAAAATAAGGGTAATATCATGAAAAAAGAATTGAAATTTGTATTGTTGGCTGATGTTGTATGTTCACGTAAAATAGAAAATAGAGATGATTTTCAAAAAAATTTGGTTAAAGTATTGAACGAAATAAATAAAGAATACAATGAGGGTATATACGCAAATTTTAAAATTTTAAAGGGATTAGATGAAATTGGGGCTGTTCTAGAAAATTTTAAACACATTTACAAAATAATAAGTAGAATTTTGGATCGAATTTACCCAAATTCAATGCGATTTGCACTCGTATACGATTATATTGATACCGCTTTAGATAGTAAAGACATTACAAGGATGGACGGTCCGGCATTTCACAGAGCATCTGAGATGATTTCATCTCTTAAAGAGTCAAAATCCTTTTTTGATATGTCAATTAATGACGAAGGGGCAAAGCCTATTTCTGCATTGATTAATTTGATTTTGTTATTTAAGGACAGATGGACTGACAGACAACACAAGGTAATTAATGAGTATGAAAAGGAATTGAATCAGAAAAAGGTTGCGAAAAAATTTAATTTAACTCAACAAGGCGTGTCTCAGATCCTCAATAGGACAAAATGGAAACAAATTAATAATTTGGAAAATCAACTAAATGATATAATTTGTAACTATAATGAATCGGTGGTCCCGGTGGAATGAAAAAAAAATAAAATAAAAACCATAATTGGATCAATCTTAGGAATTATAAGCTTTGTAATTTTAGTGTACGCCACATTTATTCCAATAAATCTTAGGATAATCCAATTTGGCTATGTAATGTTATTGTTAACAAGTGGACTTGTAACCAAATCCATTTTAGCAATAGTAGAACACGAAAAAGGCAAAGAAGGGATCACTCAAGAAGAATATGATACTGGATTTATAATAGGTAAATGCGAGAATATTTTACTATTATCTTTTGTACTCTTTAATGCATATACAGCCTTAGCCTTAATTTTCGCTGCGAAAGCTATAATAAGAGGAGAAGCGATGAAAAATAAGCCTTCTTATTACCTGGCTGGTACAATGATAAATGTAACTTATTCAATAATAGCTGGAATTATAATTAAACTAGTTATCTCTCCAAATATAATACCATAAATGAGATCATTCAACTGTTCTTATGCTCTTTTCTTACCCCTTTCCTCCCCAAGAACCCAAGAGTAGGAGTCTATCCGGTACGGGTTTCTTCTATTCATACATTGCTCAGCCACTTCTTTTAAGAGAACTATGAGGGTGGTCAGAAGGATCCTCGGTTCAAGATTTACAGGTGTTTGAGTCGATTTTTTTAAATTATCTGATCGGGAGGAGCAGAAGTGGAGCGCTATGGCTACTTTAACCGATTTTTTGCATCTAAAGGCTGTTATATAAGAGTGAGGAGATGCGAGGAAATAACTATTGTCTTAACTATTCGAACTAATGAATAGAAAATCTTATATTAATAGTCGCCAGATTATCAGGTAATTTAAAGAATTTGGAGGTTAAAAATGGATTTAACTATTTTATGGTTGGTACCTGTAGCGTATTTTGTACATATTTTAGAAGAATCACCCCGGTTCGTGCCCTGGGCGGTGGAACATTTTGGGGCGCCTGAAACATTTGGACAGTTCGTTCTGGGAAATGTTATATTAATGGCTTACGTTATCATAGCCACATCTCTTGCAATCTTTTATACCAACCAGTGAACACTTATAATCGGATTATCCGCCGCCGCATGGATATTCTCAAACTTCTTAATCCACGCATACTACACACTACGTACCGGCATATATTCCCCCGGTGTTGTAACTGGAGGCGCCGTATATGTGCCGGTTTCTCTTTATATATACTCTAATTTCTGGACATCTGGACTATTAAGCACTTTAAACATTGTACTCTCCATTATAATTGGTTTTGCAGTGATGTATGTACCAACACTGATACAGATGAGAAGAAACGGGAAAATATAGAAAAACTACTTAAATTTTTTTTTAAAATCTAATTGGTTCTATAAACTAATAAAAAATTGATTTTGCCTGAACACCTATACAATCTGGCAATTTTTCTATATTAAAAGGAGTGCAAATTAAACTGAAGAAATTATACTATTTCTTCTCACCCCATAACTCTGTTCGTACAATATATGCGACTTTACCATGGCTTTCATCATAGGCTTCCCAGATAGAAACGCACCATTTAAAGATTGCCTCATCACGCATTGGACCTGGTGGAGTGTTAAGCACATCTTCTATCGTAATATCGCCCTTGTATTCTGGTAAATTAAATTTAGGCCAAATTTTTCTGTGTTTAGCCATTTTTATATGTGCATTTTGAACTTCTTTCCCAGTAAAGCTTTTTCAAGCATTAAATAGAGACCAACCAGTGCAAAGATAATGGTAATTGTTTTGGTGTTTTCATCGGCCCTCTGTGCTGCAAAAGCATCCGCTGCATGCTGATGGTTGAAAGCAGGATCTGTTTGGGATATGGTATAATAAGTAAGTTCATGGAATAGCTGTTCTTGAGTTTTTAATGTTCCGGGAGGTTTTTCATGTTTCATGTTCTATTTATGAATTTTAAAATTTTAGAGTAAAAAATATTACTATAATGGCGTTTTCACTGCGCGGCCCAGGTGAAAATTTTACTTCGTAATATGATGCTATAACGCAGTAAATAATCCTAAAAATCGGTGAAAAATTATTAAATCACGAAAACGTTGAGTATATCGATTGTTTAGGCTATATATGAATGAAATTTTAACCTGAAATTCATTTTTTCCAAATTGAGGTTTTTTTTTGAATTTTTACTTCAATCTAAACATTCCAGTATTTTTAACCTTTAAAGTATCAGTTTATACCGTCTTATTATTGGTAAATTTAGTTAAAGGCGGGGTATTGATCTCTTTGGATGGGTTACATCCCTATCAAAAGGAGCGAGAGCAGCATTTTCGGGAGGAAATGTAACAATAACAGATGGACCTGATATAGAAGCCAAGGAAGTAGTTGGAGGTTATTGGCTAATTGATGTGAAATCCAAAGAAGAAGCAGTCAATTGGGCAAAGAAAGTACCTGCCGAAGACGGAGACGTTATTGAGATTCGACAAATATTCGAGATGTAGGTTTATTTGTAAAAATAAAGCTTATTTAAGCTTCCCCTATAAAAGAAAACGTTACTAAAGGAATAAAAATTACTTTACCTTCTTTCTTTTATTTTACTTGTTTTATTTGATATTACACTTACATATTAAGATTTATATGCGGTAATGGCTTTTGTAATTTGACTTTTATCCTTCCTCCAACACCTACCTCAACAGGTATTAGGAGTCTGCCTAATTTAACAAATTTCCGCTCATTTTATTTTCTTTTTGGAAAAAATTATCGATTGAAGTTAATTAGATTTTTAAAATATTTCAATAAACTTTTCAAAATTCTCCACGGCTTCAAAAGCTATCAATTCTAAATCATACTTCTTCTCATCGATTTCTGCTCCATGCATTATTTCATTCCTTTTTCTCCTTATTTTTCCTACCATACCATCTAATTCTTCCCAATCAATTCCTAATTCATGTACATTAAAACATTCTTTCAAAATTTGATTTGTAGATGGAACCATCTTCTCTATTATACCCTTTTTAACACATTTGTTGAACGTTTCCTCATTTATACGTTTCCTCAATTTATGATATCGGAATGCAGGTTTTCCCTTCAAGTAGTCATTAGCGTCTTTTTCACCCCAAACTTTACTTAGTATCTCTCGTGCTCTTAACATTAGATAATTTTCAAAAGCTCCATTTATAGCATAAATAGCTTCTCTATAATTTCTCCGCAATAAATAATCCTTTGCATCAAGTAGTAATATATTCCATAGTGGAAGAGCTTTTATCTTTAAACATTTAGTTAAATTATCTAAATCTGCTGCATTCAAGTATGGAGCACGTGGCGAAATATACATTCCCTGATCCTTAGTGCTTGAAGTACACTGCACCTTTCGAATAATACCAAGATGATTACAGTTAAAAGTTTCCACCATTTTATAAAAAATAGTTTCAATCCAATAATCACCAGTTACTACTCTATAATGTCCGATGAAATAATTTAAAGAATTTATAGCATCTAAAAGAGCTTTAGATATTTGATTCTTATCTGAAAAAGTTTTTATATTTGCTCTTTCGTCCGGATTAATGTATTTAGAAATAGTCAAAGTTATTTTAGATCTGTTTACTAGACCAAATTTGTCCTCTATTATCCCTACAAAACCATCCCCTCCACCTTCAATACCCGAACAAGGATTTTTAACAATTTCGACATTTAATGCATGGAGAACATTATTAAAAATAAATTCAATAGGGACTTTTTGATTGATGAAAAGAGGTGGTGGAATTTCAAAAGTTATAACTGTTTTTACATCACCCTTAATTATTGCTTTTAAGATAGCTTGATTATTTTTAATTTCATATTTTAAATTTTCATCTTGTATCTCACTAATATTTCTTAACAATGAATAACTAATTTTTTTAACATCCTTTAAATCCGACTTGTTATTAGTTTCCAAGTATGGCAACTTAGAGGTAACCATTGCGTGATCTATTTGGATTCTGGTCATGAGATCTTCATTATTGAATTCCGATAACTTCCTAGCTTCTTCTAAATGATGTAATGCATTTTTATATTGTTTTAAAATAAAAAATATGCGCCCCATATGTTTATGTGCGAAATATAATTGTTTTTGCTCGATCTTTTTTTTAAATTCTGGTGTTAACGGTTCATATAAACTAAAAAATTCTTTAAGATATTTACATAGACCTTGATCGTCTCTTGACTCTTCAGCTTTTTCTGCTTTGCTTAATAAATCCGTTACTTGAGAAATTTTTTCTTCATTGCTCAATTTTATCACCAAATGATTATCTTAACGATATTCCTAAATTGAATAACAGCATCTACTTATATAATGCCTTTTCACTAGGATATAACTAGATGATTAATTATTTCATATTATGTAAGATTGGAACATATGTAGTAACTTCTTTAGAATAACATTTTACCACCCTCTTTATGCTATTAAAGTAGAATAGACTGTCAAAATGAGAAATAAGTTAAGGATCAAGCAGAAAATCAACTAAAAATTAAGTTAAGTGGTGAAACTGCCCATTAAGGAAAAAATATTTAATTATACTAATTTTTTCATTCTCTTTATTTTGGCTTTTTATCCACAAACGGAAAGCGTCTTCGGCAGTAATCTTTAAATATCCTTTTTAACCTGCATTTTTTTCAATGCTTCCTTCTAAACTCTTTTTCTTCAGTATCTGATAAATCTCTGGAATGTAGAGCTTTCCCATACTCAACAACCTCTTTTCATGTTTATGTCTTTATTGAGTATGTTATAGGCGTAATATAGACCGTAACTAATATTCTTAATATCCTAAAATAAACTAAAGAACTAAACTTTAATAATGATTAGTAAAAACTTAACGTTAAGTGAATGTTAATATCTGCGGATTTATTCTGTTTAACATGAGGGGGATGGGTATTTTGGGATATTTGGTTTGTGAAAATTGTAGAGGATTTATAAACTCCAAGAAATGGAATCTCCAGAAGATTTTACAAAATGTGAATGTGAAGGAAAACTAAAATTCATTGAAAGTTTTATCGATTATAAGCCCTCACTGCAGGAAATCAAGGAAACTGATCGGAGATTGATCAGATGGTTTTTATCAGTTATACGGTTGACTGAAGATGAAGTTGAAACTATAGAGAAATCATTAGAGGTGATTAAATGGATTATGATTATCGTTATTTCTTTAGGCGTTATCAACAGCTAGAAGATGATTTTTTTGAATTAACTGACTTTATAGGATTAAAAAGGAATTTTGATGAACATTGTTATATGGTGGGATCATCAATTGATGGATTTTTGTCTTAAAGTTGGTTCAGAGGTGGAAACTCTCTTTAAATATATTATACGTACTGAAAAATTTAAAGATAGGACAAAAAACGATGAAAAGAGCATTAACCGATATGGTGTCATAATAGAATCTGTTTATCATCTGAGTGAATATGAAATTATTGTAAATCCTATTAAAAAGAAAATTAAACCATTTAAATGGATTGAAAATGAAAATGGAACTATAACGTTGGAATGGTTTAAAATTTATTCTGAGTACAAACATGATAAATTATATCTTATTGATAAGTGGAATTTGAAACACAGTTTAAATGCATTAGGATGTTTATTCTTGTTAGTAATTAACCATCCTACCTTAGATGGTAAAATATTCTATTTAAAAAATTTTGAGACAGATTTATTTAATTTAGCAGGTTCAAACCAAGATTATTTCATATTCGATTGATAAACATGAAAACAATACTACTATTCTTGGAATTGGTGATAAACTGAAACTGAATAGTAATAACGAATAATTCGCTTTTAAACTTCGTAATGGTGATATAACGAAAAAACCAATTATAAATTCCACAAACCAAAATTAAATCTCTAAAAATACTATTTATCCATCATTCCAGCTATATGGGCTGATGATTTTACCTTAAAAAACGAATTTTTTAAAGACATCAGTTAACAATATTTTTAATCTAACTACATGTAAGGATTAATCAACAATTTTATTATAAATAGAATATTATTCATATTCATGGGAATAATTGTCAAAGATATGAAGCTTCCTGATGGTGATTATACTTTCATTTCAGATGATGGTAGTAAAGGCAATGTATTAAAGGGACTATCCAAAATTAATCTATTTGTAGGAGAAAACAATTCAGGCAAAAGCCGTTTATTGAGATCTATCCTAAGAACAGGAAGTTTTGAGTTTATTCCTACAAACGAAGACGTAAAGAATGTTAATTATTTTATAAAAAATTTTAAATCAGAGCTTGAAGATTTTTATAATAAACATGGGTGGGTAGATGTCGAAAGTTCAAATACGCTAATTGAAGATTTACATCCAATTGAGTTTTTTAAAGCCAATACAGAGAATATAAAGCCTATTAAGGATATTCATGAACATTTCAATTATTTATCTAATAGATATGCATCTGGAAAATCCATTGCTTATGATACTCGTAACGAAACTAAGAAAGTCAATGAATTAGAAGGTACTGAGTTATTTGAGCTATATGATCGATATAAAAGATATTTAAAAGACGCTCTCGAGAACAACTATGAATTCGAAAAATTATATATTCCAATTTTAAGAGGTCTTTTACCTATTAATTATGGAGATCAAGTGGATTACGGAGCGGTAATGGAGAAATCAGAAGAAGAATTCGACAGAGATATTTATAAAGATCGCATATTACAAGATTATCCTGAATTAGAGGTTAATTGTGATATTTTTACAGGTCTTAAGACTTATGAATTTTATACTGATTACATAGGGCATGAAGAAGACAGGAAACAAGATCTAATTAAGGATTACAAGGCCATATTATCCGGAATTTTTAATGAGGATGTAGAAATCACAGCTTTAACTAATAATCCTGAAAAAAAACTTATTTCTCGTTTTAAAATTAGAATTGGGGAAGAAAAAGGAAGAGAAATTCATAATCTTGGTGATGGTGTTCAATCAATAATTATTATGACTTTTCCATTATTGATTAATGAATATAAGGCAAAGGACAAAAATTTATTAGTCTTTATTGAAGAACCGGAACAATACTACATCCAAGCTGGCAAAGAAAACTGATAAATGTTTTTTTAGACGAAAGATTTAATGGATATCAATTTTTTTTAACAACCCATTCAAATCATCTCCTTGATGTTATCCTTGATTCAGATGATATTTCCATATATTCTCTAAGTAAAAATTTTGGGAAAAATGAAGGTAAATTTTCGATTAAAAAGGTTTTATATGGAGATAACAATTTATTACAGTTATTAGGTGTTAGAAATTCGTCCGTATTCCTTCCAAACTGCAAAATTTGGGTAGAAGGAATTACAGATGTACTTTACTTAAGACGCTATTTGGAAATTTATCAAAATTATATGAAAGATCAAAATAAAATCTCAAGAATATTTGACGAAGATCGTCATTATTCATTTTTCATATATAACGGAAGCGATATTATAAATTTACTGGATTTGAACTTAGATAAAGATGATAAAAGGCTTAATGGATTATTTATTCTAAGAGATGGCGATACTGAAGAAGAACAAGTCAAAAAAGATCAAAATAAGAAGTTAAAATCGAAATTAGGTGATAACTTCAATTTATTAGACTGTTGGGAAGTTGAAAATCTTTTATCCAAAGATGTTTTATACTTAACTTTGGAAAACCACAGAAAATATGGGCATTATTTATTTAATTTAGATTTCGAAGAAGAGGATTACAAAAATAGAGATTTAGGACTCTTTATCAAAGAAGTAATCTGTAATAACCAAGTAGAAGGAAATCCAATTAATAAAAAGAAAGGATTTTATAAAAGAGCTGAAAAACACATAAAAGAATATAATGACCTCTCAAAAGATGCAGTCAAATTATGTAAGACCTTATACAACTTTATAGAATCACAAAATACTATTTAATATTCCATTTTCTTGAATTTTATAATCCATATAGTACGTTTCACTATTTTTAACCATTCCAAAGTAATTATTGGAACTTCAGAGGAGATTACTACTAGTAAGGGATTTTTTAGAAATGGAAGAGGCTGAAAATAGGTTTAAGGATTTGTATGTAGATAATGATGGGATTTTTTTTATGTCAATAAAATAAGACATAATATCAAATACTAAATCGATAGGAGATGTTACCAAAATGGATTTAAGTGATTTAATGGTTGAATTAATTAAAAAGTATGATTTCAAGTGTGGAAAATGTAACAGTCCAATGATGGTTTTGCCTTTTAAAGATGATGATTATCATATTAAATTTTTAGCTCGCTGTACTCGATGTAGTGGAAAAGATGATGTAACTTTAAAAATTGATTGGAGTGATTATTTGATAATTAGAAAAGAGATGTACAAAGATGATCCTAACGATATAGAACCACATGTCGCAAGATAAGTATTTTTTATTGTTTTTAATTAACAAAAATTCCATACTAATTTAATAATAAATAGGAATGATATAATTGAAAAATAAAATAATGGATAAAATATTTGAATTTTATATTAATTCACACGATTTCAACGGGATTTCTATTTTTGATTTAGAAAGAGAGTTCAAATCGGAAAAAATTAAATCAATTATAGCAGACTTAATCAGGGAAAAGAAAGTAACTATTTCAATAGAAGAAAACCCTTACATTAAGCATTTCCCAGAAGTATCGGTCGAAACTCAATTAAATAGGCTCGAAACATATTCTGGTATAATTTGTGTTTATCCATCACCTACATATTTAAAGAAGAATGTAGATCCTAATAAATATAGAGATTCTCCTTTTACAAGAGAATTACTCTTAGGAAAAGGCCAACTAGAACCTCTATTCTTTGATTTACCAGTTTTAGATTATTATTTTAATGATCCCAGATATTTGGTCTTAAATTCTGATTACAGAGGCAGTATTAGTATTAAAGATGAATTTTATTTTGATGAAAAATTGCCTGAAAAAGATAAAATAAGCCTTCAAACTTTTGGCTTAGGGTTTAATGAAGATGGAGAAAGAGTTATAAGTGTTTTTTTAAGATATTTATCAGATCTTTCACCAGAACACCAACAGATATGGAATACTTATAAACTAACTGAAAAATGCTATTTAGACCCAGATTACTTTAAGAATACAATACTTGGCGAATGGGCAGAATACGTATCAATATATCAGGCATTTTGTGAAGAATTATATCAAATTAATGAAATGTGCAAATTAATTGGTAAACCATCTTTATTCAAAAATGATTTCAAAGAAAAAAGACCTGAAGACTTTAAAATATTCTTGAAGCCTACTTTGAAAAATTATAATGAATTTATACATATATTGGATAAAATGCTATCTGAAAATATAAATAAAAAATTTTTTAAGGGAGAAGTTGATTTTGATGAAGAAATAACAAGAAGAGATGGTAAAATAGAAGTCCGTCCTAAAGCCAGTATTCGTATTTTTGAGGAATGGTTAAGATCAAAGTTTAGAACTGATGAGGATTTTTATAGAGAAATTTTTGATCCTATTAAAGATATTCGTAAACAAAGGCAAAGTCCTGCACATAAAATTAGTGAAGATGAATATGATAAGGCTTATCATCAAAAACAAGATGAAATTATGCTCTTAGCATACAGTTCAGTAAAAGGTATCAGATTAGCTCTTTCAAATCATCCACATGTTAAGGATTATAAAGTTCCTGATTGGTTATATGAAGGTAAAATTCGTAGATATGCAAAAGAAGAGCTTAAAATGCTTAAAAATGTTTATACAATAATTAATTGATAATATGAATATCTCAGAAAAAATAGTTAGTGATATATGCAAAAACTCATTTTTGTCTTTCTGGAGCTTCCCTAATCCTATTAGAACTGATGATAACAAAGAGTTAACAGATATATTAATTGTAAATGATCCCTATGTAATTATCATTTCCGTAAAGGCAATAAATATTAAACATAGTGGAAATAGAGAAGTAGATATTCAAAGATGGCAAAATAAGGCGATAGAAAAATCTTATAAGCAAATATATGGAGCTGAAAGAGCTATTCTTAATTTTCATAAAGATATTCTAACTTTTGATAAGAAATACTCAATTAAATTTCCTGATCCTGATAAAATGAAAGTATATCGCATTGGTATTTCTTTTGGTAGAAGGGAAGATTTTCCCTTACCATTTGGAAATCAAGGAAAAGGTTTTATACATTTTTTTGACCAACAATCATTTCCAATACTGCTTAAAGAATTAGATACTATTACTGATTTTGTAGATTATTTAGATGCAAAGGAAAAGTTTTTTAATTCAGGAAAAAATGCTTATTTTAAAAGTGAAGAAGATTTATTAGCTATTTATTTACATAGGGGTAGAAAATTTCCTGAAAATATTGATGAAACGATGATTCAAGAAAATATTTGGGAAAAACTTATTCAAAGAGATGAATTTTGCGATAGAAAAATACAAGAAAAGGAGAGTTATATTTGGGACGGAATAATTGAGGTATTTTTCCGTGATATGTCACAGGAGCAATTACTTTTAACAAACGATTTCTATGAAGTTGAACAAGCTCTTAGAGCAATGTCTAAAGAGTCTCGATTTAATCGAATGTCATTATCGAAAATTTTTCTTGATTTTATCGGATATTATGAAGATATAATATATTATAAGAAACCTGAAGTAGAATCACGAATAGTTCAATCTAAGTCAGGGGTAGTTTATGTTTTTCTATTGGATAAGCATAGAGAGAATAATAGGGAAATAAGATCCAATAAATTAAAATTAAGATGTTTTGCTGCTAAAAATATGTTTAAAGAAGATAAAAAGATAGTGAGAATAGCTACGGAGCAATATATTAAAGGTGGCGGTTATTCATTTGATTTATATTATATGTACTTACCGGAATGGAGTGAAGAAGCTATTAAATTTTTTGATCAAATGCAAAAGGATTTAAGCTATTTTACTAACCCTAATATAAATAAAAAGCATTTTGAGGAATACCCTAAATAAAGAATATTATATTTTATCCTATCAAAGTATCAGCTTATATTGTCTTATACCCATTAAAATTATTTTTTAAAAGTCCTATTACCTTATATAGTTCAATAGCCAACTAATATTATTGATTTTTATTTTTAAACAAACGGATCCTTACCAAATCATAAAAGAGAATATTGCCTGCGTACTAACTCACTGGTTCACTGGTAGTTTACCCTTTCCTCCCCGAGCAACCCTCGCAGCAGGCAGTCTGTCCGGTGCTGGGTTTCTCCTAGTCATTGAAGGTTCAACCATGTCTCTTAAGAGGACCGTAGGCACCAGTCATATGATGATATGACAGTTAAAATTTATTGTTTTTATACTATTTAATTACTTGTTGAAAGTACACCCTACACCCACTTTCGCGATATTATTACAATATTAAATATTCTAAATATCAAAATAATAGGGGGGGGGTGCCGCAACATAGCCACCGCTAGGGGCGGATTATGTTGCGGATGATAGGTTTTCACCTAATTAAATGGGTGAATATAAAATAAAATAAGAATGATGGCCGGCAACGTCTTGAAGTTCCCATAAGCCCGCGCCTATAGTACAATCCAAATCGCTGGAGGACTTTACTTCTGGGTTCGGGATGGGTCCAGGTGTGGCCCCTCCGCTATGGTCGCCGTACCAATGAGTGTATAATTTTAATTCTATTTAAAATTTTCACTTGGATTATTTAACACCGTACACTTTCACCCTGACTGAATACACCTAACCAGATGTTCAAAAACATAGCCGCTAGAAATTCGAAAACATGCGTGATCGGACGTTGGAAACAGCGGACTGAACAACTCGGCCGAAGCCTCGAAGCTTACATCCCTGTCCCATCTAACGGGTCTTTTACCCATGTCCTATTGCTGTCTA
>Ga0334882_1003776_pt1 | contig 13506 bp, 15 predicted proteins | sample GraSluR1_MG_5_FD_207226 | JGI IMG/M metagenome (GOLD analysis project Ga0334882, IMG submission 207226) | Sludge microbial communities from methane-producing bioreactor in Wageningen University, Netherlands - Granular Sludge_15_04-R1 | ecosystem: Engineered > Bioreactor > Anaerobic >... | reverse complement strand
TGATGAAGACGACCTGAGAAATATTAAAATGATAAAGGACTGTGTTACAAATTAATTAAATAGATTGTCACAAATATTTTGTGTTGTCTAATGAAAATATTTAAGAAAAGTGCTATTTTAATTATCCTTAAAAATCCACCTTCTTTGAAGGTGGTAATGGTTAAACGGTTTTACCATTAGGGCAGTCAATATGGTATGATTAGGCATGACAAAATGGAAGAAATTATCCCATACCATCTATCAATGTAAATATCATATAGTATTCTGTCCCAAGTACAGATACCGAATCTTAAAAGATGCAATGGCTGACTTTGTGGAACAAACAATAAGGATGCTTTGCCAGTGGAAGAATATAGAGATACTGGAGATGAACATCAAAGATGATCATATCCATCTCATCATCTGTGTTCCTCCCAGATTATCGGTATCTGAAGTGATGGGTATGTTAAAAGGTAAAACAGCCATAAAGATATTCAAAAGTTTTCCTCTTCTCAAGAAGAAACCCTACTGGGGAAACCACTTCTGGAGTAGAGGCTACTGTGTGAGCACTATCGGTCTTGATGAAACCAAGATCAGAAAATATGTAAAATATCAGGAAGATAGAGAAAGACAAGAAGAGGACGAACAGAAAGAATTTGGCCTCTTTTAGAGGCATCTTAAAGCCACCCGCTATGCGGGTGGTGGTTTACTTTAATGAATTTAATAGATATAAAAATAGAAAAAAGAATATAAAATTTTATAGGATTGTTTAAAAATAATGTTTATTGAAAATTACAAGGTAAAGAATAGAGAGTTAATCCTTTTGTTGGTGATTATTTTTACTGGTCTATTTACAGGAATTATAACAACATATTTACTCAACAATCTTGATCAATGGTACTTAGTTTTAGCTTTCATTTTATCTTTTTTATTATTATATAAACCAATATTTGGGATTATAACTATTATAGTATTAGCTCCTTTTGGAACATTCGTAGTTGTTGATGGTTTAGGCACTATATCAAGATATTTGGGCATATTGACTTTAGTTTCATTTAGCATAAGGTTGTTATTTGCTGGTAATGTAAAAATAATAATTCCAAGAGAAATTTATTGGTTTGGAATGTTTATTCTTTTTGGTTTTGTTTCAATATTATGGGCTAATTCAGCAAGTACGGTAATTACTAGAAGCTTTACATTAATTCAATTAACAATATTGTATATAATTACATATAATTTGTTATCAAGTAATCCTAAAAATTATAGATATATTTATATATCTATTTTAATAGTCGGAGTGAGTATTTCAGTATTTTCATTATTAATTCTAGTTAGAGCTCAGGGTATAAATTATTTTACCAGGATTTCAGTAGCACGTGATATTGATGTTAATCATTTAGCAGCTTTTTTGTTGATCCCATTTTGGATAAGTTTTTATTATTTTAAAGATAAATCAAAGATATATATTGTACCTTTGCTTCTAATAAGCATTGCAATTATTATAACACAGTCTAGATCTGCATTAATAGTTTTAATGATTGTTCTATTATTTTATTTTATATTAAACAAAAAATCATTAAAATCAATTTTAACATTTTTATTATTATCCATATTTATTTTATGGATTGTACCAGACCAATATTTTTATAGATTCACAAGTTTTATTTCAGACAAAGAACTTATTCTGAGTGCCGGTGGAGGCAGGGGCTACATTTGGTCATTTGGTTGGGAATTGTTTAAATCATCCCCATTATATGGTACTGGACTAGGGAATTTTATATGGATATTTAGACCACCACATAGTCTTTTTATACAAATTATTTCTGAATTAGGGATAATTGGTTTAATATTATTTTCAATATTTTTGTACAAATTATTTTTATCACATAGACTTGTTAATGATTTGGAGCTTTATATTGCAATATCTATATTTTTGATGTCTTTAACAGTTGATATATTTTATACTCATTACTTCTTGTTAATGCTATCCTTGTATTCAGTGAAGAAGAAAACTAAATTATCTGAAACATCATAAAAATATTTGTGAATGAGTTAAAAGGAATTAATTATGGATTTAAGTGTTTTTATATTAACCAAAGATCGTTATGAAAATTTAGTAGCGGCTATTAAATCAGTTCAATGCCAGTCAATTCAACCAAAAGAAATAGTTATTGTTGATAATGGCTCCATTGATGGTACTCCTGAAAATATCATAGAAGAATTTCCAAAAATTAATTTCAAATTGATAAAATTACATAAAAATTTTGGTATTGTAACTGGCAGAAATATTGGTATAAAAAATTGCGCAGGGGATATTATATTCTTTTTTGATGATGATGCTGAATTAATAAATAAAAAAACTTTTAGTATTGTTTCTGATTTGTTTGATAATGAAAAAGATGTTGGAATTGTAACGCTAAACATAGTAGATTTAGATAATAAATTAAAATACAATACTATAGAAAAAATAATAGAAACATCTTCTTTTAGCGGCGGAGTAAGCTTTATACGAAAGAATTTATTTGATCAGATAGGTATGTTTGATGATAAATTCTACAATTATGCTGAGGAAAATGACTTCAGTATTAGAGTATTAACATTAGACTATAAAATAGTAGCATTGCCAGAAATAAAAATATTACATAAAGTAAATCAAAATCGTATCAACAATAGAATAAGATATTATAGCTTTAGAAATAAAATTATTATCTTATTTAGATATTTTCCCATAATATATATATTGATTGAATCAAGTTGGATTTTTTTCGGCAACTTGATCAATTCGTTCAAGAATGGTTGGACATTTTTATTCATAATAGCTCTTTATGAAATAATTTTTAAAATAGATGTAAATAGAAGTGTTATCAAGGGCAATCATCTAATTAAATACTTAAAATTAAAAAAAGAACCATATAATAAAGTTGATTGCAATTTTGCGGAAAGAATAAAAGGCAAGATGATAGATATTTTGTTAAAAATTTATGATAAATAGATTTTAATAAATATTTACAGAGATTAAACATAGAGTCTTCGTTTTAAATTTTTACATAATTATTTCTAATTCTTTTTTATTAAATAATCTAGCTAATAAGCTTATGAGTGATCTTAAAAAATAAACAGTAAAGCAATAAATGGGACATTATTTTGCTTTTTATGCAGTTAAAGAAATGGGAGAGAGAGCAAGAAAGATGGTTTTGGAAAAATATACCTGGGAAAAGAATGCGGAGAAAACAATGAAGGTTTATAAAGAGGTGTTTAATAATGCCAGGTAAAGTTTGTATGATAACAATAGTCCATAACCCTTTTGATAACCGAATATTTCATAAAGAAGCAAAAACTTTGCTAGAAGTAGGATATGAAGTTACCCTAATTGCCCAGCATGATAAAAACGAAGTGGTGGATGGCATTAATATTGTTGCATTATCGAAACCTAAGAATAGACTTTATAGAATTCTTTTTTTGGGATGGGAAGCTTACAAATTAGCATTAAAAGAAAATGCAGATGTATATCATTTTCATGACCCGGAATTTTTGCCATGGGCGAAGAGGCTGAAAAATAAGACTCGAGCAAAAGTAATATATGATGTTCATGAAGATTATGTTACTAGTATAAAACAAAAAAGATATATGCCATTTTTAATTAGAATTATGTTGTCTAAAATGTTTAATTCTATAGAAAGATACTTTAGCACGGGAATGATAAAAGTATTAGCAGAAAAATATTATATAAAAAGGTTTCCAGAAGGTCAGACAATCCTTAATTATCCTGTTTTGTTAGATTCTGCAAGACAAAATCATAATTATTCTTTAAATTTAAGTGATAATACTAAAGTTATATATACAGGAGGCGTTTCAGAGGATAGGGGAGCGCTGATATATGCTGAACTAGTTAAGCTAGTACCATTCCTTCATGTATATGTTGTCGGAAAATGTAAAAAAGAATTACAAGGTCTAATGCATATAAGAGCTGGTTCTTCATTTGATAGGCTTCATATTGATGGAAATGGATTTATCCCATTCGATAAGATATTATCTTATTATATTAACGGAAAATGGCTAGCGGGTTTAGCAATTTTCCCTTATAGTGAGCACTATTATCAAAAAGAGTTAACTAAATTTTTTGAATACATGAATTTCGGTATTCCCATAATTGCTTCTAATTTCCCCACCTGGAAAAATCTAATCGAGGGCAATAACTGTGGTATTTGTGTTAACCCGCTTGATTTTGCAGAAATAGAAAATGCCATTAATTTCCTGATAAACAATCCTGATAAAGCAAAAGTTATGGGAGAAAATGGGAAAAAAGCAGTTCTGAAAAAATATAACTGGGGAATAGAAGGAACAAAATTAGTTAATTTATACAAAAATATTATGAATAGTTAAAATAAGTAACTTTTCAAATAAATAATGGAGTTATGATGCACATTTTGTATTTACATCAATATTTCCACACTCCTGAGGAAGGTGGGGGAACAAGATCTTATGAGTTTGCTATAAAGTTGGTTTCTCTTGGTCATAAAGTGACAATGATTACAAGTTCTAATGAAGCGAATAATACAAAAAAAATAATTGAAGGTATAAATGTTATTTACTTAAAAGTTCCTTATTCAAATTATATGAGTTTTAAGAGGAGGCTTTTGAGTTTTATATCTTTTGGGTTGCGTTCCATTATGGCTGGTATAAAAGTAAAAAATTGTGATTTAGTATTTGCCACGTCAACCCCATTAACAATTGCAATTCCAGGAATCGCACTATCATTTATTAAAAGGATTCCAATGATTTTTGAAGTTAGAGACCTTTGGCCTGAAGTGCCTATTCAAATGGGTGTGATAAAAAATAAATTATTAATTAATATTTTAAGATGGTTTGAAAGATTTACTTATAGATATTCCAAGCATATTATTGCATTGTCTCCTGGAATGATGAAAGGTGTAATTGATGCTGGTATCGAAAAAGATAAAATTACAATGATACCAAATTTTTGTAATGCTTATTTTTTTAAACCAGGAGAATCAAATAAAGAATTATTAAGAGAGTTAGCAGGTATTGATGAACCTATAATTTCTTATGCGGGAGCAATAAGCTATGCTAATAATGTAGAATTAATTATTGATACTGCTGAAAAATTACAGAAAAAAGGTCAAAAAGTACTTTTTGTAATTGCTGGTGACGGTAGTCTGAAACAAGAATTAGAGAATAAATCAAAAAATTTGGGATTACAAAATGTTTTATTTTTAGGTAAGATAAATAAATATGAGGTACTTGAATTATACAGAAAATCATTAGCTATTCTTGTTCTTTTTGCAAAATTACCAGTATTAACAACAAACTCTCCCAATAAATTTTTTGATGCCATATCTACTGGTAAACCAGTTATTACGAATATGGATGGATGGATTGGCAGTTTGATCGAAAAGTACAATATAGGTTTTTCTATAGACCAAGATGATGAAAATACATTAATGAATGCAGTTATTGAGATGGTGAATTTAGAGGAAAATAAAGTAAAAGATATGGAACTAAATGCTCGTAAATTAGCTGTTGAAAAATTTGATAGTGATAATATGGTGTTACAATTAGAGAATATCTTTAAAAAGGTTCTGGAAAACAAAAAATGAAAGAAAGTTTAGCATTAAAGATTAAACGAATATTTGATATCTCTGCCAGTGGGTTGGCTCTGATTTTCTTATTGCCTGTTTTTGCCATTATTGGAATATTGATTAAAATAGATTCCAAAGGGCCTGTGTTTTTTATTCAAACCAGGGCAGGGAAGGATGGAAAACCATTTGGTGCTTACAAATTAAGAACTATGGTGGATAATGCAGAAAAGTTAGGTAAAGGTTTGAGAGTCGATGACCCGAGAATTACCCGGGTTGGAAGATATTTGCGTTGGGGTATCGATGAACTTCCACAACTAATTAATGTTTTTAAAGGAGATATGAGTATTGTTGGTCCCAGGCCTACTTTAATGTCACAGGTGGATCAATATACAGATGAGCACAGAAGAAGATTAGAAATGAAACCGGGGATTACCGGATGGGCATTAGTTAATGGCAGAAATAAATTATCCTGGATTGAGAAGATTGAATATGATATCTGGTATATTGACAATTGGTCCTTATGGCTTGATATAAAAATAATATTTATGACTTTATGGGTTGTATTGGTTACACGGGAAGGGGTGTATGGTGAAGATGGAGTTAATAAAGGCTACCCTATTACGAATAAAAAGGAAGAAAAAAATAATTAAAATAAATATTGCAATTTGTAGTATTATATGATATTTTTTTATTAAAAAATTGTTCGTTCAATGAATGAATAAAAAAGGTTTCTTATGAATTCAGATTTTTTAAATAATATTAAATTTCTTTCACCAACAGAAAAAATAAAAAAGCTATTACTGTTAGAACAAATTGAAAAAAACAGTGATGTAACCCAAGCCAAATTAGCAGAATATATTTATTCCGCACCATCAATGGTTAATAATTACATCAAGATTCTTGAAAAAGAAGGTTTGTTATTAAAAAACAAAAAGAGTAAAAGAAATGTGGAATATTTAATAACTAAAAAAGGGATTAATCATAAAAACTATTTATTAGTAACTTTTATGAATGAATTGATTGAATTATATAACTTAACAAAAGAAAATATTGAACAATTCATTAATAAAATGGAAACTCAAAAGATGGAAAAAGTTGTTTTTTATGGTGCCGGAGAAACCGCTAAAGTTATTATCAAAGTTCTAAAAGATATGTCTGATATAAGTGTAAAATTGTTATTCTTGGTTGATGATGATAAAGAAAAACAGGGCAATCTTTTTGAAGGATATCATATATATAATCCAAGAAAATTAGAAGAGATAAAGTTCGATGCAGTAATTATTACAAGTTGTGTATATGAAAAGGAAATACGGAAAAATTTAGAAAGAATGAATTTTACTATAAATAAGGTAAGTAGTTTTTTTGGAACAAATAATATGAATGAGGATTGAAATGAAGGAGATTATAATTGTTGGTGCTGGTGGTTTTGGTAGAGAATTGCTTCAGTGGATAAAGGATATTAATAAAGTAGAAAGTCGTTGGAAAATAAAAGGTTTTATTGATGATAATTTAGAAGCATTAAAAAATTATGAATGTGACTATAAAGTCTTAGGGAAAATCAAAGAATGGAAACCGGGGAAAAAAGAAATATTTTCCTGTGCAATTGCTGAACCCAAAATAAAAGAAAAAGTAGTTTGTTTTTTAAGGGAAAAGGGAGCAGATTTTGCTTCAGTTATTCATCCTAATACAATAATTGGAAACTTTAATAAGATTGGTGAAGGATTGATTATGTGCCCCAGGTCAACATTGACTGTTAATACAAAAGTCGGGAATTTTGTTACTATCCTTGCTTCAAGCATTGGACACGATACGAATATCGGGGATTATACAACAATATCATCCCATTGTGGTATTAGCGGTAAAACAAAACTTGGGAAGAGAGTATTTATTGGTAGCAATGCAACTATTGTTCCTGGAAAATTAATAGGGGATGATGTGTATATTGGTGCAGGCAGTGTAGTTATCCGAAATATTAAAGAAAATAAAAAAGTTTTCGGAAATCCTGCAAGGATTGTGAAGATATGAATCAAAAAGATAGAATCAATAATTTATTTAAGGGTAAAATTAGCGGAATAGCTATTCGGGGTATATCCTGTGCTTTGCCTACTAACAGGGTTGCCTCTATTGATCGGTATAATGATTTTGGAAAAGAGGCAGTCGATAAAATTATTGCAAAGACAGGGGTTGAATCAGTATACAAATCTCATGAAAAACAAACAGGCTCTGACCTGGCTTTTGCAGCAGCTAAACATTTAATTGAAAAAAATCATATAGATATAAATGCTATAAAAATTTTGGTTCTAGTGACGCAAACACCTGACTACCGAATGCCATCAACTGCCTATGTCTTACAGCATAGGCTTGGTATGTCGGAAGAATGTCTTTGTTTTGATGTTAATTTAGGTTGTTCTGGTTATGTGAGTGGATTATTTGCAATATCGTCCATTCTGAGTAATAGCAATGCACAAAAAGGCTTGCTCTTAGTTGCCGAGACACCAAGCAAGAGAATATCACCTTTGGATCGTTCCCTTTCAATGATATTTGGAGATTGTGGAACTGCAACTCTGGTAGAAAAAGATAGTAATGCAAAGTCAATGATTTTTAAATTTAAAAGTTTTGGAGAAAGGTTTAAAAAGATAATTGTTCCTGCAGGGGGATACAGGAATATGCATTCACCAACTGAAAGAGTAATGTGGGATGATGGCAATATTCGGTCTGATTATGATACCTACATGAATGGACAGGATGTATTTGCTTTTTCAATATTAGAAGTCCCAAAATATATTAAAGGATTTTTAGAAGAGAATTGTTGCAGTCAGGAAAATTATGATTATATTATTCTACACCAGGCAAATGAATATATTTTAAGGCAAATAGGTAAAAAGCTTAAGGCAGATTTGTCAAAAATACCTATATCAATGAAAGAATATGGAAATACCAGCAGTACATCTATACCTCTTACTCTATCTTATTTAAAATCACAATCAATTAAAAGGGAAAATAGTGAAAAAAGATTTCTATTAAGTGGTTTTGGAATTGGCTTATCCTGGAGCATAGCAGATGTGTGTATGGAAACTAAATATATATTGCCGGTTATACATACTGATGATTATTATGAAGATGGTTTCATTCCACATGGTAATAAATTTTGAGGGAAAAATGGCAAAAGGAATTTTTAAAGGAATATTAATAAAAGGTATAGCTTGTGCTGTACCAAATAATAAAAAAGATATAAAAGACTGGTATCAACAATTTGGCAAGGATTCTGTAAACAAATTTGTAAAAATGACTGGTGTCAATAGCATATATAAAAGTTGTGAAAAACAAACTGCTTCAGATTTAGCTTTTGTAGCTGCAAAATCATTACTCCAGGTTAAAAGAATTAATGAAAAAAGTATTGGAGCGCTTATTTTTATATCCCAAGGACCGGATTACCGAATGCCTGCCACTGCTTTTGTGTTGCAGAATAGATTAGGTTTATCTGAAGATTGTCTGTGTTTTGATGTAAACTTGGGTTGCTCAGGATATGTTTATGGCATTAATATAGTCGCATCTCTGATGAAACAATCAAATATTGAGAGAGCATTGCTTTTGGTTGGGGATACTTCAACAAAAGGGGTATCATCAGAAGACAAATCTGCAGCAATGTTATTTGGTGATGGTGGTGCAGCAACATTACTGGAAAAAAGTAATAATGAAGAAGATCAATTATCCTATCATTTTAGGTCAGACGGAAACAGGTTTAAAGCACTTATTAAACCAGCTGGTGCTTACCGGAATATGAATGTTCCCAAAGATAGATTTTTATGGCCCGATGGCAATATCAGGTCTTATTACGAAACATACATGAATGGAACGGATATTTTTATTTTCTCTATAAATGAAGTACCAGAATTAATAAGGGAATTTTTATTAGAAAATAATAAAGTAGTTGATGATTATGATAGTTTTGTTTTTCATCAAGCCAATCTCTATATATTAAAACAGATTACCAAGAAAGTAAAAATACCTTTGGAAAGAATGACCATTTCAATGGATAGATATGGCAATACCAGTGTGACTTCTATTCCATTAACTTTAGTCGATAAATACGGCGAATATACTGATTCTGGAGTAAAAAATATTTTTATGTGCGGCTTTGGGGTAGGCCTTTCCTGGGGGATTGTTACAGCAAAAATAGAAGTAAATAATATATTACCAATTATTACAACAGATGATTATTTCAAAGATGGTGAGGTGGAACATGGTTAAAATGGATATGGGGTTGAAAGGGAAAAATATTTTAATTACTGGAGCTTCTGACGGCATTGGAAAGGCAACAGCGATCTTAGCAAGTAAATTAGGGGCTAAAGTTATAATGGTTGCCAGAGATAAAAAGAAATTACAAAAAGTTATGCGTGAATTGGAAGGCAATAAACATTCTTGGTATAGTTATGATTTGAAAAAAATTGACGGAATAAATTCACTGATTGGAGATATAGTGAATATAAATGGAACATTAGATGGTTTTGTGCATTGTGCAGGCATTTCTGCTACCCGTCCATTGAAAATGACCAAGTATAACTTTTTGCACGATATGATGCTTATAAATTTTTATAGCTTTTTCGAATTATGTCGATGTATTAGCAAAAAGGGAAATTACAATAAGGATATGAGTATTGTTGGGATGTCATCAATATCCGGAATAAGAGGATTCAAAGGTAAAACTGCTTATAGTGCTACAAAGGCAGCTTTGGATGGAGCAATACGTTCTATGGCTAAAGAATTAGGTGTTAAGGGAATTAGAATTAACAGTGTGGTTGCTGGTTTTGTAAAGACAGCAATGTTTGAAAACTATTTAGAGAAAACAAGCAAGCATGGTGAAATTGAATATAAAGAGTATTTACTGGGGCTTGGTGAAACAATTGATATTGCAAATGCCATTATATATCTCTTAAGTGACTACTCAAGAATTATTACCGGGACTGGCTGGGTCATTGATAGTGGGGCAACTTTATAAAAATAAAAGCAATAAAATATGTTTGATCGGCTTATGTGATATAAAAAATAAAAAATTTATCGAAAGGAGATATGAAATATGACAAATCGTGAAAAAATTGCTTTATTAGAAGATATACTTGAATTAGACGAAGGGGAGCTGAAGGAAGATACGAAATTATCTGAATTAGATAGTTGGGACTCAATGGCGAAGATTTCATTAATTGCTATTTTAGATGATGAATTTGGGAAAAAACTTTCTGCAAAAGATATTAAAGGGTTTGAGACTGCTAAAGATATTATAGATTTTATGGAATAAAATATTAAAACAGTAATAATTAGTTTGAAATTTGAGGAATATAATAATGCAAAAAATTGCTTTTTTATTTCCTGGCCAAGGTTCTCAAGAAATTGGAATGGGGAAGGAATTATTCGGATATAGTGAAGAAACTGAATATTTAATTAAAGAAGCAAATAAAGCACTTGAAGATGAGAATATAAATATAAAAGAATTATGCTTGAATGGACCAGAAGAAGAATTAACTAGAACAGATAATGCTCAGCCGGCTATTTTAACCGTGAGCGTGATACTATATACAATCTTGCTGAATAAAGGTATAAAACCTGAAGTGGTTGCCGGCCATAGTTTAGGGGAATATTCTGCTTTAGTTGCTGTATCTTCGATTGGATTTAAAGAAGTGGTTAAGTTGGTGCGAAAAAGAGGTCAGTTCATGCAACAGGCGATGGTGGGAAGCAAAGGTTCAATGGTTGCCATGATTAGTTTTTATAAAGAGAAAATTGATAAAATGATTAGAGAAGTTTCTGATTTAGGAGTTATTGAAATAGCGAATTACAATTCACCATATCAGATTGTAGTAAGTGGAGAAAACAAGCCTTTGCAAGAACTAATCAATCTGGGAGAAAAAAATGAAGAGGTAAGCGTGGTACCACTAAAAGTAAGTGCGCCTTTTCATTCTTCCTTAATGCAAAAAGCAAAAATAGAATTAGCAGATTATATAAAAATAATTGAGATAAGAAATCCAAAAATACCATTAATATGTAATTATACTGCCAATTATGTTAACCAAGCAAAAGATATAAAAGAAGCAATGATTGAACAAATGACACATCCTATTAGATGGTTAGAAATTATAGAGAAAATGAAAAAAGATGGAGTAGATTGCTTTATTGAGGTTGGCCCCGGTGATGTTTTAAAGAAATTAACAAAGCAGATTTTACCAAAATCAAAAGTTTATAATGTAAGCGATTTAGATTCATTAGAAAAAACTATAAAAAAATTGAGAAAAATATAATTATGAAAGAAAAAAATAATAAGAATCTTTAATGCTTTATAGAAATGGAGTCTTATATGGAAGTAAAAGTACCATTATCAGGTCCGGATATTATAGAGAAAGATATTGAAGCCGTTGTATCGGTGATGAAGACGAGGTTTTTGAGTATTGGTCCAAAGATTCAGGAATTTGAAAAGAAAATGTGTGATTATATTGGGGTGAAGCATACGGTAGCGGTAAACAGTGGTACCAGTGCTTTACATTTAATCATACGGGGACTGGAAATAGGAGAAGGCGACAAAGTATTAACGACCCCGTTTTCTTTTATTGCTTCCAGTAATTGTATTTTATTTGAAAAGGCAGAACCATTGTTTGTGGATATTGATGAACAGACTTTGAATTTGGATCCGGATAAGGTGGAAGAAAAGTTGAAAAGTTTAAGTGCTGAAGAGCTGAAAAAGGTGAAAGCAATGATTGTAGTGGATGCCTTTGGCCAGCCGGCTGATTGGGACCGATTTGAAGAGATTGCCGGTAAATATAATTTATTTTTGATTGAAGATTCAGCTGAATCTTTGGGTTCAGAATATAAGGGGAAAAAATGCGGTACTTTTGGAGAAGCAGGTGTATTTGCTTTTTATCCTAATAAACAGATTACTACCGGCGAAGGTGGGGTATTGGTGACTAATAATGAAGAGCTATCCATTGCTGCCAGAAGTATGCGCAGCCAGGGCAGAGGAATCAGCGGAGAATGGCTTGACCATGACAGGTTAGGTTATAATTACCGGATGGATGAGCTGGCAGCTGCTTTGGGTTGTTCTCAGATGGAAAGGCTTGATGAGATTCTGGAGAAGAGAGCAAAGGTTGCCGAAATGTATAATCAGAAATTTGCCGGAATGGATGAAGTACAGGTTCCTTATATCTCTCCTGATGTTACCAGAATGAGCTGGTTTGTATATGTAATCAGATTGGCTGATGGCATTGACAGAGAAAAGGTTATGGATTATTTAAATAATGAAGGGGTACAGTGTAAACCTTATTTTACTCCTATTCACCTGCAGCCATTTTATGTAGATATGTTTGGTTTTAAAAAGGGAGATTTCCCAATTACAGAAGATATTTCTTCACGCACAATTGCCTTACCGTTTTTTACAAACTTACAGGAAGAACAGATTGATTATGTGGTTAATAGGTTGAAATGTGGGTTGCAAATGTAGTGATAAGTAATTAGTAATTAGTAATCAGCAATAAAGAAAAGATGTGGAGAAGAAGTGTGGGAAGGAATTGTCACGGGGACGGTTCTGCTGACAATATAAAAATATCGAGTATTGAATACAGTAATTAGTAATGAGTAATGAGTAATGAGCGATGATGAAAAGAGAGTTTTCAGTTCATAGTTTTCAGTTTCCAGTTGAAGATTTAAGATAGTAAATTGGTTTTTATATTTTTCTTTTCACCCCCACCTTAATCCTCCCCCCTCAAGGGGGAGGAGATGAAGAGAGCAAATTAAATTTGTATACCGTATGCCGTATAACGTATAACGTTTAAAATGCAAATAAGAAATATGAAGGTCGAGATACAGGATATTTAGTTTACCGATTTACCAATTGAAATCGTATAACGTATATCGTATAACGTATACCGTATAACGTAAAGAAAAA
>Ga0334882_1003775_pt1 | contig 13507 bp, 12 predicted proteins | sample GraSluR1_MG_5_FD_207226 | JGI IMG/M metagenome (GOLD analysis project Ga0334882, IMG submission 207226) | Sludge microbial communities from methane-producing bioreactor in Wageningen University, Netherlands - Granular Sludge_15_04-R1 | ecosystem: Engineered > Bioreactor > Anaerobic >... | reverse complement strand
GTTCTAAGGTCCTCGAATTTCATTGATGAAGCAAGTGAAATGAACCCTCTGTATTCGGACTCTGGCAAGAATTCTTCAAGCTCTCTTGGCGAGTACAGGTGTTCCCACCTGTCATGTTTGACTGAAAGAAGCTGAGCGACTCTGCGGAGGTTAAGTTGATGAAGGAAATACGCTCTGAACATATCCTTTCTTGACAGCACACTCCATTCGAAGATCGTACCGTTCACGAATTCATTAACCAGTGAATCGAGAGACTCATCAGTGTTCTTTAGTAATCCTGATGAAGCAACGCGACTCATCAGCTCTGTGTATTCCCCAGTTCTGTCAAGGAGTACGGCTCTTTCCAGGTCTCCTATCAGCACCGATCCTTCCCACTTCAACAGTTGTTCACGGTCTCTATGCGGACAGAAGTGGAACTCCCCCCTGATTGCCTTGGGGCGGAAGATCGCCGTTTTGACACCATACGAGTTTTCGAAACAGGTGCACACATCACCGAGGCTTTCGATCCATTGTCTGTCATCAAACGTGTCAAAGCCATCGTCTTTTACAAATACGAACAGATCAATATCTGAGAAACGATGGAAGTCATTTCTTGTATAAGAGCCATAAGCTATTAAGGCCACAATCCTTTCATCGTTTCTCGAATACCTCCTGATTCTCTCCAACAATACTTCATTTGCAAGCATATAGGTGAGTAACTCCTTTGTGTAATCTCCTGGCGTATCTCACGATATCAAGGTGCTGAATGCTCAACAGGATGCTTAAACGGTGCATCAAAGCTTTGAGCAACATGTTGCCGCAAGATAGAAGAGCTTCTCTTTATGATTCATCACGCTACCGTCTAACCTCCGATCCCATTCGACACCGCTGACATCGTCTCCGCACGATAGTAACTGCCCGAACTCAATACCTCGAAACCTCGATACCGCGATCAGGGCGGAGGCTTCCATTTCTACAACCAGGCAACCCTGAGAGAGTCGTCTTTTGACAATTGATGGAGTTTCGCGGAATATTCCATCCGTGGTCCATGTGCGTGCAACAGTGTAATCGATACTCATCCCGGAGAGGGCCTCAGTGATTTTATTGAGGACTTCTCTGTCTGTTTCCACATACTCTGAGGGAGGAAGGTAGTGGTAAGATGTTCCTTCGTCCCTGAGCGCAGATTCGACAACTATCACTTTTCCTCTTGGCAACTCCTTCTTGAGCACCCCGGCTGAGCCACACGCGATAACCTTCTTCGCTCCCAGGGCGATTACTTCTTCCAGGATCCCGCCAGCAGAGGGTGCACCAAGCCCTGGATTGATCACTGCGATTCTTTTGCCTGCATGCTCAAAACCATAGACGGGAAAATCACCTGTCTCGCCCCTGAGAACACGAATCACATCAAACAGTCCTTGTTCGACAAAGCTCTTGATCACCTGTTCATAGAACACAAGCACTGTGTGCTCGGGCATCTCTGGAATAGCTTTGATGATCTTCCCCGGCTCGGTTACAGCCGGTCGGCTGAAATCGTGTTCCAGAATAGGTAGGGATCTTTCAGACATGGCAGGTTCACCTCCGGGCTTTGTGATATTATATCAAATGGCTATTCAAGCTGGATCGGGTGTATAATCAGATGAGTCAAGCTATGGGCCGGGGAGGTGAGGTCATATGGAGAATGATTGCGTAGTGCAAGTTCAGGAAGTGCAGTTCTTCGGAGACACCTCAACCTGGTCTGATTCGCTTTTCACGTAGCGAGCAACTGTCATGATCAGTGCTGGCCGGATTGCGGTGTTTCAGAAGCCGTGGCCGGACAGGAACAGGAAGATTGAAATGCCACGGATGTTCCGTGGCTTTTTCTTTGGAGGTAGACAAGTTGGAAGGAACAGTGGTAAATGTTCAGAAAGGTCTTTATACCGTAGAATCTGATGGCTGTATCGATCTGGTCAATTGTACCCTCAGGAAGAAGCTCTTGAACCAGAGCAGGATGGCAAAAAATCTTATCGTTGTTGGCGATATGGTGGAGTTCGAGCCTGTCGTTGGCGGGAAAGGTGTCATAACATCAATCAAACAGCGCAAGACGAGACTGGTAAGAAGAGGAGCCGGAAAGAGGGGGGTTCACCTGGAACAGATAATCGCAGCGAATATTGATATAGCAGTTCTTGTATTTGCTGTGAAGGACCCTCCCTACAACATCAGTCTTGTTGAACGCTATATATATTCGGCAGAATCTGGGGGTATCGAACCTGTCGTGTGCTTCAACAAGATCGACCTTGTTGATCCAGCTGCGATCGAGCAAGACGTGTCACTCCTGCGCAAGAATGGATTTCAAGTGTTGCTGACCAGCACATTAACAGGCGAAGGTCTGGAGAGGCTCAGGGCTGTTGTCCTGGACAGGGTCGTTGTGTTTGCGGGAAGTTCAGGAGTAGGCAAGTCTTCTCTTGTGAATTCGCTCTTTTCCAGTTCTGTGACAAAGACGGGTGAAGTAAGTACTTCTCACCATAAGGGAAGACATACGACGACGTCTTCCCAGATGTACAGCCTGCCATTTGGTGGAAAAGTGATCGACATCCCTGGGATGAGAGAGTTCGGTCTCTTCCCAGATGATCAAGCTGTGGAAAAGTCATTTCCAGACATCGAAAGAATCGGGGAAGGATGCCGTTTCCGAGATTGCAGCCATAGACATGAACCAGATTGTGCTGTCAAAGAAGCCGTGGCGTCAGGCGAAATCGACGAAAGAAGGTTCAAGAACTATTTGAAGCTGGCTGAACGAGGCTGAAACTCGTCAGTCATATCAGAACAAAGAGGGAATGCCGCCAGGCATTCCCTTTGTTGTAAAAGCAAGACACTTAATTCTAGAAAATCTGCTGACTGGCATTGGGTCCAGGAGTCTTGTCGAATCCTTCGACCAGGTGAAACCTGTAGGCAAAATCGTAACGGTCTGTCCTGGTAGAACGATCTTTCGGCAGATGGAACAGATCGTGTATAGCAGTGACATAGTTGTAAAAGGGGTTACCCCTTTCAACCAGTTCAGAAACAACGTTAAGCATCACGCTATAACCGGTAGTGTAATCGTAGAAGAGCAACGTACTTCTGCAGTCCTTCAGGACGTTATCATGCGTGCGTTTCTTGAACATCTCGACCGAAGAAAGGATCGTGTCGTCGAAGTTTGAAGGGTCACTATACAGATCAAGCAAGAAACTAACCCTCTCTTTGAAGGTGTTCTGAGGGCCTTCGTCGTATGAGCGATTTATCAGCTCCTTGATCCTTTCGTAGAGCTCAGTCAATAGACCTGGTCTTGGGACCATCCCCAATCCTTTGATACAAGAATTGACAGGGAAGTCTGTATCTGGCGACCATGTGCTCATCACAACCGAGTGAGGTGAGAAGTTGGGAGCTCCTTTTTCTTCGCCGATGAAGATCTTAAGGCTTTTCAATCTTGTATCGAGCTGCCATTCTTTGAAATCAGCGGGAATGCTGTGTCTCTCAAAGGTCAGTTCTTCGTTGTTTACTAACGCTCTTACATGGTTGTTGTCATAGCTAATATCCATTACCGATCCCTCTCTCTCAATCTAGGATTAAAAGTCTTCTCCAACGCGATTCCCATCATCATTATTGAAAAAGACGCCAGAAAAACTGCTACTCCCGGGAAGATGATCCACCACCAGGCTCCGAGAATCATGGCGTTGTATGTTCTTGCGAAATTCAGCATTTTCCCCCAGGAGACCAGTTTGGGGTCTCCGAAGCCAAGGAAAGCAAGTCCTGCTTCTGCAAGAATTGCCCCGCCCGCTGCAAAAGCGGCGGTGACAAATAGTATAGAATATGTTGCTGGAAGGAGATGCTTCATGAGGACATACAGCTTGCTCGCACCTGCACACCTTGCTGCATCGATGTAACCCCTGCTCTTTTCCACCAGCACGATAGCCCTTGTAACCCTGGCGGTACCGGCCCACCCAAACATGATGAATATCATCACCATGACCCAGAAACTGCTACCGATTGTTGTCATGATCATAATCATGATTGGCAGACCAGGGAGAACCATTATGAAGTCGACTGTTCGCATCGATAGGGTATCGGGAATGCCTCCGTAAGTAGCGGCAAGAGCCCCAATGAATCCACCGATGGTGGCAACTCCTACCCCCACCAGCACACCAATAGTCAACGAGACCCTCGCGCCATAGATGATCTGACTGAGCACGTCGATGCCAAATCCATCAGTCCCCAACAGGTGCTCTGTTGATGGTGGCTGCAGAGGAAGTGTTCGCTGCGTTATGTCGTATGGATCGTAAGGTGCAATCCACCCTGCGAAGACGGCAAGGACTACCAGCCCAGAAATAACAACAAGACTGAATCTCCCTTCTGTGGTACTCCACAATTCCTTGAAAGGCCCTCTTCGTTTCATGAGTATCGCACCCTTGGATCAAAAACAGCTTGCAAGATATCGGCAACGAAATTCGCAACTATTACCAGGACAATCGTAATAAGAACCGTTGCCTGTAGTAACGGATAATCTGAACCTCTTGATGCCTCGAGTACCAGCAGCCCCATTCCCCTCCAGGAGAAGATGGTTTCGATGAGAACAGATCCTCCAACCAATCCCGCTACCCTCAACGTGAGTATCGAAAAGAGGGGCCCCAGGGCATTTCTGAGAACATGCTTCTTGCGTATCTGCGCCTTCTTTAATCCCTTCGCCTTTGCAGTGATTATGAAGTCCTCACCCAGGATGTTTATTGTGAGGTTCCTGACATGCACGGCAAAGCTTGGAAGCGTGACTATGAAAATCGTGATCCACGGAAGAGCGGCATGCCTGAGAATACTCATAACTCTTTCAGGCATTGACACTGCAAGAGGATCAATCATGCCTTGAAGAGGAAACACAGAAAGATAGAATGCAAAACCCATTACCATCAACAAGGCCAGCCAGAACGTTGGGACTGAGTTCAGGGCAAACGCGACGCTTCGCATGAAACGATCAAAGAACTTCAGTCTGTTGAAAGCAATATAGGTACCAATCTTAAGACCAAAAACCATGCTCAGAACAGTGGGAACTGTTGTCAGCAAAAGTGTCCAGGGCATTCGCTCCATGACAACACCGACGACGCTACGGCGGTATGTATATGAGATCCCGAGATCGCCTTTTGCAGCATTCCTGAGAAAGATGAAGTATTGCATGTACGCGGGCTTGTCGAGACCAAACGCTGCCTTGATCTCGTTCTTTATCTCAGTTGGGAGTCTGGGATCACCGTAGTATCGCTCTGCCGGGTCCCCTGGCAGAAGCCGGATCAGAAGGAAACTGAATGTCAGCGCCAGGAATATGGTCAAAACCATCGTTAATATCCTCCTGATCAGGTAAGAAAGCGTCATGCAGGTACTCCCGGCTCTACAGTGTTATTTGGGCTGCAGTACCCTCAGAGTCTCAGAGGTGAATACACCATCGGCATCGGAGATCTGCCAGTTTGTAAATCTCTTTGTGGAATATGCTTCCACTTTGTTTGGAACACATATAGGAACAGCAGGAACGAACTCAGCGATCATGCTCTGTAAATCAACAAAGGCCTGTTTCAGGGCAGCTTCTTCAAAAGACATCCAGATCCGGTTAAGAACCGCATCGATTTCAGGAATGCTTATTCCACCGTAGTTGTAGCCTGATACCCTTCCGTCTTCTATCTCACCGCGTGACGTGTGCATGTGATAGAAAAGCATCGATGGATGAGCACCGATTGTATATCCGGTTATTGCCATGTCAAAGTCAGCACTCTGAAGCCTTGATGTCACAGCCTCATGACCCAGCACATCCACTTCAATGCCAATACCAATCCTTCCGAGATACAGCTTAAGGTACTCCGCAACTTCCATCTGCTCCTTTGTTGAGTAAACAAGTATGCGAAGCTTTCTGCCATCATAACCGGATTGCTCCAGGTAATGACGTGCAAGGTCAACGTCCATAGCTGGTGCCCCGAGGCTCTCGTCGTATACGTACTCAGCGGTCAAGGGAATCATACCAATCGATGCTTCGGAAGCATAACCCTGATAGACTCTTTCAATGATCTCAGGGTAGTTGATTGCGTGCTGAATAGCCTTTCGGAAACTCAGATCGTTCATCGGCTCTCTTCGATGATTGAACATAACTGAAGTCACATTTATACCTTCAGTGATGGCCACGTTCATATCTGGATACCTGGAAGGAGCCTGGACTATTTGTGTTGCAGGGACCGGGTCGAGATCCCAGGCGATATAGTCATAATCACCTCTAACCAGTCCAAGAAATCCCATTGTCTGGTCCTGAACAAGATGAAATACAATTCCGGAGATGTTTTCGGGAGAATCCGAGTGGTGTTTGAAAGCATCAAATGTGACCGTCTGAGGTGTGCTACGGTTGAACTTGAAAGCCCCTGTTCCAACAGGGTTCTCAAGATTTGAAAACTCCATCGGTCTTTCCACATCTTCCCACAGCGCCCTGGGGATTATCGGGATCGCAACAGGAATCATATCGATAACGGAGGAGTTCAGAACCCGGAAATTCAGTTTCACGGTGTGTTCATCGATAACTTCAGCTCTGGCAAACCATGCAAGCAACGGACCCATCGGCAGTCTCTTTTCTACAGTCATGTTGAAAGAAAAAGCTACATCTTCGGCTGTTAGAGGGTTGCCGTCATGGAAGAGTCTGTCTTTGATCGTTACTGTCATGGACCTTTCAGGAATACTAACTTCCCAGCTCTCGGCAATTGCTCCAACGGTCATTCCACCTTGTGTTGTCAGGAGTGTTTCATAGAGATAACCGATGAGCTGTCTTTCAGCTGACGAACTTACGAAATAAGGGTTCAAAGACCTTACTTCACCAATTACTGCCACGTTCAAATAACTGGCGATAACAGCAACTGAAACAAGCAGTGAGAATACAAACGCAAGAGACTTCTTCATGTCAGTCACCCCTTTCTGAGAATAATACCAATGGTAACAAATCGACGTAACGTAAGACAACATTGGAGAGTATTGGGTTATCGAAGAAGGTCCAATACAGAGGCTTGTGATCTATTGCCAGAATCAACACCAGAAACCATAGAACTCCCAGACCGTCTTATGCTAATCACTCAGGTCAGGTATCACCTGGAACATACCCCAAAGCAATTGCTTGCCACGTCATCCTTCAAGAAAAGACACAGAATTACGAATTGCCTTGAGATCTACAGAACGATAATGAGAGTTCTTTTCCTTGAAGATCTTCACTGCCGAATAAGGACAAAAGGCGACACAGCGTAGACAGATCTGGCACCTGTGTCCGTGAACAGGATTATCTTCCATCCGGATGTTCTCAACCGGGCACAGCTCCACGCAGATCCCGCAGTTTGTGCACTTTTCTGTAATCAGCTTTGGGAAGCTAAAACGAAGAATTCTTTGTGCCACGGGATTCATTGACAGGCGCACCAGCTGAAACAGCAAATAGAAGCAGTCCTCAAAGATCGGGTAATAAGGCCATTTAACCTGCCCTTTGAGCGCAGCTTCTGCAAAAGTTGATGCTTCTTCTTTACCTTTGTCAATGGAAGAGCTGTCATTACCAGGGGAGTACTCTCCGGTACGAAGATTTGAAGGCATGATTATCTCTTTCGCACCGACGGGCCGGTACCCTTTCTTTTTCAGCAACCGCCTGATGGGCCCGACTATTCCTCCTGAAAAGCCAGCCAGTGTATCCAGCATATAGACAGGCTGGCCATCGCCAGGATTGAGCTGTCGCAGGAAACGCCATATGAATGGATACGTTGATTGATAAGCAACTGGAAAGGCAAGAATCAGAGTGCCTTCTACTTCAAGAGCAGCCGGGTTCGTCTTTTCTATTGGATAGAAAGAAAGAGAGCCACCTTGTTGCTTGACCCGATCAAGGAACGTCTTCAACACCAGCAGGGTGTTTCCCGTCCCTGAGAAGTAGCACACATCGACCTGCTTCATGGTCCCATTCTACACGAAGACCAGGATAACAAGTGCAGCTTTGAGGGATCTAAAGCATGGTTGATTTCAGCCACTCAAATGTATCTTGGATTGTCGTCTCCAGTCTTCGTGGTCTGTAATTGAGTTTTCTGGAAGCTTTTTCATGAGAGAAGCGGTAATTCCTTGTCAAGGTGTGAACGCTGTAAGGGGTTAACACAGCGTTCTTTCTGAGTATCATTGCCTGGAAAGCCGAGAGACCAGATACTATGTAAGACGCGAATGTCGGTATTACCCCCTTTACCGGGTTTCCCCCGGCGATTTCTGCCATCTTTTCAACAAGTCCGCGCATGGTGGTCCACTCTCCACCAACTATGAACACTTCGCCCCTATCCCCTTTCTCCGCTGCAGCAGTGAGACCTTCCGCAACGTCTCTCACATCGACAAAATCAAACGAACCATCGATTATCATTTTTAGTTTTCTCTTGATAAACATGAGAAACATGCTTCCCATCAACGACAGCTTATAATCGAAAGGGCCTATCACTCCTGTGGGGCAGACAACCACAGCGTCAAGACCTTCTCTTGCAGCCGTTGATACGAAAAGGGCAGCTTCTGCCTTGGATCTTCCGTAAGTACCAGCAGTCGCCGCGGGATTAAAGGGAACAGTCTCATCAATAGTTGAACCAGCAGCTGGTTCGGCAAAAGAGTGGACAGAACCAGTGTAGACAAGTCTTCGGACACGGTTCTCTTTACAGGCCTGCAACACATTCAGTGTGCCTCCGACGTTGACCTCCCTTATCATTCGCGATCTTCCCGGCATAATCGAGACGATGGCGGCCAGATGATACACAAGGTCGACGCCTTCACATGCTCTTGCCACAGATCGATAGTCCCGGATATCTCCATAATGGACTTCCACAGGAGGTAGGTAAAAATGTGCCGGATCATCCCCCGGAAGACAGAGAATTCGCACTTCGTGGTTCAAATCCACCAGTTTTCTTACAAGAACATTTCCGATTCGGCCAGTTGCCCCGGTAACCAGTATCACTGCAGCTCAGCTTCCTCTTCCTTCCCCACCGGGGTTACTGATTTCTCCTGGTTGTAGACCACGAGTTTCATTATTCTCTCGAAGCCCGTCGCAAGAAGCTGTAGATCTTCAGGATCAACTGATTCAGTGAAATTCTTGATGATACGATCGAAACCCTTCAGAAAGCTCCTGTACATGCTTTGCCCGGTCTCAGTCAGGTGAATCAGGTAGACACGCCTGTCTTCTTCTGCCCTCTTTCTGCACAGAAGACCATTGCTTTCCATGCTATCGACTATGAGAGTCACATTGCTTTTGGTCATGGAGAAAGCCCTGGCCAGATCAGTCATTTTTTTCGGCCCTTTCAAGGCAAGGTGAATCAGAACATAGAACTCAATGGTTCTTAGCTTCTCCAACCTCTTGTCAAACGACATCAGTTTAGAGAAATTTGTAACCAGATCAAACACCATCGAAAAGATTGTCTCTGAGTCAAGTTCGTAGTTTCTTGCCATAAAATCATCTCCAGAATCTGCTCTTTGGATAATCCTCTCAATAGAAATATACCACAGTAATGAAGATAATGAACAATCAATTGTATTGACTGTATGTTGGTGCGTCTTGTTTGGAGTCTCTCTTGGATTATTGCTTCTCCTGGGTAGAATCAGAAAGACTGGAATCCTGGTTGCTCGTCTCTCGAGTGTAAATTATTTCATACACGCTTTACAATCGTTGCATAAGATACCCCAGGTGATAAAATGATAACAGAACTCAACGACCGGAGGTATTGAGTTGCTTATTACTTACAAAGACAAGAATTGGAAAGTCGATAGGGAAATGAGCGTATCTGAGATGCTGGAAGAGATAGGTCTTGCAGATGCCCACTTGCTTGTTTTTGTAGATGGAAAGCTTGCGAGGGATGATAACAAAGTATCCAGCGAATCTTCAGTGAAGCTCTATGATGTAGTCACGGGTGGTTGAAGAGTGTTCGAGTGATTGGCAGAGGTGACAGAACGATGATCACAGGAACTCACTGGCGGTGATGAGATGCAAGAAGACCTTCTCGTGAAGATAGCCTGGTATTACTACTTTGATGGTCTCACTCAAGACCAGATTGCAAAGAAACTCGGTATGTACAGAATGAAAGTGAACAAGCTCTTGAATGAGGCTCGCGAAAGAGGGATCCTGGAGATCAAGATAAAATCCAGCAAAGCAGGGCTGATTGGTTTCTCGGAAAGAGTAAAGAGGGCCACAGGTCTTGAAGATGTTGTTGTGGTACCTCGCGGTGAAAACCTGCTTGGTGCTCTTGCATCTGGGGTTGTTCACTACCTGGAGACAACACCGAGAAAGCTGGAGAACCTTGGCATAGGAAGTGGCAAGACGCTTCAGAGAGTCCCCCAGTACATTGAGTCTGATTCTCCGGCTACACATAAGATAACGAACATCTATGCTCTTCTGGGTAATGCAAAGCCTAACATGGCTATGAATCCAAATAACATCGGAATAGCCCTTGCACAGAAGTTAAATGCCGACTTCTTCAGCATATTCGCTCCTGCATTGACACAGTCAGAAGAGGAAGCCAAAATGATACGCAACAACAGGTTCGTCGCATCAGTGCTGAAGTTGTCTGAAAAAGCCGATTTGGCCCTTGTGGGGTTGGGGGGAGTCCAGAAATCTTCGTGGATTGACATGGATTTTATCTCGGAGGAGGAACTCTCGCAGATACGAAAGCTGGGTGCCGTGGGAGAGATATTCGGTCGTTATTTTGACATTGACGGCAATAGGATCGAGACGAGTATTGACAAACGGATAATCGCTCTATCGATCCCGATGAAATGCTTTGCAGTTGCTGCTGCTGGTGGAGAAGAAAAGGTCAAAGCTATAGTAGGTGCTATCAGAGGACGCTTCATTAATGGACTGATAACGGATGAAGAAACAGGAAGGGCGGTCATCTCTTACTTTCAATCACAGGAACATTGAAAACACTATAACCGCCATCCCAAATACTCTGCCATATTCCATTCCTTCTCCAAGGAACAATAGAGCAAAAATCGTTGCTACGACAGGCTTCATATAGAGTATTCTGCTTGTTCTCGCAGCGCCAATTCTCTTCGCGCTTTCAAAGAATGCATAATACCCTATTCCTGTTACAGCAGCCCCCAGGTAGATGAGAAGTAACCACGTCTTGAGGTCAAGATTGGGCAGCGAGAGTCTTCCTATCAGCGCAAGCACTATGCCATAGAGAATACCGGAAAAGAAGAAAGAATAAGCTGTACAGGCCAGCGCCCCTAATTTGACGACTTTCTTCTTCAGCAGAACCGAATAGACAGCAAATGACACTGCTGCTCCAATGCCAGAAATCACGCCAAGAAAAGAGTCTCCGGAGAGCTGGACAGAAGAGAACAGGAAGATACCTACCAGACCCAGGATTGTGCCAGTCATCTTTCGAACGGTTGGTTTCTCTTCAAGGAACACAGCAGCGAGCAAACTCACGAATATCGGACTGGTAGCGACCAGTGTTGCAGCAGTGGAGGCATTGCTATAAGCAACTGCAAGTTGCAGCAGCGTTATTGAAAGAACGGAGTTGAAGGAACCAATGGCGAGCAGCGACAGAAGATCCTTCAGGCCAGGAACAGGAAAAGCCCTAGTCTTTCCCCTGTTGATGAAAGGAAGAAGAACTGCTCCTCCAACAATGACCCTGAAGAATGCCACGAAAAACGGATCAGCATTGTCCATAATTGGCTTCGATACTACCTCTTTACTGGAAAACAACAGCAGACAACCTATCAGGAAGACATAGGCAAACTTCTCTGTTCTCTTTTCTGTCAAGGCTTTCTCTCGAAGATGTTTTCCAGTTCTTCTCTATCGATATCAAAAGTGTGACCCTTGAGTCCCAGTTCCTTTCTGAAGAATCCCGGAAGGTCGTTCGAGCCCGGAGAAATCCCTGCTGCAACATTGAAGAGATACTCGATTCTGAGTGTTTCCTTTCCGAATTCAAGGAAATCTTTCTCTGAAAACTCCTTGTTGTAGAAGCTTGAAAGCATTCTTGCCAGCGATCGAATGTTCTCATCCGATTTTCCGATGTAAATACACGCAACCATATCAATGGAAGTGACAATTGTCTGGGTTCGCAGTGATTCTTCGACCTGCCCGTCTTTTGCAAACACGTCAACCTTGCTTGAACCAGGAAGACAGTTGCCAGCTGTATGGTCACCACCCATTGGAGATGTTGCGTATGTTACACCTGTGCCTTTGAGAGCTCTTGGGTCGTAAGCCGCAAGCGACTGGTTCTTTGCTGTAGCAACTCGTGACACTCCAAAAGCCTTGCCAGTGACAGCAGCTCCCGCTCCCAGGAGTCTACCCAAAGGGGTAAGGTTTTTGATTTCTTCAAGTAGTTTGTTGTAAGAGACGGGGTCTCCAAATTCTGCGAGTCCCGCTTCAGTTATTGTTGCAAGTGCAGCTCCAACTTCGATCGTATCAAGACCGAAGTCATCGCAGAACCTCTCCATTGGGGCGACTTCATCGAGCTCAAACAAACCAAGATTTGTCCCGAGCATTACAGAGGACTCGTATTCAAATCCAGAAGTAAGGTAGTTGCCGTCTCTGTCATGCACAACATTTGAGCATCTCACGATACATCCCGTGGAGCAACGGTGCCCCATTGTACCGCCTCGCAACTTCAGTACCTCAGAGACTTTCTCTCCCGACAAGTTGATGGATTCCGGTCTGCTCAGAGGCCTGTAGTTATTGATGGGCAGTCCACCCAGCTTGCCGATGAAACCAACCAGGAAGAGATTCCCATATTTCGTAAAGACTTCAGAGGATTTGAGAATCCTCTTGGAGAGTTCGACACTCTCCTTTCTGAAACTGGTCGGATCATGAGGTTCTCTCATCTTGAGGTTATTGCCGTCAACCACAATCGCCTTGAGATTCTTGCTTCCCATGACGGCCCCCAGGCCACCCCTTCCGGCGTGTCTTGAAGGATTGCCCTCAAGATCGTTTCCAGAGATTGAGGCACTCAGCATTTTCTCTTCGCCAGCTACTCCAATAGCCAGTACCCCGATTTTCGCCCCAAACTTCTTGTACAGCTCTGGATAGAGCTCGTAGTTCGTTGTAGTCCAGAGGTCTTCAGCTTCCTCTACAGAGATTTCATCATTTGTGATTCTTACTAGAGAGGGTCTTTCCGCTCTTCCTTCAAGAACAAGTGCTCTTATTCCCTGTTTGGCAAGGATTTCTGGAATTCTTCCGCCGATATTCGATTCTTTGATACCACCAGTCAGAGGACTCTTGGAGCCTATGGACATCCTGTTGCAGTTCGGTGCTGTAGTGCCTGCCAGCGATCCCGGAGCTATAACCATGATGTTGTCTTCATCAAGAGGATGAACCGAAGGATCAAGCCTCTCATAAAGAAGCTTTGAACTCAGGACCCGCCCTCCTGGAATCTCAGTGTATGCTTCCCTGGTAACCTTGCCCGATGTAAGGTCTATTGTGACTATGCTATCCTTCATGCCTTGAGGTTCACACTCCTTTATTTCTGACCGTAGTTTTCCCTGATGAACCTTATGCATTCCTCGGCATCTT
>Ga0334882_1003774_pt1 | contig 13522 bp, 11 predicted proteins | sample GraSluR1_MG_5_FD_207226 | JGI IMG/M metagenome (GOLD analysis project Ga0334882, IMG submission 207226) | Sludge microbial communities from methane-producing bioreactor in Wageningen University, Netherlands - Granular Sludge_15_04-R1 | ecosystem: Engineered > Bioreactor > Anaerobic >... | reverse complement strand
TGCAACTTTTGAGAGTATCGTTTCAAGGGCGTGATCATGCATTGGCATTCCAGTGCATGTTGGAAGTCCCTTCATGAGGAGGTTTCTTCTTCTGAATTCGACCGGGTCTATTCCCAGTCTGTTTGCAACAGTATCAACGACCAGTTCAAGAGCCCCCATGAACTCCGGCAGTCCAAATCCTCTATAAGCGCCACCAAACGGCTTGTTTGTGTAGACCGCATAGCAGTCCGTCCACACATTTGGTATGTAATATGCCCCTGTAGATGTGTATCCTGCACTCCTGACAGGGTTTGCCCCATATTCCGCAGAAACACCTGTGTCAAACCAGAATGTATTTCGAATCGCCTGCATCTTACCTTCCTTATCCACTGCAAGCTCAATCCTTGCAACGTAGCCCTGTCGCACCCAGGAAGAGATCAGTACTTCTTCTCTAGGAATGAAGAGTTTCACAGGACGTCCTTTGAGCTCGGGATGCATGGCTGCAGCCAAACACAGTGCTTCGATAGTCATTCCGGCTTTTCCTCCAAATCCTCCACCTATGGGAGGTGCGATCACCCGCACGCTGTTGAGTGGATAGCCAATTCCCTTGGCAATTATCTCTCTAACAGTGAAAGCAGACTGAGCAGAGGTCCAGATGGTCAGTTCACGTGTCGCCCTCTCATGTTTACAGATACAGCAGAAAGTCTCCAGAAATCCATGAGCGATCTGAGGACAGGTTACCGTCTCTTCAAAGACGTGGTCAGCCTCTTCAAAAGCAGCATCTACGTCACCCTTTCGTATTCTGAACCAGTTACCGATATTTGTGTTCGGCTGCGGAGTCACAAACGGAACGTGATCGTACTTATGAAGCTCGGGGTGAACAAGAATATCGTTGTTTGTTGCTGCTTTCACAGGGTCGAATACGGGTTCCTGTACTTCATATTCAACCTTGACCATTGCAGCTCCATCTTCTGCTGCATCCTCAGTTTCTGCAACTACCAGTGCGACAGGTTCTCCCACATACCTCACCTGCCCTATCGCCATAGGTGTGCGGTCCTTCAGATACAGTCCGAAGTGATGCGGGAAGCTCTCTCCGGTTACTACCTTTACTACGCCTTCTACCTTCAGTGCTTCGCTGTAATCAATGGAGATGATTCTACCCCTTGCAACTGTGGACCTGACAACTCTTGCATGAAGTAGTTCAGGTCCAAATCTGAGATCATCAGTGAACTCTAGAGTTCCAGCAGCCTTTTCCCTATCGTATTTTCTGGGCAACCATCTACCAATCCCTGTTTTTGTCTTCACCTGCTTCATCGCTTACCAGCTCCCTGAGGCTTCTTGATTAATGCAGCAGCCTTCTTCACAGCTCTGAATATGCTAACGTATCCTGTGCACCTGCAAAGATTGCCTGCGAGTGCGATGCGAATCTCTTCATCTGCAGGATCAGGAGATCGCTTAAGCAGAGCATACGTTGCCATAACCATTCCAGGTGTGCAGTAGCCACACTGGATGGCGCCTTCATCAATGAAAGCTTGCTGTATCGGATGGAGTTCACCATCAGGCGCAAGAAGCCCTTCGCACGTTGTAACAGTCCTTCCCTCGGCCTCCATTGCTAGAACCATGCAGGATTTCTGAGGTGCTCCATCAATAAGGACAGTACATGTTCCGCACTCACCCTCTTCACATCCTCGCTTGACGCTCAGAACTCCCAGATCACGAAGTGCCCTGAGAAGTGTGGTGCGAGCTTCCGCCTCAATCTTTACAGTTCTGCCGTTCAAAGTGAAACTGACCAGATGTCTGTTCATCAGGCCACCTCCTTGAACCTTTCCTGACAGAGGATAAGAGAACGTTTTGTAAGTTCGCGGATCATCTCCAGCCTGTATTCTCTGGAAGACCTGACGTCGGTGATGGGATTAACTGCCTCAACGGACAGCTCAGCAGCATGTTCTATCAAAGATGAACTCAACGTGCTTTTTCCCCTAAGGAGTTTCTCTGCTTCGGTTACTCTTAGAGGTCTTGGAGAGACTGCACCACAAGATATCCTGTATTCTGTTACACCATTCTCACAAAGTATGACACAGGCCACACTCGCCTGAGCCAGGTCAAGTGCGCTTCTTCTGGTCGACTTCAGATAACATCCTGTACTCGTTACTTCAGGCAGGGGAACCAAAACCCTGCTAACAATCTCATTCGGGTTCAGAACGTTCTTTTTCGGGCCGATGATAAACTCCAGCACAGGTGTCTGTCTTGTTTCCTCTTCTGAGACGATTTCCACGATAGCATCATGGCAACACAGCGCTGGAATCATGTCGCCAGAAGGCACTGAAGCGCAGACGTTTCCCACAAGGGTGGCCTTGTTTCTGAGCGTGTAATCAGAATGACTTTCGCATGCGTCTGACAAAGCTGAAAGAATCTCTTGCTCACGAAGAAACGTATCGATCTCGTTTAGTGTTACATTAGTTCCTATGGAAAGGTTTCCATCTCTTGTAATCTCCAGCTGATGGAGTTCTTTGATTCGTGAAAGGTCTACGAGTACTTCCGGATGAATCGTTCTCTTTTTCATCCAAACAAGAAGATCCGTTCCTCCGCTCTTGGGAACTGAACTGCCCTCATTGTTTGTGAGCATTCTCAGTGCTTCTTCAAGTGTTTTGGGACGCAGCATCTCAAAGTTCATCATACAGATCACGTCTTATGCCCCTTAAGGGCTAAACCTGTTCATCAAAAGCAAGAATTCTGCAGATAGAGGACTCTCCACCAACAAAACGCCATGGGAAGCATCCAATCGTCGTTCTCTTATTGAGGAGCTGATCAATATCCCCGCCGACATTCTCGGCATGGATGATGTCGTACGGGAACAGTTTGGTGTGCATGAGCTGGTAATCGCTTGGCGGGAATATATCATCAATGCTCTTTTGGAACTTCTTCTGGAAAAAAGCTTCGCATTCTACCGCAAGATTCGGCATCCACTCACGGATCTTTGTGTTAAATGGATGATCAGCAGAACCACAGTCAACACCTATCCACTTGAGTTTCTTCTTCTTTGCCCACTCGGCGAATTCCAGCGTCGGACCTGGATGCTTGATCATATACCGTACCTCATCCGCTTCGGGCTGGTCATAGGCGTAGCGATGATAACCAGTATTGATGATAAGGATATCGCCTTCCTTCACTTCTACACGATCCTCAATGTCCTTGGAAGTATAGATTCCGTAGTCTTCTGCGATATCGGAAATATCGACAATGACTCCAGGACCTATCAATTCATCCAGAGGAATAGAAGCGATGTCTCTTCCGTGAGTACAGAAATGCAGTGAACCATCAAGATGTGTCCCCACATGGTTTGAGTGTGTCAGAAGCTGACCGTTGGCACCGTTAGGAGCCAGTCTCTTGAAGAACTTGATCTGAAGTGGCTCATAGGTCGGCCATGCAGGCGTAAGGTGACTAATAGTCTGCGACAGATCATACATTTTGATGTTTCCCCAGTTCTTGAGTTCCATGTTAACACCTCCAAATTATGATAGTAATATCTTCCTGAATCCATTTGAAAATATGGCTTTCAAGCGTATTTTTCGGCAAAAGCTTCAGCTGCTGAAACGAATGCTTCAGAAGGCATTCTGACAATTCCTGCGCCAACCTGACCTTTTCCAGGTACTTTGTGAGCAGCTCCTGTATCCAGTATAGGAGTTATGCCAGACTCAACAACCTTCAGAAGATCTATCCCGGTGGGTGTTCCTGTGAAATTCAGTTGAGGAATTGTGAATGACTTGTTCTCATCTGCGCATATCTCATACATCTCCCTGGTGTACCTGATTGCATCTGCCGGAGTTCCTCCAACAAACTGGACAATGGCAGGAGCTGCGGCCAGCGCAAAGCCGCCGATTCCATATGTTTCCATAATCGCACTGTCTCCAATATCTGGATTCACATCGTCCCTGGTGAATCCCGGGAAGAGCAGCACATCTGGCTGCGCTGCTGCACATGTGAACCATACGTCGCCCAGTCCAGAAACCTTTATCCCGAAGTCAGTGCCGTTTCTTGCCATGATATATACAATCGTAGAACCCTCGATACCATTCAAAGGATCAAGAGATGCTTTCGCGGATGCCATCCCGAGATTTAAAAAGAAATGGTCGTTAGAGTCTATGAACCTCAGGACCCTTGAAAGGCTCTCACCGCTGTTACAGGTTTCGGCCAGGTTTGGGGCGAGAGACCTGAAAAGCAATGAAGTGCCTGCCTTATTCCGATTGTGAAGCTCGTCTCCCATGTGGAGAGCCTGGGCAATGATATTCTTCAAGTCTATGGGGCCTTCAGCATCGTTGCGTTTTTCTATGGCTTCCTTCAAAACCGGAAAGAGTGAGGTCTCCATCCACCTCAGGTGTGCAATAACTGAGTCATCGAATGCGCCCATCCTCAGCACTCTTCCAAGACCTTCATTCATTGTTGCGTATGAGCGATTACCGAATCTCCTGTTTTCAACAATGTACACGGGCATTCTTGGCGAAATAACACCAGCCATGGGGCCTACTGCGGCATGCTCATGACAGGGTTCAAATGTGATTGCGCCGCTACTGAGAATCTCTTTTGCTTCTTCCACAGAATCAGCCCATCCTTCGTAGATTGCGGCGCCTGTAACTGCTCCAATAAGCGGTCCTGACATTCTTTCATGCGTTATATGTGGCCCTGCATGAAGGAGCATCTTGTCTTTCATCCCAGGAATCGTGTCTATTGCCTTACCCATTCCCACAAGCAGAGGTTCTGCCTCGAAAAGTCTTTGAAGTGCCTGGCTGTTTGCAGCGTTAACATCTATCATGACTTGCTCTCCTTCCTGAGCTTTCGCAGCCTGGTGAGAAGTTCCTTCTTGACGATGGGAGGTCTCCACACCACATGTATAGCACTGGATTTCTGCTGTTTCAAAGCATCGTAGAATCCCCGGAGACCAATATTGACGGTCTTTGGACCTTCCTTCAACAGCTTCTTCATTACCGATCACTCCTTGATGCGAACTCTCCTGCCAGGAGAGCGGCCTGTGCATTACTTGGGCACACAACAAAGCCAGACTGCTCAAGAATTCGAGTCTGCTCCTGTGCTTTCTGTGGGTCCTGATCAGTGCCGCATACATAAGCAATCATCAAAGGGAGTTCTTCAGCTCTTGCTTTCGCAACAGCGTCAGTGACTTCAGCTGCCGGATCGGGGTGTGATCCATACCCCAGAACAAGATCAATGAGAACCACACCAACATCCTTGTCTTCAAGTTGTTCGACGAGTCTTTCACAACGGAAAGCCAAATCCATCATGGGATGCAATCTTCCTTGTGTGAACTCATCCTCGCCGTAGTCTATGATGCAGTTTCCCTCAGCTCGGAGGCTATCTCTCAATTTGTATCGAGAGTCAAGTGGTGTGTTGCTGTAGATTGCACCAAGTTTCTTCGAAAGGATCTGCTGAGCCTCATATGCAAGAGTACCTCCAGAGTATAAACCGCGCAAAAAGCCGGTTCTGTTTGTCTTTGCTTCACACGACCTCTTCAAATCGGGATTAACCTCCCTCAGCGATTTCCTGGCAGCAGCGACATCTTCGTTCTTCAAAACCGCTGCTGCTATTGCAGCTGCCTCTTCAAGAGTCCCTGCGAAGTATACCTTGTTCATCTCATCGTCTTCGCCAACAGCAGCACCAAGAAATGCAACCACAACTGGTTTTGAGCAGACTGTTGCATTCGTAATGATTGTTTCAAGAACGTCTTTTGCAGGGGGTTTCCCCACAAGGATCAGGCATTCTATACCCTCGTCATCTATCAAGGCTTCCATAGCCAGAAGAAAGGAAATCCCTCCTACGCTTTCCCTAACATCTCTTCCACCTGTTCCCAGGCCGTGAAGAACACCGATCTCTCGCTTTGCAAGTTGCACATGGACTTCCTGCAACCCTGTTCCGGCAGCTGCAACAATCCCCACAGGTCCGGCAGGAAATGCATTTGCAAAACCTATTCCAATCCCCTTTATTATGGCAGTTCCACAATCCGGACCCATGACGATGAGGTTCTTCTCTGAGGCCATTTGCTTCAGTTCTATTTCAGTTTCCAGGGGAACATTGTCAGAGTAGAGCATTACGTTCAGTCCGCGATCAAGACAATCCTTTGTAACGTCTCCAGCATACTGTCCGGCTACCGAGATAAGCGCAAGGTTCGCATCGGGAAAGACAGAAAGTGCACCCTCAAGACTTCTCGGAGTATAATCAGTTTCTTCATCTGCTGAATGAGCCCGGGGTCTTTCGAGGATCTCAATAGCTCTTTCAAAAGCTTCCTCAGGATCAATGCCTGAATAATCGATGGCAATTACCAGGTCAGAAGGATTAGAATTGATGGCACTTATTTCATAATCAGCGGCCTCAAGTATCCTCAAATTCGCGTCCGTGGCCATGCTGAGAGAGGCATCATTCACTTCGTCAATGTTCTGCAATTCTTTCGCAGCAAGCATGAGAGTTACGCTATCATAGTATTTACCTCGAACTACTCTCGTATATTTCATCGTATCTCCCTTCTCTGAAGAAATGTGAAAAAAGCGCAAATCCAAAACCTGCAAGCCAGGACTTTCCAGAAGTGTCACCGGTCGCCGCAATTCTTCTCGCTGAGCTTCGAAGCCTTGTTGGATTTGAAGTAGAAAGGTCATTGCAAAGATCCTGAACAGTTGCTGAAGCTTTCGCGCGGCAAGCATCGGCAATCATGTTCTGAGAGAACCAGTTTGTGAGGGGAAGATGTGGGAGAACATCATCGCAGACCTTGCAGGCTTCGTCAGCATCAAGCCAACGAGTTCCTGTAATATAGCCGGCCAACAGATCATCTCCAGAAGGCGTCTTTCCTGGTCCCAGTCCTATAAGCGAAGCCAGCGATTCATTTTCTATGTAAGAGAGAGCCAGATTCAGGTCATTGTCTATCAGATACTGAAGCCAGTCTTCAACAACAGGGATCCATTCTTTCAGAGGCTTGCACGACGGTAGAACAGGAGAGAATTTGGATGGCGTTTCCGAAAGATCGATAATGATGGACTCGCCCGGGCAAACTCTTGGCAGAGGAACCACAAGCGCACTACGAGCTTGGTAATTGGAGGAGTCACTGATAAGTGAATATCTCAAGCCTTCCTGGTTTTCAAGGTTGACAACTTGATGAAAAACCTCGCGCACAGTTAGTCTTACAGGGGTGTTCTCCCAGTCAAGGCTCTTTCCAAGTGCTCTGACAGGAGTCATATGACCCCTTCGGCCTCCAGCTCTGAAAGTTCATTATCCGACATCCCAAGGAGTCCGACTAGTATCTCCTTGTTATGCTCACCAAGCAAAGGTGAAGATCTCTTTATTGATGCGTCTGTTGAAGAGAACTTGATCGGTATTCCAGGGACCGCATGCTCCCCGGCAGTAGGATGAACAAGGTTAACCAGCATGTTTCTTGCTATGATCTGGGGATTCTTTAGAACCTCTGCGATGTTGTCTACCTTACCGGCAGGTATGCCAGTTTCCTCGAACAGGTTCAGCCAGTCTTGAGAACGCCTTTTCATCAGAGAGCCATTCAATGTGATCATCAAGCTATCGAGATTCCTTATTCTAAGGTCGTTTGATCTATATCTCTCATCACTGAGAAGTTCTTCCCGCCCTATTGCCTTACAGAACTTTATCCACAGGGAGTCATTCCCCACAGCGATATTGATCTGACCATCAGATGTGTTGAAAGATGAAAAGGGCGCAATCGAAGGATGAAGGTTTCCTATTGGTCCAGGCACTACGCCGCTGGCCATGTAACGAGCAACAGCGTTTTCCAGAACCGAGAACATACAGTCAAGCATCGCCACATCGACCATCTGCCCTTCCCCGGTCCTCTCTCTTGCCCGCAATGCTGAAAGTATCCCAATGCAGGTGAACACTCCGCTGAATATGTCAGCTATGGAACTCCCGACTTTTGTTGGATGGTTTTCGTCTTGTCCAGTAATGCTCATCATCCCGCTCATACCCTGGATAATGAGATCATAGGCCGCTTTCTCACTAAGAGGTCCTGTCTGGCCGTATCCTGTGCTTGAAGCGTAGATAAGTCTCGGGTTGATCTGTCTGAGAGTTTCATAAGAAAGCCCGAGACGTTTCGTAACCCCGGGTTTGAAGTTTTCTACAACAACATCAGAATGCTTTGCCAGGTTGAGAATAATGTCTTTTCCTTTTGGACTCTTCATGTTAACGGTAATGCTCTTTTTGCCACGATTGATACTCATGAAATAGGCACTTTCAGGCCCTTTCATAGGACTGAATGCCCTGGAGTCATCACCGACGCCCGGACGCTCAACCTTCACTACTTCTGCACCAAGATCTGCAAGGATCATGGTGCAGAAGGGTCCCGCAAGGACCCTGGATAAATCAAGAACGAATACATCTGCTAGTGGTCCAGGCATCTGATCACCTCTTATAAGGGATTCTTCTTGAAGGGTCAAAACGGCTCTTCCCTGGCGAAAGTATGCCACCATATGATCCAAGATTCCTGTCCTCTATATGGTCGAAAACCTGTGGCCGAGAGCTTCCAGGATAGATGTTCTTAATCGGATCAGGATCAAGATCTGCCACTATGAATTCATCACAACCCCCAGCGAGAGAAAGAATCGTTCCACTTGGATGAATGATCATCGAGGAGCCGAAGAAATTCGCCCCGCTATGGTCAGTTCCAACAGCATTTGTGGCAACCCAATAAACATGGTTGTCATAAGCACGTGCCCGGTTTGTGAGTTCCCACTGCTCGTAAGTCCTGAGAAATGCTGAGGGACGGCAGATCACTTCAGCGCCTTTAAGGGCTGTTGCCCTGGCCAACTCAGGAAAATCGCCATCGTAACAGATCACTATTCCGATCGAACCCAGAGGAGTCTCAGCAGAGAATGTGTCGTCGCCGGGTGTAGTCCACCCTCCTCCTTCGAGCCTCTCCGTAGGGAATGGATGTGTCTTTCTGTAAGCACCAAGAAACCCTTCAGGAGAAACAAGAGCTGCACTGTTATAGACCACGTCACTTGAAGGACCCCGCTCGTACGTCGGAAAGCATATGATTGTACCGAATTCTTTCGCCCAATCGGTGGCAATATCTGTGAACTTTCCAGGAATGCTGTCTACCGCGTCCCAAAGCTCCTTCAAGCTGCAAGAAGGTGTGAACCCCGTCGTGAAGCTTTCAGGAAGAACTACCAGATCGGGATTATGCTGATTACAGAGTTTCTTGATCCATGAATAAGCTACTTCAAGATTTAAGTCGATCTGCATTGGTCTGACCGAGAACTGAAGGGCTGCAGCTCGTATTTTTTTCATGTGGCCTCCTGGTCTAAAGCGGATGGTTGATTAACTAGAGAAAGCACTATTATTCTAACATACAATTGTTTCTGAAAGCCTTGTTTGGACCAGGCATATGTTGACCAAAGCAACAAACGTTTGTTGTGGAATAACATGGCTGTAATATGAAAAAGCAGGCATCCAGCGATGCCTGCCCTGTGTTTTCAGATCTATTCAGTAGAAGCTTTTGTAGCCGCAAATATGCCATTGAGAACTAGTCCGACAAGTGCGGCAAGTCCCAGTCCTTCAAGTGAAACCTGTCCGGCAGTGATCGATGCTCCACCAAGCCCGATAACAAGCATCACAGAGATGGTGACGAGGTTCTTTCCATCAACATGGACCTTGTTCTGGATAAGTGTTCTCATTCCGATAGCTGCGATCATTCCGAATAGCAGTATCTGGATTCCTCCCATAACAGGTACTGGAATAGACCTGACAAGCGCTCCCACTTTTGGAATGAAAGCAAGGAATATCGCAAAAATCGCAGCAATTCTCATTACCCATGGATTGAAGACTTTTGTGAACGCAAGAACACCGGTGTTTTCACTGTATGTGGTGTTTGCCGGGCCACCAAGTGCTGCAGCGACTGCTGTAGCAACACCGTCTCCCATTAGGGTTCTATGAACTCCCGGGTCCTCAAAGAACTTCTTTCCAACAATAGCGGAGACCGCGAAAACGTCTCCGAAATGCTCGATTGTTGGCGCTATAACCACGGGAACAATTACCGTGAACGCATAAAGAGAGAATTTAGGCCAAACGAATTCTGGCATGCCGACCCAGGTTGCGTTACCTATAGGTCCAAAGTCCACCATTCCTGCAATAGCCGCAACAACGTATCCAACAATAATTCCCCAGATCACTGGTATTAAACGGTTGAAGCCCTTAAAGTACAGTCTTACAATCATTGCCGCAAACAGCGACACGAGAGCTATCCACCAATTTGCACTTGCCATGCTGATTGCCACAGGAGCCAGTATAAGACCTATGAGGACTATCATGGTTCCTGCTATTGCGGGTGTAAAGATCTTCTGGAAGTTCTTGACTCCAATGAACTTGATCAGAATACCGATGCCGATCTGCACGAGACCAGCTATCAACAGCCCGCCCATAGCGTACCCTATCATATCAGGCGTAATAGCGACTCCGGCCTCCATGGCTTCAGGGACGCTGGAATACGCAGAACCATTCTGAGCGTAGTACAGGATAACTGCGTTGATCGGCGCAATGTACGCAAAGCTAGATCCAAGAAACACAGGAACTTTCAACTTCGTTATCAGGTGGAAAATGAGTGTTCCGAGACCCGCGGTAAAAAGAGCCACATTGACCGGCACGCCTGTCAAATATGGGACAAGAATAGTTGCTCCGAACATTGTAAAAGCGTGCTGGAGTCCAATGATGAAGATCTGGAACTTGTTTAGATCCTTGCTTCGATCTTCTTGCGGCGTAACTTCCAGATAGCTCTGTTCTTCGCTCACAATACCCCCTCCTCAAGAGAAATTGGAACAGTTGCGACTTTCACAGCAATCATAGCACACCGCATAGCACATACAGAAAGCTTCTCAGTGAATTCGAGACTGCGTTTTCAGCAAGAGTGCTCTGATATAATCCTAGTGAGCTTCAAGGGGTGATTACCTGTGGGTATTCAGAGTGATCTGTCAAGACAATTTGAAGAAGCTGGCTACATGGTGCGTTTTGCTCCTGTTAACTATGTAAGTGAACTTGAGAATGAGATCCTTCGACGAGTGGAGTGTGGTGAGATTGACTCCAACCTTTATCAGAAGCATATGAACTGGTTTGACTTTGACCATGTGAATAGAATGAGCACAGCTGAGACAGTTATGATAGTGTCTTTTCCACATAATGCCTCAAATGTTGATTTCCTGTGGAAAGGGAAGACGAGGGAGTTCATAATCCCCCCAACCTATATTTTCAACCCTTACGAAGAAGAAATGATAAATCTCTTAAGAGAAGCTATGAGCGCTGAGGGGTACTCCCTTGCCAGAGCAGCTTTACCTGAAAAGCTTCTGGCAGCCAGAACAGGCCTGGCTCGATATGGCAGAAACAATATCACCTATATCCCCAAAGCAGGAAGCTATCACAGATTAGTGGCTCTTTACACAGATATGCCGTGTGAAGAATATGTGTGGCAAAATCCCAGTCGACTTGATGAGTGTGAGAATTGCAGCGCATGTATGAGAAGATGTCCAACTGGTTGCATTCGTGAAGACCTATTCCTAATAAACGCTTCACGTTGTTTGACTTACTTCAATGAAAACAGTGAACCTTTTCCTGCGTGGGTTAATAGCGAATGGCATAATGCAATCGTCGGCTGCTTGAAATGTCAGTCAATATGCCCGGCAAATCCGAAGTTGACTATCGAAAAGAGTGGTGTTGTCTTCTCTGAGGAAGAGGTCAAGCAGATAATAGCGGCAGTTCCTGAAGAGGACTTATCTTCTGAAACGAAGGAGAAACTTGAGTCACTCTGCCTGTTGTTCTGCTATCCAATTATTGGAAGAAATCTCGAGGTTCTTCTGTCTCTGTATCAATGAATGTAGAGTTACAGGGCATGCTTGCATTTTCCTCTCCTGCGGCTCATCTGCCAAATCTAAAGAGATCAATGATTAGGAGGGTTTTCATGGGTCTAAACTGGATTGATGTGTCAGAAGTATCGTTCAACTACCTGCTGTTTCTTGAAAGAATGCACGTAGAATGGCTGGTAACAAGTTTTGAGAACAGGAAGACTCTTGGAACTGCGCTGAATGGGAATCCTGTGGTTGTGTGGTACATGAAAGCCAAAATGCCGGAGCTTTCCGACGAAATCGACAAGATCACCCAGGAAGGAATCACGGATCCTGATCGAGAAACTCTGAGAAAGGCTGAAGTTCAATTGATGGAGAATATCAATGACTGGATCGTCTATCTGGTTGATCCTGAAATATATGCAGGTCTTAAGTTCATGTCGTGGGATCCGAAAGCTTTGTCCTCAATAACAGATTTTTCTGGCAAGAGAGTGATCGATGTTGGTTCAGGCACGGGAAAACAGGCTTTTATTGCAGCTGAACTTGCGCAGGCTGTCTACTGTGTTGAACCGGTTACGCGTCTCAGGCAGTACCTGATTTCGAAGGCTGAAAGTCTCGGACTGAGAAACGTCTTCGTTACTGATGGTCTGATTACTCAAATTCCGTTTGAAGATGGTTTTTCAGACATAACGATGGGAGGTCATGTCTTCGGCGACGAAATGGAAAAAGAGTACACAGAGATGAACAGAGTCACAAGACCGGGAGGAATGATCGTCTTCTGTCCCGGTTCAAACAGTCAGGAAGGACCAATACATGACTTTCTGAAAGACGCCGGTTTTCATTGGGATGAATTCGAAGAACCTGGCGAAGGCATTAAGAGAAAATACTGGAAGACGACTTAAGGTGAGTCACCATGAAGCTGTTTCAAGAACTTGAGAAGATAGACATGCGGCCTGAACTCTTTGAGTCGTATACCGCACGAGAGCTTTGGGCTGACCCTCATATATCTGAGAAGATGCTTTCCTTTCATCTTGATGGATCAGTTTGTGCTGCTTCCCGGAGCAATGCTTTCATAAGTGAGTCAGTAAAGTGGATTGTTGATTCCCTTTCCATTAGCGAAGGAACAAGGATCGGAGACTTTGGTTGTGGTCCGGGTCTGTATTCTTTGAAGCTAGCTGCAAAGGGGGCTAGTGTTACGGGGATAGATTTCTCCGAAAGATCAATAACGTATGCTCAGGATAGGGCCAGAAGTGAGGGTTTGAGCATTGAGTTTATCCACCAGGATTATCTGAAATTCAGAACAGAAAAGCTATTTGACCTTGTTATTCTGATTATGTGTGATTATTGCTCGTTGAGTCCATCGCAGAGACGGAACCTCCTTGAGGTATTCAGTGATTCACTGAAACCAGGGGGAATAGTGCTACTTGATGTATACTCGCTGATCGCTTACGAGCATGAACAAGAAAAGGTAATGTATGAGAAGAACATGCATGACGGCTTCTGGGCAGCATGTGATTATCATGCTTTTCACAGCAGGTTCAAGTACGAGAGTGAGAGTGTTGTCCTGGACAAATACACGATTGTGGAATCAGATCGCACGAGGACAATCTACAACTGGAAGCAGTGTTTTAGTCCAGAAAGTCTCATGGAAGAACTGCAAGCATCTTCTTTTTCCGTGGAGGAGATCTACTCTG
>Ga0334882_1003770_pt1 | contig 13534 bp, 13 predicted proteins | sample GraSluR1_MG_5_FD_207226 | JGI IMG/M metagenome (GOLD analysis project Ga0334882, IMG submission 207226) | Sludge microbial communities from methane-producing bioreactor in Wageningen University, Netherlands - Granular Sludge_15_04-R1 | ecosystem: Engineered > Bioreactor > Anaerobic >... | reverse complement strand
GCTGGTCGTCGTCCAGCGTGAAGGCGGCGATCTCGGCGATCGGAAAGGCGAACGACACCGCCGTGCGAAAGCGGAGCGCCTCACGCGCGGGATCGTCGCCTTCGCCCACCGGGGTCAGGTCACGCGAGGCCTGCTGCCAGAGCCGCACGGCCTGGTAGAATTCCCAGCGTTCGGGCTCGGCAAGCAGCTGGTCGCTCAGACAAGCGTTCGCTCCCCAGCGCGCGGCGGCCATTGCTCGAGCACCTCCTCCCGCTGTTGGCTGTAAGCGACGAGTTGCATGAACGAATTGATCGGCGCCAGATAACCCAGGAACCGCTCGAGGATCGCCGCCAGAAGGAAGGCGCCGCTGCCGGCGAAACGGCTCTCGTCGAAGAGCGCGCTGACCTCGGTGCCGCGGGCGAACAGGCCGGCCTGATCGCCGGTCACGCGGCGCACCACGGCCCGCGACCGGATGCCGACCAGGCCGCTGATCCGCTGCCGCGCGGCCGCCGTCCCGCTGAAATCGAGCAAGCCGAGCAGTTCGCGCAGCGCGGCCGGATCATGCCAGTTGTCCGGGCCGGCGCCGGCGGCCGGTCCGGACAGCGCGACGTGATTGACATTCAGCAGGCTGATCAGCCGCCACAGGCCGAAGCGGCGCTCCGGCGGCCGCAGCGTGCGGGTCGGCTTGCGCAGCACCTGAATGCGGGCCACGCCCGGCCGTCCCTCGACCTGGAAATCGCCGCGCGGATCGCCCATCGGCAGGTCCGACGGCAAGTCGCCGTTGGTGCACAGCGTCTCCACCGAGAGAGTCTTGGCCGGCAGCTCATCGAGCGGCCGGGCGGCGCGATCGACCAGGGTCAGGTAGGTGGTGGTGCCGCCCTCCTCGCCGTGGTCCGCGCGAACCGAGGCCTGCCAGAAGGCCGCATCGGCGGCGGCGTTCCAGTGCCCCTGCGCGTGCAGCGGATAGTAGACGCGGCTCCTGCCGCTCTGCGAGTCGGACGATTCCACTGCGGTGATCGAGTGGACTTCGTACGCGGTCGCCGCTCGCATGTCGGGAATCACGGGATACTCGCTGCGGTGGTGCGTCAACCGAATGGGCTCGGCGGTCTGGGCAAAGAGATTGACGGCCGGCGTGCAGCCCAGCTTGAGGATCTGCGGCCCCAGCTTGCTCTCCAGGTCGAGGGGTAGTTCATCGAGCCCGACCAGCACCTCGAGCGTATGCCCGAGATCGGCCAGGACCGCGGGCGTCAGATTGCGTAATTCCGCGAAGAGGTACTTCTCGGGGAATGCGAAATACTCCTGCAGCAGGCGGTGGCCCGACGGCGCTCCCTGGGGATATTCGAGAACTCCCTCGTCGGGAGCGAATCCCACGGGCCGCAAGCTGCCGGCCGGCAGCGCAACGGCCCGGCCGCGGGCAGTTCCCGCCTGGCTCGGACGCAGGGCAACGCCCCGCGGTCGCCGGAACAACACCTCATAGAGCCGGTAGACGAGCGACGCGTCGCCGTCGAGAAAAAAGCACAGGCTGCTCAGATTAAACTCGCGGAAATTCTGAGCGCCGCGCGTCTGCAGGCGGATCCGCAGCGCTGCGTTCGTGCCGGGCGGCAGCCCCGGCTCGCCCGCGGCCAGCCCCACCACGTCGAGACCGGTGACCGCCAGCGGCCACAAGGTGACCGGGTAGCAGGTCCGAAAGCGGCAGCTCACCCCGCCCGCGGGCCGCGTGTGGATCTGGGTGCCGCGGGGAATGTCGATCCCGCTGGTGGCTTCGCTCTGGTCCGGATCGGACGCGAACTGCACGATCGTCAACGACGGCACGGGTGTCACGAGCGGCGGACACAGGCTCTGCAGCAGCGCGGCGGAGATCTCCGGGAACTCGTCGTCTAGCCGCAACTGGACCCGCGCCGCCAGCATGGCGAACGCTTCGATCAACCGTTCAACGTGCGGATCGTTGCAGCGGTCCGCTTCCAGTTGCAGCAGATCCGCGATCGCGGGGTAGCGCGTCGCGAACTGTCCCGCCTCGCGGCGGATGAAGCGCAGCTCTCGTTCGTAGTGGTGCAGCAGTTGATCACGCATCGCCGATCTCCTCGAGCGTGACCTCGCTGGTCTCCATGTCAACCGCGGTGTCGAACGTCACCGGCTGCCGCAGCGGATCCACGTGCAAGAGGGCCCGAATCCGGAACCGGGCCTGGTTGGCCGCGGCCAGACCGATCGCCTTGCCGCCCTCCACGTATTCCACGCGGATGGTGCCCGGCACCAGGCGGGGCTCGAATTTCCGCAGCAGGTCCGCGATCATCTCGCAAATGGCGCGCCGATCCTTCGCGCTGCGGCCGGAGTAGACCGACAAGTCGGGCAGGCCGTAGCCGAGCAACGATGACGCGGCTTCCGGCCAACGCGTCAGGTCGAGCAGATCGGTCCGGCGGGTGTTCAACAAGCGCTCGATATCCCGGCGCACCGAGGCCACGAGCTGGCGACTGTCGACGCGCAACGCGGCCGAATTCACCGCGGTCGGGTCGGCGGTCAAGCGGTCCCAAAACGGCGGTCGTAGCCTGTCCTGCGGTCGGGATGCCGCCATGAGCGTCCTTTCCAGCCTGCCGCGCGACCCGCCCGCGGGCGGCAGGTCAAACCGTCAATTCCAGGGTGCGCAATTCCAGCAACGGCAGCTCGTGGACCTCGCCGCCGGCGGCGGCCCAAGCTAACAGGCGCTGGCCGCAACCCCGCTGCAGGCCGGCTTCGCCGACCCATTCGGTGCGGCGGCCGAGCTGCAGGGCGGGATCGCTCCAAGCGTAGCTGCCGGCGTAGAGCGCCGGCAGATTCACCGTCAGTTCCTCGCCGTCCTTGTGCAGCAACCGCGCCGGCACCCAGAGCAAATCCGGCAGGCGCTCGGGCGTTGATAGCTCCAAGCTTCGGATCCATTCCCAGGGCAGCCACAGGTAGCGTCCCCCGGCAAAGACCTCGCAGACCGATCCGAGCAGGTCGTCGAGATCCCGCCAGCCGGTAAACGCCTGGCCGTTGACCTTCCCCGCCAGCTCCGGCTGGGTATCCAGGGCGGCGTCGAGGTGCGACGCGGCCGCGTCGTATTCCTGCCGGCGCCACGCCTGCAGCGCCGCCAGGCGATGCTCCAGATGCGGCGGCGCCTGCGGCGGCAGCACCGGCACGGCCTCGCCCTCGCAGACGCCCAGCCGATGCAGCTCGGCGGTCACCAGGCCGCGTACGAACTGCACCGACCGTTGCAGGTCGTTCTCAGCGGCGGACATCGCGCGCAGATGGGTGCCCGCTCGCTCCCATTGCCCGGCGAAACTGAGCAGGGCGAATAGAAGCGAGCGCGCGTCGGTGTCGGCGGGGCTGGCCTTGACCACCGCCGCTTGCGCGGCGATGGCCCCGGCCAGATCCCCAGACTGCCAAAGTTGCGCTGCCGTCGGCGTGGTCACGGGCACCGTCCTTACTCGCGTCGTGCGCGTTGTGCGCGCCGCTCGCGGTCAGCAGCCCGTGGTTACTGCGCGGAGTTGGTCTCCAGGTTCCAGGAACCGGTCGTGTTGCCGCCGCCGCCGCCGCCGGCGCGCTTCTGCTGCGTATAGACCCATTCGATCTTGCCGTAGTTGAACGACACCGACTCCATGGGCAAGCCGTCCTTGCTGCCGGAGTAGCTGACGTTGCTGACCACGAGATTCGTCAGGGTGTAGACCATGAACGGCACCTTGCTGTCGCCGCCGGATCGCACCAGGGTCAGCGACAACGACGGAATGTGGGTTCCATCGCAGCAACGCTGCAGAAGCACCGGAGACGCCAGATCCACCGCCTTGCTGATCATGAAATCGGCATGGGTGCAGCGGCCCGTGGTGGCGCCGCCGGCCGAGCTCGCCGAGATGTCGGTCGATTGGTTCACGTTGTGGGAGAAGTTCAGGATCTCGATCTGCTTCTCGTAACCCTTGGCGGTCGACTCGCCGGGGATGCCTTCGATCTTGAGATAGGCGTCGATCATCGTCTGGTCCTTTCGCTGGGCGTTGGCGACAGGTGAAGCCGTGAGCTTGCGCCGCGGGGCGCTGGCGCGCCCCGCGGTACGGGACTACTTCGCGGCGGGCGGCAGATCGGCCACCAGCCGCAGCGAGACATTCAACTCTTCCAACTGAAAATGCGGTTTGAGATGGGCGACGGCCTTGTAGCAACCGGGGCGCGCCTTGTCCTCGGTCACTTCGATGTGAGCTTCGCGCAAAGGAAACTTCGCTTTCTGCTCCTGGGTCGCGTCGTCCTGGTTGAGCACGTACTGATTGATCCAGTTGTTGAGGAAATCCTGGACGTTGGAGCGGGCCGCAAACGAACCCACCTTGTCGCGGCAAATGGCCTTCAGATAGTGCGCGATGCGGGCGGTGGCCATCAGGTATTGGATCTTGCGCGAGAGGTCGGCGTTGGCCGTGGCGGCGTCATCCTGGTAGACCTTGGGCCGCTGCGCACTGTTGGCGCCGAAGAATGCGGCGTAGTCCGTGTTCTTGCAGTGGATCAAGGGGATGAAGCCGAGATCGCTGAGCTCTTTCTCCCGGGTATCGGGGATCAGGACTTCGGTCGGGCACTTGGCCCCGACGTCGCCCTCGCGCGTCTTGAAGGTATGGATGGGCAGGCCTTCGACGAGCCCGCCGCCCTCGGGACCGCGGATCGCCACGCACCAGTGATGTTTGGCGAACGCGTCGGTCAGGCGGCCGGCGAAAGAAAACGCCGCGTTGGTCCACAAGTAGTGGTCGTGCGAGCCGCTGACGTCCTCCTCGAAGTCGAAGCTGTCGACCGGCTTGGTCTCCTTGCCGTAAGGCAGCCGGCCCAGGACGTGCGGAATGGTCAACGCCACGAAGCGGGCGTCCTCGCTTTCGCGGAAGCTCAGCCACTTCGTGTTCTCGGGGTTGCTCTTGTCGAAGACCTTGGCGAGATCGCGCGGGTTGGGCATGTCGGTGAAGCTGTCCAGGCCGAACATCTGCGAACTGGCCGCCGATAGGAACGGCGCGTGGGCTCCGGCCGCCACGTGGCTGATGTGCTCGAGCAGTTCGATGTCCTGCGGGCCGCGATCGAACTCGTAATCGCCGACCAGGCAGCCGTAGGGGTCACCGCCGTACTGGCCGAACTCGTTCTCATAGACCTTTTTCCAGAGGGCGCTCTCGGTGAACTCGGAAGCCGACTGGAAATCGCGCAGCATATCCTTCTTGCTCATGTTGAGCATGCGGATCTTCATCGTCTCGCCGGTTTCGCTGTTCATCACCAGGTGGTGCAGGCCGCGCCAGGTGGATTCCAGTTTCTGGAAATCCGGATGGTGCATGATTTCGTTGAGCTGGCGGCTGATCACGTGGTCGATCGCGGCGATACGGTTTTGGATCGTCTTGCTGGCGTCCTTGGCCACCACGGTGCCGGGGTCCATGAGCTGGGCCACCAGGTCGCGCAGCATCGCCTGCCCGTGTTCGCGCGCCGCGTCGTCGCGGGGCTTGATCCCGGTCGTGAGCATGTCCTCGAGGATGTCGGCGCCTTCGAGCTCCACCAGTTCGTGGACCTTGTGCATCTTCTTCTTTTCAGCCATCATGCACCCTCCCCGCCGGAGCCGGGCTCATCGATGTTCATGACATCCTTGAGTTTGTCGCGCAGCTCGGGGTTCTTGACGATCTCGTTGAGCAATTCCTCGAGGCGGTCGTTGCCCTCGGTCTTGGCAAGCAGCGCTTTCAAGCGCGTCCGGATCTCGAGCAGATCGTTGAGCGGCTTGACCTGCCGCGCCACGGCATCCGGCGCGAAGTCGCCAAGCTTCTTGAACTCCAGCTCGACCGCCAGTTCGCTGCCGTCGTCCTGCAGCGTGTTGGCGACCTTGAACGCCGCGCGCGGCTTGGTGCTCTTGAGGATATCGTCGAAGTTGTCGCGGTCGATCTCCACGAACTTACGGTCGCGCGGCCGGGGTAACGGCTCGCTCGGATTACCCGAGAAATCTGCCATCACCCCCACGACGAACGGCAGTTCCTTCTTGACCTGAGCTCCGTTCAACTCGACATCGTAGGAGATGTGGACCCGGGGCGGCCGGATCCGCGCTTTTTTGTCGTAAATACTACCAGCCATGCAGACCCTCCCTCAGGATGGTGACCTCCGCCGGCAACGACCGAGGTCACCGCCGCCGGAAACCCGGGCGAGATCCTCGTCAGATTCCGACTCATCAAGACCGAAGCAGTCTAATCCTCTTCATCGAACAATTGCAACCCCAAGATCTTGCCTACCTCGCCGCGCGCGTCGTGGCTCTGGACGACATCACGGAAAAGGTCCTCGAACGTCATGTTCCCCCAGCGGACGGCACGTTCGAGCAGAGCCGACACGGGGCTATGAGGCTCGGTGCGCCGCAGGAAATCCGCAACCTCCCGCAGGCGGCGGAAGGCCTCGTCGCGGCTCTTGAGAGGGCCGGCCGGTCCAGCGGCGGCTGCCGCGGCGCCTCCGGCCGGCGTCGCCGCCACCGGCGGCGCGTGCGCGCCGGGGCTCGTATCCAGTTGGCCCGTCTTATACTTGAACAGGTAGTCGTGGCAGTCGTCAAGCAGATTACGCAGATCCAACAGGTAGGGGGCGTCTTCGCCGAACCTGTCCTCGCAGACTGTCTGCAGGCCCTGCAAGGCCGATCGGCAGGCGTCCAGTTCGACAATCCCGGTTTCGAGGCGGTCGAGCGGGGTGCCCGCCAGGGAACTGCGCCATTGCTCGCCGGTGATCAATCCGGCATCGATCAGCTCCTGATAGGCCGCGCGGTTGGCTTTGGCGGCGGCTTCGTCCACCCGTCGCGATTGCTCGTAATCGAACCACGACCGCGGCTGATCGCCGATCGGCGCCGTCAGCGGCACCTTCTTGGCCGCCAACAAGAAATCCTGGCTCGATCCCAGCCACGAGAGGGGTCGCGCGCGGATTGCAGCGACAATCTCCCCCTCGTCCCATCCCGGATGCACGGTCTCCCACAACGTGTCGACCAGGCCGGCCAGCAACTCGAGGCCGGCCCGCAGCCCCCCCCAGCCCTCTGTATACAACAGCCCTTGGGTCAACGCGGCCGCCAGTTCGAGGTCTTTCGATTTTTCCCGCAGCGCCTTTTCGCAGAGCGCGACCACGCCTCGCCAGTCGGCGGTCTTGGCCTCACCGCCGGGGTCGAGCCGAGGATCGGTCTCGCGCCGCAGCTCCTCGAGCTGAGAAAACGTCACGTCGCCGGCCTGCAGGCGCAGATTGGGGCCGGACGGCCGGTCGTCGCCGAGCGGTTGCAGCAAAGGGGCGAGGTCGGGCATGGTCACGACTCCTTCCCGGGCAAATCACTACAAACCAGGCTATCCGCGAGTGCCGGTGATGTTAACACCGTCAATCCTCATGGCAATAGCTGATTGTGAGTTTCAGCACGCCAAACCCGGCCCGACGATAACGGCTCTTGCACTATAAAGACTAATTCGATACGATTTCGCGGCCTGGTAGGAACTCCTGCTGATCGGACGCGAGCGAGATGCTGCAGTTGGCCAATGAAACGCCCTTCGTTGCCACGCTGAGCCTCCTCCCGGATATCCAGGGGGTCGATACGCTCTACGTGGTGTTGAAAGCCACCTTCGTGCTCGGCGAGGCGGCAACCGTAGCCGATCCTCAGCAGCCTTTGCACTTCGCCGACGAATGCTGGGGCGAACCTGGCGCTTCCAGCCTCAAATACGCGGCCGAGGTGCACCCGACCAAGTCCGCGACCGACGTGGTCTTGGTCGGCAGCGCGCACGCGCCGAACGGCAGACCGGTGACCATGATGGACACCCGGTTGACCGTCGGCCGCCTGCGCAAGCGCGTCCGCGTCGTCGGCGATCGCGTCTACAGCGGCCGCCTCCTGGGCGCGACCCTCGACGCGGCGCAGCCGTTCACGAGCATGCCGCTGGTTTACGAGCGGGCGTTCGGCGGCGTGCACGTCATCGACGCGGACAAGAGCAAGATCAAAGCCGAAGAGGCGAATCCGGTCGGCCGGGGGTTCCGCGCTGAGAAACGGCGCAAGCAGCTCAAAGGCACGCTGGCGCCCAATCTGTTGGACCCGGCCGACGAGGAGCGCCCCGCCGGCTACGGCTTCATTGCTCCTTACTGGCAACCGCGCCGGGGCTATGCCGGCACCTACGACGCCGCCTGGGAGCGCAAGCGGGCGCCGTATCTGCCGGCGGATTTCGATCCGCGATTCTTCAACGCCGCCCACCCGGACCTCGTGGCCGATGGCTACCTCCAGGGCGGCGAGCAGGTGGAGTTGGTCCATCTGTCATCACACGGACGCTTGAGCTTCGTTCTGCCTCGGTGCCGGTTCGACGTCGCCGTCCGGTTGGGCGGCGCAGCCCAGGAACCCACGTTCAATCTCGAAACTCTGCTCTTCGAGCCCGACGATGAGCGGTTCTCGATGCTCTGGCGGGCCGCCGTGCCCTGCGACAAGAAGGCGCTGCAGGTAGAGCGAGTGGAGATCAAGCTGCGCGAGCTGGCGCTAAACGGAAGGCCGGTCTGATGGCGCCGCCGGGTGCGATCATCCACCGCGCGGGCATGACCACGGCCGTAGGTCTCGGCGCGGCCCAGACCTTCACGTCGGTGCAGGCCGGCGTGGCGGGCTTCACCGAGTCGTCGGTCCTCGACGCGCGCTTTCAGCCTTTCGTGATGGCCTTGCTGCCCGAAGACGCCCTACCGCCGCTCGTGCCGGCCGTCGAGGCGGTGCCCGGCCTGACCAGCCGCCAGCGACGGCTGTTGCGGCTGGCAACGCCGGCGCTCGGCGAAGCGCTCAACGGGCTCGCCGCGGCCGGTCTCGCCGGCCGGGTGCCTCTCTTCCTGGCCACGCCCGAGCAGCACCCCGAGCTGGCCGACCCGGTCCCAGCGGCATTCCTCGAGCACCTGGCCGCCCAGCTCGAGCCGGCGGGGGTTCGCTTCGATCTCACACGCAGCCGGCTTGTGCCGGGCGGACGGGCGGGCGGACTGATTGCGGTCGCCCAGGCGCTGGAGTTCCTGGCGTCCGGCGGGGGGGATTACGCGCTCGCCGGCGGCGTCGACAGCTATCTGGACCTTATGCTCCTGGCCACCCTGGACCGCGAGCGACGGATCCAGAGCGCGCAGGTCATGGACGGCTTCATCCCTGGCGAGGGCGCTGGCGTAGTCTTGCTCGGCCGGCCGCAAGCGCCGCCACCGCTGGCAGATCACGCGCCGCTCGCGCGCGTGCTGGCGGTCGGTACGGATGACGAGCCGGGCCATCGCTACAGCGAGGAGCCCTACCGGGGCGACGGGCTGGCCGCGGCGTTCGCCGCGGTGCTCGCGTCGCCCGGCCTGCTGCGCGAGCCGGTGGCGACCATCTTCGCCGGGCTGAACGGCGAGAGCTTCGGCGCCAAAGAATACGGAGTCGCCAGTCTGCGTTCGCACGGCGAGTTGGCGCCGGACGCGGCCGTCGAACACCCGGCCGATTGCTGCGGCGACCTCGGCGCGGCTCTGGGGCCGGTCATGCTGGGGCTGGCGGCGCTGGGCACCCAGAAGCAGCGCGTCGCCGTGCCGGCGCTGGTGTGGTGCGCGTCGGACGGCCCCCGGCGGGCGGCCGCGTTGGTCGACGCGGTGGCGGAATGAAAGACGACCGCGGCGGCCGCGGCGGGCTGCAGGTTGCGGCGCGGCGGCGACGGCGGTAACCAATACGGACGGAGGGCCTCGCGATGGGACAGTCGACGTTTGCTAACGGGCGCGGCATCGTGCACAAGCAGAGCGGTGGGATGAGCGTGGCCTTCCCCGACGTCTGCAAGACCCCCACGCCGGGCGGTCCGGTGCCCATCCCCTACCCCAACATCGGCAAGGCATCTGACACGAGCGGCGGGCCTGCGAAGGTCAAGACCGACGGCGCGATGCCCATGGTCAAGGGCGCCAAGTACCAGATGTCGGCCGGCGACGAGGCCGGCTCGGCGGGCGGCGGCGTGGCGAGCAGCAAGTTCAAGGGCGCCTGCGAGTTCATGATGTACTCGTTCGACGTGAAATTCGAGGGGAAGAACGTCTGCCGGATGGGGGATCCGTTGTTTCATAATGAGAAGAATATTGCGGGGTGAAATATGCAGATCGGTGAAAGCGTCAGCCCGCCGCGGGATGGCCAACACGATTCGAGTTGCCCCTTCTGTGGCGGCGCAAAGCCCGAAACGAAGGGCTACCACACGAAACACGGCGAACTGAAGGACGAACGAGAGCTTGCCAGGAATCTGGCCAAGCTTGGAGATGTTACCAGTGACCCCAAGGTAGGTGCTGTATATCCGATGCCTGGAGGCGGCGATCCACACGAAGGTTGGATCGTCGATTCGAATGTGTTCGAGGAGTTCCCCGTCGAGATCCGCCCCACACCGCACCACTTGATTCCCGGAAAAGCCGCCATGGCGCCGTCTTCGCTCGAGGAATGGACATGCGCGGCGAAGGGTAAGATCAAAGAAGATATCGGCTACAGTATCGATGGCGCGCAGAATGGAATCTGGCTGCCACATCTGCCGCATATTCACTGGACGAGATACATGAACAAACTCGACAAGATCAGATTCAGCGACGTCTTCGGCACCTGGGGCAGCCTTTCCGATTACAGACGCAAAGCGATCGGCTATATCATCATGGCAGAGACGTTTCTGCAGATGCACTACACTGATCATGACGATCCGTACGTGCACGTCGACAACGATACGACCTACGACGACGAAGCGTGCGAGCGTTGCAACCTGCTCGGAGACTTGATGAGCACGTTCTGGGCGCCGAAATGTCCAGAGTCGCAGGACGCGGCCGATTCGAAATACTATCCTCCCTACGGACTGGTGCACAGAATCAATATGCAGTCGACATATATGCGAGACCGGATTACCGGACGACCGACTTGGTGGAGATCTTGGGTTTCGCCTCTCGCCCAGGACTACAGCGCGGATCTCAAGGCAGACGCCGTCAAACTCAAGCTGAGTATGGTGATCAAGAGGAAGTAGGAGGAGTCGCGTCGATGTACTTTCGATTGCATCGGGATTTGAGAGTTCGTCGCACTCTCGCACGGTTGGCCAGCCAACCCAGCGACGGCCTCGCATGGCGGGCGGGCTTGCGATTCCCGATTCCGCCGCCGGAGCCGTTGGCCTGCTCGATCGACCGCGATCGTCCTGGAGAAATGCCCGCCGGTTTTCTTGCCGCGCGAATACCGCTTCTTTCGATGCGCGTACTGGATGTCCTGCGTTCGATCGGCATCGACAATCTCGACACCTATCGCGCAACTATCGATGGTTGCGATCCGGATCAAGAAGGTGAGTACGCGGCTGTCAACATCATCGGACTAGTATCGGCCGCCGATATGGAGGAATCGCGAGTCGTCGCCGGATCCGCACCGCCTATGGCGGAATTTACTGAGCTCGTGATCGATCCCGAGCGTGCGCGAGACCATCGGCTCTTTCGACTGGCGGAAAATCCGTCGTTCATCATTGTCGATAGAAGCGTTCATGATGCTCTGGAGACACTTGCACCAATAAACTTACGTGCGATCCCGCTATCGGATCCGGCTGCGTATTGAATCGTCAGCCACCGGCCAACCATCCACCGCCATGCCTGCCTGCCACCGCTCGGCCGGCGCAAAGCGGCCGCCGTGCTCCTGCCACCACCGCCGCGCCAGCGCAGGGTCGACCTCGACGTGCTCGTCCCAGAACTCCACGGCCTCGCCGTCCAGTTCCGGCGGCGGCGGCACCGACTCGCCCTTGACGTCCGCGGCCCCGGTGATGCGCAAGAACGCCGCCGCGGCCGCGTGCATCAGCAGTGGTTTCTCCAGAGCCGCGAGCAGAATCGGCACGCCCTGCGGCGAGCCGAGCGCGCCCAACGCTGCCAGCGCCGCGGCGCCCCGCCCGAGCGCCGGCGAGCCGGGCAACTCCGCGGCGGTCGCCTCCGCCACAACCCGCTGCAGCCCCGGAATCTCGCCGGCGTCGCCGATTGTGCCGAGGAACCGCAAGGCCTCCAGCGACGGCTCGTCCTCGCGATACGCCGCCTCGCGGCAGATCTCCAGCAAACCCGGCAGCGCCAGCCGCGCCGAGGTCTCCAGCGCGGCGCGATGCGCTCGCGCCGCGCCGGGGATGGCGAGTTGCGCGCGCAGGTCATCGGCGCTCCAGGGGCCTCCCCACCGGCCGAGACAGCCGACCGCCAGCGCGCGGACTTCCTCGTCCTCGGCGTCGAGCAGCTCGCGCACCCACGCGACCGGAGCGCGGCGATGGAACGCCAGCACGTCGCAGGCGCAGGCGCGCACCAGCGGCGAGCCCGCGGCGGCCAGCTCGCGCAACCGCGTCTCGAGATCGCCGATATCGCGGTGGCGCAGCGCGATGCGGATGCCGTGCGCGGCCTCCGGCGCGGCGGCCGCCAGCGCCGCGACCAACTCGGCGCGCAGTTCGGCGACGCCGAGGTCCAGCATGACGAACGCCCCGGCCGTGGCCGCGCCGCGCTCTTCTCCCTGCAGCGCCGGACGCGCCAGGTCCAGCGCGTGCCCCTGGCCCAGCAGCAACCCCTCGAGGTGCCGCTGCGCGCGCCGCTCGATGTCGGCCAGATCGCGGGCGGTCATCACGGGATCGCCGAGACAGGCCTCGCGCCGCTCCCAAAGGATGTCGAGCTCGACGAAGTGCCGTTCGAGGAGCGGCAACAGGAGCTGGGGTCGCGGCAGGTTCACGTTGTCACGCTCCGAAAGGCCGCAGGTAGATAGGAGGCGGCGGCCGCCGCACGGCGGGGGTCAGTTGAGCTGGATCGAGGCGCCTTTCAGGCGGTTAGGCCCCTCCGAGCGGCTCAGGATGTCGGTGCCCTTGACGAGGACCTTGCCGTCCTTCGTCAGGACGATCTTCGCCTTGCCGCAGCGGAGCTCGACGCGTTCCTTGCCCTCCAGTACGACCTCGCGGCCGTCGACCATGGCCGTCGCGACTTGCGCGGCCGCTTGGATCACGCCCACGATGACCGGCCGACGCAGTTGATTGCCCTCGAAGAGCAGTGCGACCTCTCGATCGGCAACCGCATCGCCCAGCACGACCGTACTGCGCGCCGGCAGGGGCGCGGCGCTCGGATTATCGGCGAAATCGACGAGCGGCGTGCCGGTTTCATCGCGGCCGCAGAGCCGCCCGATGATCAAACCGGTGCTTCTGGCGCTCGGCGAAGAAGAGGAAAGGAGTTCCTCGAGGACACCGCTCGTAGGGTCCTCGGCGGTCAGTTCGCGCATGACGTCGTCCTTGCTCGACTTCTTCTTCACACCACCACACTCCCACAGCAGCGGCAGCCGGGCCGGCTCAGTTCGACTGGACCTTCGATCCTTTGATGGTCACGTCCGAAGACGCCTTGACGTTGATTTTGCCTGATCCCTTCATGGTCAGATCTTTGCCGTCGATCGTGACCGTGCCGTCCTTTTTCAACGTCACGCTGGCCTTGCCAACCTTGATCGTGATGGCATCCGCGGCCTCGAGCACCAGGTTCTTGCCTGTCTTCAGCACGCCGTCCTTCGCGACATCGGCCGTGTAGTTGCCGGTTACGGCCAGACTGTCGTCCTTGCCGACCGACGTGCTGCGGGCGCCGCCGACATCGAGGCTCG
>Ga0334882_1003766_pt1 | contig 13549 bp, 17 predicted proteins | sample GraSluR1_MG_5_FD_207226 | JGI IMG/M metagenome (GOLD analysis project Ga0334882, IMG submission 207226) | Sludge microbial communities from methane-producing bioreactor in Wageningen University, Netherlands - Granular Sludge_15_04-R1 | ecosystem: Engineered > Bioreactor > Anaerobic >... | reverse complement strand
AGAACTTGATCCATATAGGATTGATATTCCCTTCGATAGAATGCATGACGTATTAGCAAATGCGCTGATCTATATTGGAGAGGGTGCTACGATGGCATCCGAGGCAGGGATTTTAGGGATCCCTTCTTTCTACGTTAGTAACATAAAGAGATGTTATATCGACGATCAAATTAAGTATGGCTCAGTTTATAAATACTCTTCTTACATTGAAATGATAGATAAACTGGCCGACTTATTTGCTGACCCGGATTTAAAGTTTAAACATCAAAGAATTTCTCAAAGAATAATTGATCAAAAAATTGATGTGACCTCCTTTATGATATGGTTCATTGAAAGCTGGCCGGAAAGTTACAGGATAATGAAGGAGAATCCGGAGTATCAGGAGAGGTTTAAATAACGGCGCAAAGGCTTAACGGTACAGCGGTATAAAGGTGTTACGGTACAAAGGTTTAGAGGTACAGAGGTACAGAGGTATAGGGGTGTAACGGCACAACGGCACAGCGGCGCAACGGCACAGTGGTGAAACAACATAAAGGCATAGTGGTGTAACGCCACCTGTTCCATAGCCTCCGCTCAAGCTACGACTGTCAAAGAAGGCTACTGTGACCAAAAGGTGATACGGCTCTGCGTACATCAGCGAATAAATCTGCGTAACTCTACTGAGAAACTCTTTTGCATGAACGGTTTATTAAAACATATTTCAGGTTTGCTTCTGTTCGCTATCCTGGCAGCAAATTCTTTCGCCCGGGAAGTGAGTGACACAAATTACGTTAACAGGGGTCTGCTGAAAGGCGTGATCATCTGCGAAAGCGCCGTCTCAGCAGCATCACTGACCGCTTTGTATTTCGCCAGGTTCGCAGACCGGACTCAGCCATCATTTCATTTTGTCAACGATAACAAATATTGGTTGCAGATGGACAAGATGGAGCACGCAACAACGGCTTATAATATAGGCAGGGCCGGTTATGCACTATTACGATGGCCGGGCGTCGATAAAAAGAGATCTGTCTGGTTTGGTGGAACTCTGGGCTTTGCATATATGACAATTGTTGAAATAATGCAGGGATTCTCGGAAGGCTGGGGGGCATCCCCGGGCGATATGGCTGCCAATGCAATGGGGACAGGATTATTTGTCGGACAGCAGATCTTATGGGATGAACAAAGATTCTCACTTAAGTATTCATATCACGAGAGCGGATATGCCCCTTACAGGCCTTCTGTACTTGGAAGTAACCTGCCGAAGAGGATGCTGAAAGATTATAACGGACAAACCTACTGGCTCTCGGCAAATATCCGGTCCTTTCTCCGGGATGATACGGGATTTCCGGGATGGCTGAACATAGCTCTCGGATACAGCGCAGAAGGTATGCTCGACGGTACCACAAATCCTTCGGAAACAGATGGTATTCCAATACCCTTATTTGACCGGAACCGCAGGTTCTTTTTATCGCCCGATATTGACCTCGCCCGTATTAAAACGGATTCAAAAGCCCTTAAAACACTCCTCTGGTTTGCAGGAGTATTCAAGTTCCCGTTTCCGGCCCTCGAGTACAACACGGGAAGAGGATGGGAAGTGCATTTGTTATATTATTGAATTTTAATTCACATGCCGCCCCCATGGGGCTCTTATTCTTTGTAACCGGTTCATTTCTATAAACATGTCGCTGCTATGCAGCTCATATTCATTAAAAACGGTTCGACGGTTCAGAGGTACAAAGGTACAGCGGTATAACGGTGCAGAGGTACAAAGGTACAAAGGTACAATGGTGTAAGGGTGTAACGGCAGAAAAAAAGATAAAAGACAAAAGTCACAAGACAAAAGTTACAAGCGTTGTTTAGCCAAAGATTGCTTCGCCTCACTTTGTTCGGCTCGCAATGACCGGTAGATTCGCGGGAAATCCAATTGATGTATTACAGGGTTAAATCAGTATGACTGTCATTGCGAGGAGTCACGATGAAATCGGGGCGATGAAGCAATCTCAACCATATACTCCAAAGCTTCCGGCGTAAACCTTCCTGAAAACCAAAGCATTCCCGGAGACGTACGCTACACGTTGAAACGTATAGACATTAGGTTATCAGTGATAAACCTTCGACTTTGTATATAATTTATGAACTCAGCAATTTAAAATTGTAAGAAATATAGTATGACAAATAAAACCAGCATACCCGAAACCTGGAAAAGGATCTTCTCTGCAGCTGAAAAAATATGGAAAATGAAACCCTGGAACCATATGTCCGAAACAGATATTTTCGGGATTAAAATACCTGGTACAAAACGTGTTTACTTTATCAGTGTGATGGGTTCCGGCGGCGAGGTGACAGCTGTTACGGCTTACTCGGGAACACGTGCATTAGGGATGTTCTGGGACTTGCATCAAACAGCCGAAGACAACATGACCTCCTCTTTTTTAACCGGAGGCAGAGTGCTTACAATTCCTCAACTGATGCTGGATTTTGCAGAAGAAAAAACCTTGACTACCAAAGAAATAACTAGGATGAAAAAACTGGGAGCCATGCCTGTCGAAGAGAAAAGATGGCCGACTCTTAAACAGTTCATTCCCGGATTCTTACCTGATGAACCGGACGAAAATGCATTGGGCGATGCTGCCACTATATTTGAACAGTGCCTGGAGATCTTCAGATATACCGCTGAAGATGAGAGTTATATATATCCGGAAGAAGATAATGATGATCTCTATCTTATTCGCGAATTGAAAAAAGGACCCGGAACAGAATGGAAAAACAGTTTTAAGATCGTGTCAATCGAACCTGTCAAATGTAATATTCGGTTCTCATCAACCGATCTGGCCAGGTTGATGAAATATCCAAAGAAACCGGAAATATTGCAAATTGATCTTGCACTGCTTCCGACACCAATAGAAGATGGAAAAACCAAACCATACTTTCCCTTTATGCTTCTTCTGGTAAACAAAAAATCAGGGATCATAAGTGGTTACGAAATGCTCTCTCCCGTACCCGACATCAATAGAATGTATGAATCTGTTCCTCAAAAAATACTGGGTATGCTGCTAAAGAATAATTACCGGCCTTACCAGGTTGAGCTCCGCTCAGAGATCCTCATCGGATTCCTTTCGCTTTTACTTTCAAAAATGGAAATTAATCTAAAAGAAACAGACCGGATGACATCAATGGATGAGGCATTTGAAGGATTGTTGGAACATTTGGAGAAAAGGTAAATAATTATTTACTCAATGGTATTAGCAGTTTCGGCCAGGAACTGTCGGAGATGAAGATTATTTATGAAAGAAACCGGCAATAGTAAATGGTACAGTAGTGTAACTCCTGTTACTTTCTTTGTCTTGATACAAAGAAAGTAACCAAAGAAAGATCAAGGCTGCAGATAATTTTGGGGCTCCTGATTTTCAGCTTGCCCACGCAATACAACTCCCCCGATAAATCGGGGTCAAACAGTATTGCTTACTGCAGGCCTGCACAGCAAGCTGAAAATCAATCGCTTTTTCCCAAAATTATCTAAGGCCATAAAAAATCCCTTAATTCCTTAAATTCCGAATTCTTTGTCCTGCTCCTGCCAGGGCAGACCGGAACCGAGCATAATATGACTAACTGTTTTATAGGGTATTCGTATGGATGTATTACAGGGTTAAATCAGTAAGACTGTCATTGCGAGGATCCCGAATTTATTCGGGAGACGTAGCAATCTCCACCATGTTCTCCGAAATCCCCGGAGTATACCTTTCCATTAAAAAAAACATTCAAGGTGACAATCCATTCTCATAGTTACCGGAATACTGAACCCTGCACGATCCCTTTCTCGAATAGTCCCTAAGTCCCTCATAGTGCCCCGAAGTTCGCAAATACTGGATTTACTTTCGGGAGAAATATATTATTCCGAAAATCAGGTGATGAATCTTTAATAACAAAGAATGAATTCTTAAATTTGTGAAAACTGATAATATGAATAGAAGAATTCTGATAGATAATGTCATTAGTAAGATTCATATGTTACCGGATTACAAAATACAGGAGGTAAATGATTTTGCTGATTTTCTCCTAAGCAGGATAGATGAAAAGATTACTGTGGAAGGAATACAAAAAATAGCTTCAGGTTCGAAGACCTTTAAGTTTCTCAAAGATGAGGAAGATCTCTATACTGTTAACGATCTGAAAGAAAGATATAAATGAAGAAAGGTGAAATAGTTCTTGTTCCTTTCCCTTTTACTGATCTGACCGGCACTAAAAACAGACCTGCCGTCATATTAATCGAATCAGAAGATGATGTAACGATTTCTTTTGTAAGCACACAATTAAAGTGGAAATCGGAATTTGATCTTGTTATTCAACCAACAGAATTAAACGGGCTGAAAAAGACTTCCATATTAAGATTGAGCAAAATTGCCACTGTTGATAAAGAACTTATTATCGGTAAACTAGGAGAATTGGATATCCATCAGATGGATTTGGTCAATAAAAACCTGATCGGATTATTTAAATTGAATTTGAAAAAATAGTCCCTCAGTCTCAAAATAATGGTTTAAAATTAAATGATTTCACATGCCGCCCCCACGGGGCTCACATTGTTTTTAAAACGGTTCATTTCTACAAACATGTCGCCCTGACCGGGCTCACATATATAGTCACCGGTTCATTTCAATTATCAACAATTTAACTCTTCAGAAAGCGCGAGGGCAGCTTTGGGATTTCACATGCTGCCCTGAGTGAGCCCGATAATGGAAGTAAGGCCATATGAAATCCGGTAAATCATTTAATACTGAATTTTCCATTCTGCTCACTCTCTCCTGAGGAAATAAAAGATTATGGGAAGGTTGGAGAAAAGGTAAATTAATATTTATTCATTGCTATTGCCAGGTTCGGCCAGGAACTGTCGGAGATGAAGGTTCTCTTTGAAAGAAGGAAATCGGTGTACGGTATTCAGTAATCGGTAATAGGTAATGGGCCACTGAGAATTGAATGCTAAATCCTGAATACCATAACCTGAAGTCTGTTAAATGGAATAAAAAGAAAAACGGGAATTAAGTAATTATCTTCCACAAACACTATATTTGTGGATGGCGTTTTAAAATTTATTACCGTTAAAGGATCTGTAAAAAGTCAGAAGCTCAACTAATAATATCTAAATACAGTGGCAGAGATTGTAAATTTCTTAATGAATTAATAAACACAGAGTATGTCACCATATATATTTGAGGGTAAGTATAAGAGCAATAAAGCAGAAGTTAAAGTCAGGCTTTTACTGGTACAGTTTAAGGATGAAAACGATGTTCATTTCATCTATTCCCCTCATCTCGATTTATCAGGGTACGGCACTGATCCTGATGAAGCAAAAAAATCTTTTGAAATTGTTTTTGAAGATTTCGTTGATTATACTGTTAAGAAGAAGACATTGGGAAAGGTATTAATCGGATTGGGTTGGGAATTGAGGGGCTCTGCTAAAAAACCAAAGAAAGTTCTGGCACCGAGTATTGCCTCTGTGATAAAAGATAACAGGTATGTATCTGATATTTTTGATAAATACCAGGTAAATACATATCATAAAGAAGTTGAATTACCTACCCTCATTTAAAACAATCCCGGGATGTCTGCAGGTAAATTGTCAAACATTCCAGTAAAAGAATTTCGTAAATTTCTCGAAAAACAGGGATTAAAAGTAATAAAAGATACCAGGGGAAGAGGTGGCCATGAGAAATGGTCAAAGTCTGGTCTTGACAGGCCCATCACTTTACAAACTCATATTGATCCTGTCCCGGAATTCATTGTAAAGCAGGTTTTACGATATCTGAAAATGAACCGAGAGACATTTCTAAAAGAATTCAGGAAGTAAAAACTTGTAATCGGTAATCAGTAATCGGTATTCGGTAATTAGCAGATTTAATATGGTTTATGTAAAGAGTTTTAGGGATTTGGAGGTTTATAAGCTTTCCAGAGAGGTGTCTAAAGAAGTATTCATATTAAGTAAAACCTTTCCATTAAAAAAAACATTCAAGGTGACAATCCATTCTCATTGTTCCCGGAATACTGAACCCTGCACGATCCCTTGCTCGAATAGTCTCTCAGTCCCTAAGTCTATCAAAGTCCCTAAAGGTATACTTTAGAACTTCGAAGTGCGTAACTGCGTTTACTTTCTTTGTCTTGATACAAAGAAAGTAACCAAAGAAAAATCAAGGCTTCAGATAATTTTGGGGCTCCTGATTTTCAGCTTGCCCACGCAATACAACTCCCCCGATAAATCGGGGTCAAACAGTATTGCTTACAGCAGGCCTGCACAGCAAGCTGAAAATCAATCGCTTTTTCCCAAAATTATCTAAGGCCATATAAAATCTTGTAAATCATTTAATACTGATTTTTCCATTCTTCTCGCTCTCTCATAAGGAAAAAAAAGCTTATTGGTAAGTTTGGAGAAAAGGTAAATAATTAATTTCTCAAAAGAATATTATATCGGTATAAGAAGGTAATTTGTTCATTAAATTCACTGTATTGAATAAAAAACATTAAATATGTTCAATAAAAGATATCAAAATGATCAGGAACATACTTAATCAACAAAATGAAGAAAGAAATAATCTGCTGATGATTACCTGGGATAAGGAGGGTGTTATTGAATACAGGAAGTCCAATATCAGGCTTGTTAAAGCGTGGAAGTGGCTGTGCGGCATTGAAAGCGTTACAGGAAACCTGGATGGCCCTACGGATTACTGAAGAGTCAAAACTCTCTTCTAATACTGGAAATCACAAATCCAGACTCAAAAATCACAAATCACAAATCTCTGAACACCTCTCCTTTGCTACATACAGCCTATCGTCTCATCTTCTGGACCGGCTACATCGCCGTCCTTATTACAACAGTCCTTCCTTTTACAGGTGCACTGAACAGGACCCGCCTGGGCCCGGAGGCATTCAGCATACGCCTCGACCATCTTCTGCACTTCATAGCATATTTCCTTATCTGCATCTACTACCTTTTCGGTCAGCTGAAAGGGTATCGTTTATTCCGGCAGAATTCCCTTATTAAATTTTTTTTTGCTGTTCTTTTCCTTGCCGTCGTGACCGAACTGGTGCAGCTATGGGTCCCGGTAAGAGCTTTTAACCTGTTCGACCTTGTGGCGAATGTTGCGGGTATGATCGTTGGAACCGTAGTTATAATGGCCCAGAAGCACATACCGCCCCCACGGGGCTCTCATTGTTTTTAAAACGGTCAGTTTCTACAAACATGTCGCCCTGACCGGGCTCACATATATAGTCACCGGTTCATTTCAATTATCAACAATTTAACTCTTCAGAAAGCGCGAGGGCAGCTTTGGGATTTCACATGCTGCCCTGAGTGAGCCCGATAATGGAAGTAAGGCCATATGAAATCCGGTAAATCATTTAATACTGAATTTTCCATTCTGCTCGCTCTCTCCTAAGGAAATAAAAGATTATTGGTAAGTTTGGATAATAGGTAAATAATTATTTACTTTGTTGCGAAAAAATAGGTGGCCAAAATGGAGATAGGAGAAAGAATAGCAGTTATAATTGAAAAGAGCGACACCGGATTTTCAGCGTATTCTGTTGATCATCCCGTATTTTCAACTGGATCTTCAATGACGGAATTGATAGATAACTGCATTGAAGCATTTGCCTTATATTTTGAAGATGAGGAGATCGATCCTGTCAGGCTTTCATTTGAAATCGATTTTAAGCAGTTTTTTCAATATTATAAGGTTATCAATTCAAAAGCTCTTGCGAAGAAAATAGGGATGAATCCAACACTTCTTTCCCAGTACGTTCGCGGACATAAAAAGCCCTCGCAAAAACAAAGCAGAAAGATTCTTTATGGAATTAACAGGATCGGCCAGGAACTGTCGGAGATGAAGGTTATTTATGAAAGAAACCGTAAAGAATAATTGTGTATGGTTTAATTAATGAAGGTATTATGGAGGCAATTTTAAAATTTAAGCTACCTGAGGAACAGTATGAGTTTATGGTTGCTTCAAAAGCTGCAAGTCTTGCATGCGTAATCTTCGAATTGGACAGTTTTCTGAGATCTAAAGCAAAATATGAAGGCATAAATGAAATGGATGTTGATGAAATTAGGGAGGAAATCAGGAGACTATGTGAAGAGAATAATGTGGCTTATGAAGTTTTTGAAATTTAGTGTTTGTCTTTTCAAAACCGAAGCATTAATCGTTACCTCGCTTCCTCCTTCGGCCTCCGATTTCGTCACGATTTATCGTGACTTCGTCGGACAAAGTCCGTAGTCTTCCGCGAGCGCTGAAGCTACTCTGCGGAGGCGCTGACAAAGGAGGCGCTCTTTCCGTTTCACTGAATACCGATTACCGATTACCAGCCCTCCTTGACCATCTACAGCCTCATCTTCTGGACCGGCTACTCCGCCGTCCTCCTGACAACATTCCTTCCTCTTGCAGGTGCACTGAACAGGACCCGCCTGGGCCCGGAGGCATTCAGCATACGCCTCGACCATCTCCTGCACTTCATCGCATACTTCCTTATCTGCATCTACTACCTTGCAGGTCAGATAAAAGGGTGGTCGTTGTTCAGGCAGAATTCCCATTTTAAGTTTTTTATTGCTGTTCTTTTTCTTGCCATTGTAACCGAAGTTGTACAGCTTTGGGTTCCATCAAGGGCATTCAATGTGTTCGACCTGGTATCGAATGTGGCCGGGGTAAGCGTTGGAACAGGGGTTGTCTTAATGGCGCAGCGCCACCTTCGCCATCACCTTCGCTCCGCTACGGTGATCGAGGAAGGCTACGGCAGACGATGACGGCTGACAAGCAGGGGGTAGAGCGCGAAGATTCAAATTCCGGATAAGGCTAAGACTGATTTTGTATCATACAATATTTGTATTATCTTTATAAATAAAAAATGGATTTGAATGTTGGAAAACCCGTAACCGGCCAGGAACTTATTGGCAGGGAAAAGGAAGTCAATGAGATAATACGGACAATTAAAGCAGGTCAGTCTGTTGCACTGATTGCACCCAGACGTTTTGGAAAGACTTCAATAATGATGGAGGTGATGAATCGTCTTAACAAAGAAAATTACTACTCAGGGAATGTCGATATTTTTACCATACCGGATATTGAACAACTGGCTTTTGAGATAACAGGACAAGTACTGAAGAACAGGAAACTTGATGAAGCTTTGAATAAACTTAAATACAACCTTGGGGAGATACTTACGAATATAAAATTCAGGAAAGAGATTGAAGGAGCTGATTTTATTTTGAGCTTTGGAAAACCTCAAAAGGATCCCTGGGAGCAACTGAGATCATCCGTAAGGTTTATTGAAACATTTGCATTGAAGTATAACAAAAAGATCTGCTTTGCATTTGATGAATTCGGGGACATAGATAAACTTGATGGCATTGAGATAATTAAACTATTCCGGGGAATAGTCCAGAATCAAAAACAAGCGGTTTATATTTTTAGCGGAAGTTATGAATCGGTAATGAATAAGATCTTTGTAACCAGTAAATCCCCTTTTTACAGGATGGTAAAGATTGTTGAGCCAGGCTTTGTCGGGATAGAAGATCTCATTAAGTTTACGGAGAAAAAATTTCGTGAGTTGACTATTTCATATGACAAAGACAGCTTAAGGCGTGGAGTTGAACTAACCAAAGGACACCCTTATTATATCAGACTTTATATTCAGGAGTATTATTTCCAGTATCTGCAGGAACGAAAGCATTCCGACCCGGAAGTGGTTTTAAGAAGAATGATGCTTTCAGAAAATAATTACCTTGAAAAACTCTGGGGTGAGATTTCGAAAAAAAAAGAGACAAGGTTTGTTATCATTAAGATAATAGAAACCGGTAAGCCTTATACAGGCATTGATGATAAAGGTGTTAACATTTCAAGAGCCATCAGGGAACTTCTTGGGAAGGGAATTATTTTTTCAGAGAAATCAAATTATGTTGTATCAGATCCGCTCTTTGAGAGATTTATACGAGAGAGGGTTTTAAAACATTAATTATGCTTCGGAAGCCGGGAAAGAAGAGCAATGTTAACGATATTAAGAATTAGTACAAAATATGTATGATACAGGATTTGTATTAATTGTGAAACGGCATAGAGGCGTTACGGCATTACAGCGTAATGGCAGGGAGCGGAGGACAGGAAGCAGCTGGCAGTTGGCAAAATCCCATGCCGGCCTGGTTAAAAATAACAGTTCAGTTTTTTTTTGAATCTAATACATTGGTTTCTGTTATTCCTTATATTTGCAGAAAAACAGAAATATTATGATTTATCAGGATTTCCGTAATGAGTTTATTGATCAGGTGTATATTGCTTCAAACCAGGTATATGCATGGTATCCTGACTTTGATAAAAACAACCTGCGGCGCTGGGTAAACAAAAAATACCTGGTTAAGTTAAGAAACGGTTTTTACGCTTTCAGAGAACTGCTTGATATCCCGAATATCAACCTTTATCTGGCCAACAGGATCTATAAACCTTCATATGTGAGCCTGCATTCAGCACTCTCATTTTACGGTTTGATCCCGGAAGCTGTTGCGCATATAACCAGTGTCAGTCCAATGAAAACTACAGTTTTCGGGAATGATCTGGGCAGTTTCTCTTTTCAGAAGATAAAGAGTAAAGTCTTTACGGGATTCGTTCATTTACCCTTCCTGAGAGACAAAGAAATCCTGGCTGCAAGCCCCGAAAAAGCACTGCTGGATCTGCTCTATCTGTTTCCTTTTTATAATACTGAAAAAGAAATGTATGATCTGCGTCTTGATGCAGATATACTTAATGAAACAGTTGATTCAGACAGGATGAATAAACTGTTGGAGGGTTATGAGAGTAAAGCTCTTGACAGAAGAAGTGACATGCTGTTAAAATGCTATAAATTATGATAGAACCAGGATTGATCAAAGGCTTTTTCCCGCCTTTCATGTGGGAAAACGCGGGCTTGCGCAAGTACATTATCAAGGAATATATTCAATTACTGATACTTGATTACCTCTCTTCCACGGCTTTTATTAAGAAAATAGTGTTTATTGGCGATACTAACCTGCGTCTGATGAAAGGAATAGACCGGTTTTCAGAAGATCTGGATTTTGACTGCAAAGACCTGTCTGATAAAGAGTTTATTAAGATGACAGACGGTATCATACTGTTTTTACAGCGTCACGGGTTCAGGGTTGAAGCGCGTGACAGGCCAAATGATAAACTGGAAGCATTCCGAAGAAGTATTTATTTCCCCCGATTCCTCTTTGAACTGGGGCTCTCTGCCTACCTGAATGAAAGGTTTCTGATCAAAATTGAAAGCCAGGATCAGAAAATTGACTATACTAAAAAGCTTACTACAGTATCCGGTTGCGGCTTTTATTTTAAATTCACGGTTCCTGCAGATCAGGTGCTGTGTGCCATGAAGATATCGGCGCTTCTGTCAAGACAAAAGGGCAGGGACTTCTATGATGTGATGTTCCTTATGGATCAGACCGTTCCGGATTTTCAGTTTCTTGCGGCCCGGCACGGGATTAGTGATATGCCGGCACTTAAAGAAGCATTTAAAGAGGTGGTGAAAAGGGTTGATCTGAAACACAAATCCAGGGATTTTGAACATCTGGTATTCGATAAAAGAAATGCCGGTAAGATACTTTTGTTTGAGGAGTTTGTGGAAAGGATCTATCAGGACAAAAGATAATGTGGCACAGAAGCACATGCCGCCCCCACGGGGCTCGTATTCCCTGTAATCGCTTTGATACGTACGTTTATTGTCAAAGATTGCTTCTCCCGACATTACAGAGCGTAATGTCGGGATCGCAATGACCGGTATTTCAAGGGGACATTGTGCTAAGGGTTAAGTTTGCTTCGTCACGCGTTGCGTGACTCGCAATGACCGGTATTTCCCGGGGAAATTGGTTTAAAGGAGCAGAGGCTTAAAAAAGGAACACTGTCATTGCGAGGACTCCCGATGAAATCGGGAGGACGAAGCAATCTTAACCATTTACTCCGAAGCTTCCAGTGTTGATCTTACCAACCGAAACAGAATAATTCCCGGCGAATCATGGTACAATAAAACGGATATTCTTGGAAATAATAATATAATTGAGTAAATTTGCTCAATAAATTGAGTAAAATTGCATAATATGTATGAAAGAACTGAACTTGAGGTTCTAAGGAAACGCATCAATGAGCCGCGAAAATTTATACAGGTTATTTCCGGTCCAAGACAGGTGGGGAAAACGACCCTGGTAACTCAGCTTTACAATCAGCTTTCTGTTCCTGCAATGTATCAATCGGCCGATGCTGTCCCCGCCGGTGACGACGTATGGCTCGATCAGGTGTGGGATACGGCAAGGTTGAAAATGACCGGTGAAAAGGCGGGAGAGTTCCTTCTTATTATTGATGAAATACAAAAAGTATCCAACTGGAGCGAAGTGGTCAAGAAAAACTGGGATCATGACTCTTTTAACGGAACCAATCTGAAAGTCATAATACTTGGTTCTTCCAGGCTTCTGCTGCAGCAGGGACTGACTGAATCACTTGCGGGAAGGTTCGAAAATATAATTCTTACCCACTGGTCATTTGAAGAGATGGCCAAAGCTTTTGGCTGGGATTCCGATACTTATGCTTGGTTTGGCGGTTATCCCGGAAGTGCAGGGATTATATCTGATGAGGAGAGATGGAAAAGGTATATCCGTGATTCCATTATTGAAACAAGCATCTCAAAGGATATACTAATGCTTACAAGGGTTTACAAACCTGCCCTGCTTAAAAACCTGTTTGAACTGGGGTGCCTCTATTCAGGTCAGATATTGTCGTATACCAAAATACTTGGTCAGCTTCAGGATGCGGGCAATACTACAACACTGGCACATTATCTGACGCTTCTGGGATCAGCAGGTTTACTGGGTGGTATCGGAAAATATTCGGGTTCTGTTGTTACAATGAGATCAGCCAGTCCGAAACTGCAGGTTTATAACAATGCGTTGACCGGTTCACTGAATCCCGCAGATTTCAGGAAAGTCAGAAGCAATCCCGATGAATGGGGAAGAGTGATTAAATCTGCAGTGGGGGCATGGCTGATCAATGAATCATTGCGGGGGAATTTTGAACTATATTACTGGCGCGACGGGAATTACGAGGTTGATTTTGTACTTGAGAAAAAAGGAAACCTTATTGGGATAGAAGTAAAAAGCACATTTTCGCGCAATAAGAAAGGAATGTCAGCATTCATTAAGAGATTCCATCCGGTAAGAACTATTTCCATTGACAGCAGAGGATTGCCGTGGCATGAATTTCTGAAAATCAAACCGGAAGAACTTTTCTGATAGCACATGCCGCCCCCACGGGGCTCACATTTCCTTTAATCGCTTCGGTGCTACAAACATGCCGCTGCTACGCAGCTCATATTCCTTAAAACGGGTCGACGGTTCGAAGGTACAAAGGTTCAACGGAAAGAAGGTGTACCCGTCGCACCGTCATACCGTCAGACTGTCTAAAAACCTACCCTGTTTGTTCATAAGTATGAGGCTGCTGGTTCATGCAAGAACGATGTATTTTGTATCTTAACTGTATGAAATTCATCCTAGGACAAA
>Ga0334882_1003762_pt1 | contig 13556 bp, 9 predicted proteins | sample GraSluR1_MG_5_FD_207226 | JGI IMG/M metagenome (GOLD analysis project Ga0334882, IMG submission 207226) | Sludge microbial communities from methane-producing bioreactor in Wageningen University, Netherlands - Granular Sludge_15_04-R1 | ecosystem: Engineered > Bioreactor > Anaerobic > Unclassified... | reverse complement strand
ATACCAGGAAGCGGGGGCAAAGTGGGAGCGGCCCCAGCCGTCGGGGGTTCCTAAAATCTTTTCGGTCCAGTTCCCCCTTTCATCATGGCGATAACGGAAAACCGTTTCACTCCACTTCTCCCCCTCCTGGGTGTACTCTTTTTCAGCGAGAAGATTTCCCCGGCTGTCGAATTCGAAACGGGTCAGAGAGTTTAACTCGCCCCGGGCGTCCCATCGTTTTTTTTCGATGGGATAGAGATCATCAGGGCCATAACCATACTCTTCGGTCCACTGGATGTTTTTATCCAGGCCGCCGCCGGTGGAATGGATCAGCCGTCCCCGTTCATCGTAGACGTAGGTCTTTCTCCAGACCACCACATCCTTCCAGTATCGGTCTATCTTGGTGGCCAGGGAGAGCCTTCCCTGTTCATCGTAGCTGTACTCATAGCGCCATCCGTAACGGCCCGTGGTAAAGAGACGGGCCACCGAAATCAGCCGGTCGCCCTCCCAGGTGTAGACCTCCGTATCCGGCACCGCCGCATCGGGATGATGGAAAATTTTCTCCGCGAGCCGACCTTCCTCATCGTACCAGTACTCTATCCAGGACCCGGGCGAATTGTCTCCGTTGGTATAGCGTTCCTCCAAAAGATGCCCGCGTTCATCAAAAGTCATATTCCGTGAATAAAGTCTTCTTCCGGGGATCCAACCCTCTTCCCTGACCGAAGATACAAGATGAGCCGATTCCCCGGCGGCAAAAAGAGGCTCCTCGAATCCCGGCATGGGGATGGTTGGTTCGCCGGACAGTACGAAAACAGAGAGAAACATACCAGTGAGAAGAAATGCAGCGTTTTTCATGACCTCCGTAATATAGCCTGAACGGTCCAGGTCTGCATAGACAAAGAGTCGGCGGGACAGTAAAATGCCCGCCATGGAACTACTGGCCCCCGCCGGAAATATCGAGAAACTGAAATACGCCTACCTCTATGGGGCCGATGCGGCCTATATCGGCATTCGACGGTTTTCACTCAGACAGAAGGCGGATAACTTTCATGAGGATGAACACCTTGAACTCTCCCGCATCAAAGGCAACCGGAAGCTCTTCGGAGCCCTGAATATTTTCTACCACGAAAAGGATATTCAGAACCTCAAGGATAATCTCGATTATCTGGCCCTCTATCCCCTGGACGGAATGATAGTCACCGACCTGGGGGCGGCGGCTCTGTTAAAGAAACATTTCCCCCGCATCCCCCTTCATCTCAGCACCCAGGCCAACTGTCTCAACGCCGATGCGGCCCGGGTTTACCGGGATATGGGATTCTCACGAATCATTCTGGGCCGGGAAGCTCCCCTGGCGGATATTTCCCTGATAAAGGAAGCCAACCCGGATCTCGAAATTGAAGTATTTGTCCATGGAGCCATGTGCCTGGCCTATTCGGGCCGCTGCTTCCTGAGCCGCTATATGGCCGACCGGTCGGGAAACCAGGGTCACTGTTCCCACTCCTGCCGATGGAACTACCGGGTTCTGGAAGAGGCTCAGCGCCCCGGGGAGTATTATCCCGTGGAGGTGGGCGAAGGATTCACCACCATCCTCTCATCCAAAGATCTGTGCATGATTGATCATCTCTCCGCCCTTAAGGCGGCGGGGGTGGATTCGGTAAAAATCGAGGGAAGAATGAAATCCCTCTACTACACCGCCGTCATAACCAGAGCCTACAGGAAAGCCCTGGACGCCCTGAACGGCATGGCGGTGCCGGATCTTGACCAGTACCGGGAGGAGCTTTTTAAGGTCAGCCACCGGGAGTTTTCCACGGGGTTTTATTTTGGAACAGAAGAAATAGAAGCCCCCACCATGAAAACCTACCAGCGAAGCCACCTCTTTCTGGGGATTGTCGCAAAGACGGTGGCCCCGGGGCGTTATGAAATCGATGTAAAAAACAAGATCTGCCCGGGAGAGCTTCTGGAGGTTATCAGCCCCCACGTCCTCTATCGATCATTGAGCGATTATTCTCTTCGTGATGCCGAGGGCAACCCCATGGGGGAAGCGGATCACGGAAAACCCTGCATCCTGGAAACCGAACTGCTCCTCCAGCCTGGAGATATTCTGAGGAAAAAGACGGAATCATAAATCCGCCCTTTATGTGATGAATCCTCCTGCCGACATTATTAATGAAGGAGGAGGATCCATGTTTGACGCTTTAACCAATTTTATCGTGTATCTCGAAACGGCCCTCCAGAAAACCGATGATCCCGCCGAAGTGCTGGAAATCATCAGGATCCTGAAGACCGCCCGTAAACTCCAGGCCCGGCACAGCACCGGTCCCGCCCGCATCGCCAGCTGAGCCTGTCCTGAAGGTTGAGCGGGGATTTCAACCATTTCGGTTTTTAGTATTGACTCTTATTCTTCCAGGACTCTCACCGCTCCCTGGTCTGCGGATGCGGCAAAACGGGCGTAGGCTTTGAGGGCGCTGGAGATGATCCGCTCCCTGTTTTTTGGTTTAAAAGCCTTCCCTCCCCGTTCCACCATTTTTTCCCGGCGCCTTGTCAGCTCTTCGGCAGAAAGATTGACCCGGATAATCCGTCCGGGGATATCGATCTCCACCTCATCTTCTTCTTCAATCAGAGCCAAAGCCCCTCCCGCCGCCGCTTCAGGTGAAACGTGGCCGATGGATAAACCCGAGGTGCCTCCGGAAAACCGTCCGTCCGTGATGAGGGCGCAATGCTTTCCCAGGTCCCGGGATTTGAGATAGCTTGTAGGATAGAGCATCTCCTGCATTCCCGGGCCTCCCCGGGGCCCTTCATAACGGATAATCACCACATCTCCCGCATTCACCCTGCGGGCATCAAGAATGCCGTCACATGCTTCTTCCTGAGATTCGAAAACCCGGGCAGCTCCCTTGAAACGGTAAATCGAAGGATCAACCCCGGCGGTCTTGACAATACAGCCCTTCTCAGCGATATTCCCGTAGAGAACAGCCAGTCCTCCATCGGGATAATAACAGTGTTTACCATCCCTTATACAGCCGGAAACCCGGTCGCCGTCAAGTTCTTCATAACTGTTTTCCTGGGAGCCCATAACGAGGTTTCTTCCCAGGTTCCCCGGGGCGCTGCGCCAGATCTCGATCGCCTCGGAGGTGACCCCGGGGCTTTTCAGATCCCAGTCCCGCAAGGCGGCACCGAGACTGCTGTAATCCACCCTGCCCACCCTGGTGTCCAGGAGGTCAAGCCGGTCAAGCTCGCCCATGATGGAAAGAATGCCGCCGGCCCGGTTGACGTCCTGAATGTGGTAATGGCTGTTGGGGGCCACTTTGACCAGACAGGGCACTTTCCGGGATAATTTGTCAATATCAGACATGGTAAAATCCACTTCCGCTTCCCGGGCTACCGCCAGGAGGTGGAGCACCGTGTTGGTGGATCCCCCCATGGCGATATCCAGGCTCATGGCGTTGAGGAACGCTGCTTTCGATGCGATGGATCGGGGCAGTACCGCTGTATCCCCCTGAAAATAGTACCGATTCGCCAGGTTTACGATAAGCCGGGCGGCTTTCTCGAATAATCCGGCCCTGTTCCGGTGGGTGGCCACGATGGTACCGTTTCCCGGAAGGGCCAGACCAAGGGCTTCATTAAGACAGTTCATGGAGTTGGCGGTGAACATGCCCGAACAGGAGCCGCAGGTGGGACAGGCCGTGCGCTCCAGATCGGCCAGTTCCTCCTCGGCCACCCGGTCATCGGCCCCCCGGACCATCACGTCCACCAGATCCACCGCTTCATGGCGGGCGGTAATTCCCGCTTCCATGGGGCCTCCGGATACAAAAACTGTGGGAATATTCAACCTCATGGCAGCCATGAGCATTCCCGGAGTGATCTTGTCGCAGTTGCTGATACAGACCAGGGCATCCACACGGTGGGCGTTACACATATATTCAACGCTGTCGGCGATGAGCTCCCGGCTGGGCAGGGAGTAAAGCATCCCTTCGTGCCCCATGGCTATGCCGTCGTCTATGGCGATGGTATTAAACTCTGCGGCGAAACATCCCGCCTCCTCTATCAAAGCTTTCACCTTTTGCCCCGCATCATGAAGATGAACGTGACCGGGAACAAGCTGTGTGAAAGAATTGGCGATGCCGATTATGGGTTTGCCCATCTGCGATTCGGTCATGCCGTTGGCCCGCCAAAGGCTTCGGGCCCCCGCCATTTTTCGTCCTTGTATCGATTTACTGCTTCTCAAAGGAATCATCAGCACCCTCCCGGTTAAACACAGTTCTATCATCATGAGATCTGTATTATCTTAGCGTTTCTGAATATTTTTGTAAAAGGGTAAGAGACCGGAGGATGTTGCGAATTATTGAATACGGTATTGCAGAAATCAGCGCTGCCGGGTCGGTTTTAAAGAATAGCCGGTTTGAAACGAAAAGCCCAGCAGAAGAAACAAGGCAGAACCGGTGAAAAAAGCCGCAAGCCGGTAAAGCGGTTTTCGCTCGTCCGTGGGCAGGGTATATTTCAGCAGATTTCCCATGCGGTAGGATTCCTGCGGCAGGGGCGGGCCTGATACAATAATGACACCTTCATGGGATCGCAGGTACCCCAGATCCCTGGCTTTCAGGGAAAGAGTTTCAGCATCGGACCTTAGAGTGTAAGCCCGGGAACTCAATTCATTATGGATCATCTCCAGTTCAACCAGATTTTCCTTGAGCATTCCACGGTAACTGGCTAGTTTCTGCATTTCAAGATACCCCGTGGAACCAAAGATGAAATTGAGAACGATGTAAGTGACAAAGGCGGTGTATCCAGACAAAAGCAGACGAGACCCTAAGTTCATACTTTCTAAACGGAAGGTAGAGCCATTATCTTGAGCTTCTTTCAAAAAAAAGGGAAGACTGGCCTCATTTCACTTCTTCCATTGCCATGAACAGAGGAAGCCTGTGGGGGAAAGGGGAATTTTAGTTGTTAAGTGTTTATGAATTAGGCTATAATTGATCTGGATGCTTCATTTACTGTATTTTTTAACCGATAATTTTGATAGCGTGTACCCTACAGGAGTATAATAAAGATGGCTTCAAAAGACCAACTGGATGATACACAGGATTTTCAAGACCTGGATGATTTCTCTCCCTCTTCCGACGATCTTGAGCTGGAAAAATACGGCGTCTGGGTTAAAACCGGCCCTGAGGATGTTCAGGACGATTCCCCATCCGAAACAGATGACTTCTCTCTTCAGGACCTGGATTCATCGGCCGAATCAGAAGGACCGAGTGAACTTCTGACCGATGAGGAAGAGATGCTTCTGGGAGATCTTGAAAAAGATGACGATGAAATGCCATCCTTTGAAGACGATAGGGATACAGAAGCTATGGACACGGCTTTTGACTCCTCCGATGATAATTTTACCGGCTCTGACGATTCTTTCTCTGAAGATTCCTTAGATCTGGACCTTCCGGATTTTGATTCGGATTTTTCTCAGTCGGAAACTGAAAGTTCGATTTCCGAAGAAGAAATTCCGGAAATTGCAGAGGATCAGTTCGATTCATCTTTCGAAATCGAAGACATTGATGATGTCGACCTGGAAGATGTCGACCTGGAAGATGTCGACCTGGGAAACCTTTCCCCGCCCCACCCTGAAGAAGGGGCTGAGCTCAAGTCTGAATCACTTCAGGCCGCGGAAGAGCCCGCTTTCTCTGACGACGACCTGGAAGATGACTTTTTTGATGATCTGGATCTGGACATCGATAAGGAGCTCAAAGAACTTGAAACGGGATTGGATGATCTTACATCCTCGACGCCTCCGGCTCAGTTCTCCGATGATGATTTCGACATTCCCGATCTCAACGATGTCAGTCTCTCTGATGAACCGGAATTGGATGAGATAAGCCTGGACGAAATCGAAGATCTTGATACTGATTCACTGACGGCAGATGAAAACATCGAAACTATCGCGTTTGATGGAGGGGCTGATTCCTTCGAAGATGAGGAACCCTCTGAAACCGAAACTTTAGATACCGATGATTTCTCCGATTTTGACATCGAAGAAATCGATCTCGAGACTGAATTGACCACCGAAGAACAGGAAACCATCGACCAGGAATTAAAAAATCTGGAAGAATCTTCCATCGAAGAATTTTCTTTCGATGACAATATTATTGATGAAGAATCAGATTTAAACAGTTTTGAGGATGACACTCTCCCCGTTGACGACCTGTCATCCCTGGAAGAAGATCTTATGGCCACAGAAGAAAAGATCCTTGCCTCGGTTCAGGAAGCATCGCAGGTGGCTTCTATTTCAGGTTCATCTTTGGACACCTCCTCAATTTTATTAAAAATTGAAAAAGAACTTTCGAGTATCAAGGACGAATTAAGCGCCCTCAAGGATGAACTCAGCTATCTGAAAACTTCCGGACCCCGGGAGGATGATGAATCAGCCGATGCCGAAGCCGAGGGTTTTTTCAGTGACGATGATGATGAAACCATTGCATTGACCGGAGATGAGCTGGATAACATTCTCAATACTGCTGACATTACCGAAGAAAAGGGTCATGCCTCCTCTCTTGCAGAAGATGATTTTATTCCTTCTTCTGATGATTTCTCTGAAGAAGCTGATATTCCTGAAGCTTTTATAAGTAATGATGAAGACCTTTTACCCGATAGCGATTCTGTTTCAGCCACCTTCGGAGAAGGATCTGATACAGAAAAAGAAGCGTTTTCGGCGGATGATTTTACCTCTGAGGGAAGTTCCGGCTTTGATGAAGATCTTTCTCTGGATGAAGAAATCTCTCTGGACGAAGATATTTCCCTTGATGAAGAAGTCTCTCTGGATGATGAAGTCTCTCTGGATGATGAAGTCTCTCTGGATGAAGAGATTTCCTTTGATGAAGAAATTTCTCTGAATGATGAAGCCTCTCCGGATGAAGAAATCTCTCTGGATGATGAAATCTCTCTGGACGAAGCTGTTTCCCTTGATGAAGAAATCTCTCTGGATGATGAAGTCTCTCTGGACGAAGCTGTTTCCCTCGATGAAGAAATCTCTCTGGATGATGAAGTCTCTCTGGACGAAGAGTTTTCCCTTGATGAAGAAATCTCTCTGGATGATGAAGTCTCTCTGGACGAAGATATTTCCCTTGATGAAGAAATCTCTCTGGATGAAGAAATCTCTCTGGACGAAGCTGTTTCCCTTGATGAAGAAATCTCTCTGGATGATGAAGTTTCTCTGGATGAAGATATTTCCCTTGATGAAGAAATCTCTCTGACTGATGAAGTCTCTCTCGACGAAGATATTTCCCTTGATGAAGAAATCTCTCTGGATGATGAAGTCTCTCCGGACGAGGATCTAATGTATCCCGACGGTTTGCAGCTTGTAGACGAAACTGAAGACGTCTCTAACGAGGACGAAGACTCTGCGGAAGAAGACCTTCTCATAGATTCTGATTTATCCGAGGTTCCCGAAGAACTCGAACCTACCCTTTCCGTTGATGAGCCTATTGATTTTGAAATTGATGACGAAATCTCTCTTGAAGACGATGAGGAAGTCTTTTCATCTGGGTCATCTGAACAGGATGATTTTTCCGATATCGAAGAAGCTATTACCGATGAAGACTTTGATTCAATCGATGAAAACATCGATTTAGATCAGCTATCCGATGTTGTCTTTGAAGAGATTGAATCTTCTGATCCCGTTTCGGAGGGTATGGAGCTTTCCTCCCCTGAACGGACTCCTTCATCGACTGAAAAGGCTTCCATTCCCGATGACCTGAAGGGTGAAATTATTTCTGTACTTTCTTACATGGATAAATTACTGGAAGCCCTCCCTGAAGACAAAATTGAAGAATTTGCCAGGTCAGAGCATTTTGCGGTTTATCAAAAGCTCTTTCAAGATCTCGGGCTAAGTGAGGAATAGTTCTGAACGGTCAAGAAAATTTTACCTCTTTGCCCGGTCTGCTGGACCGGGCAAAGAAGATTCGTAACACTAATTTTCCTCCGGCTATATCTTCCGGCCCGGATGCTATTGTCATTGAAGAATTTGACGACCCGAAAACTCTTAACTTTCTCTCCGATTCAGATTCCTTTCGTGAAGGTCTGACAGGTTTTCATGAAGAGTCATTTATATCTGCCCTGCGTTTAATAAATGATGGAATAGAAATGCCCGGGGAAATGTTCGATGCGTTTTGTCAGCATCTTCTTGTTGATACCGGTTCTCTTTTATTTCTTGATCAAGATACCCGGATGTTTGCCCCCTGGGTATCTAAAGGACTGGATGAAACTACCAGCCACAGGCTGCGACTGCCTCTTGAACTTATTCTTTCCATTTTCGATAATTCTAAAGATCCGGTTTTTCTGAATAACGGAGACAAAGAATCTTTCAGAAATTATCTTTCCATACGGCTTTTTGATTTAACAGATACGGTTACTTTGATTCCCATTTTTTCTAAGGACCAGCTTTTTGGTCTCATCATGGTCTGTGATTCCCGGTATTCTTCAGATCCAGGTTTTCCTGATTACCTGAAGTTCGCCTCCGAAATTATTGGCAGAAGCATTGAGGGATCCAGGTTTTCTTCCCGATCATCGCTGAACCTATCTCTCTCCACCCAAATTCAAGATAATAATACTATTCTCAGTATCATAGACACTCATATTCAAGAAGCTCTTAATAAATCTGAGCGCCTCACCTTCATTATATTTGATATTAATTCCATTATACAATTTATTGAAGAACAGCATAGCGGCTTGGATTCTTACCGCATCAAAAAAGATATCCTTGCTTTACTCAATACGATGATTCAAGGTATTGGAGAAGTGTTTGATCTGGCGGATGGTAAAGCCTTGTTGGAACTTTTCAGTAAAACACCACTTAAAGAAAACTTGCTGCTTAACCAAATCCAGATCTCCATTCAAAGTTTCTTTCATCACCAGGATTATTTTCCTAAAATCAAGGCAACCATAAAAAGAATTCCCGATGATGGGATGGAATCCTCCATCCTGAGAGACTATTTATAAGCATCCATGCTGAAAATCTTTCAAGCCAGGGATGGAAATCTCACCGCTGAGTGGAAAGGTGTTCTTCTCCATTCGTCCTATTCACCCGTTAAAGAAGTGAGAAAATTTCTTGATTCCCGTCTTGATCCAGATACAAGAACGGCCATAATCCTGGGAGACTCTTTGGGTTACATAACCAGAGAAGCCCTTTTAATGAATCCCGGATTAAAAATCATCGAGATTTCATATAACCCAGCCTTTTCCAGGAAATTATTCACCCTCAATCATTTATACTGGGAGCCTGGTCAAACTCTGAAATTGTACCAATTTCTTTCACTCCATCTTGATGACCTGGACCTGATTCATCTTTCTTTTTTAATCTGGATTCCGTCTGCTAAAATTTTCCCTGAACTCTCTGAAGAATTTTCTCAAACTATTAATACTTTTCTCAGGGAAAGAAAAGGTTCACTTTACACTACCGGTGGTTTCGGTAAAAGATGGTTGAAGAATTCTTTGAAAAATTATCTCTGTCTGTCCCGAGTTTCTCTCTTATCCTTATCTCCGGGTAAACCTGTTTTTATTGCCGCTTCTGGTTATTCCTTAAATAAGGATATTTCTCTCCTGAAAAAATACCGCTCCAGGTATTCTCTTTGGGCCCTTCCTTCTTCTGTTCAATTTTTAATCCATCATGGCATTGTCCCTGATTTAATTATTCAGACTGATCCTGGATTCTATACCCGTTATCACTTACGAATTCCTGAAGCTCATGAAGTACCCCTTGCCATGCCGTTATCGTCATCAGTGGAGCACAGCCAGCTTGACCGCCCGGTTTTCCTCTTTTCCCAGAATCATTTCTTTGAACCGTTTCTTTTAAATACTTTAGGCCAAAATTTCATTACCCTTCCTTCCACAGGAACAGTGGCTGCTGCGGCTCTGCAATTGGGACTCCTGTCCCATCCATCCCTTCTTGTTGTCGGCGGGCTTGACTTAATTTCCTGTGATATCCATGAACATGTGAATCCTAATGGTTTTTTTTCTTTTCTCCACTTTAACTCACTCCGAACATCTTCCGCCTTGACTCAAGCTTACAACCGGACCGTTTTGACTGGAAGGAGAATTGATCCAGGGTGGCAGAATCAACAGCTGAGGACATATTCGGAATGGCTTAATCGCTTTCTAGGCGACAGCACCTCGCCGCTTTATCGGTTAAATCCATCGGTGATTCCCCTGAAAGGGGTGCAGCCGGTCACCGGCGAGCACTTTTCCAGGCTGTTGTCTAAAATGGAATCTATTAAAAAAAATAAAGCCCTCGATTTCTGTTTGATGCCCCAGGATGAAAAAAGAAATAATATTGAAAAGATTTTAGACTTTTTTATCGACTCTTTAAAGCAGGCAGAATTGACAAATCAAATTGTTAATCAGGCCACAAACCCCCGATCTCTGGTTTACAGCCTTTTTACTTACCTTTCTCTTCCGCAGTTAATTTCTTTAATTAAAGTCAAAGATCATCTTTCAGCTAAGATTTCTTCACAAAGGTTTTCTGAATTATCAGAAAAAACAATTTCCGTACTTGAAGAACTCAAACAGGATTATTTGCCATGAACAATACCATCCTGGAACGCAACCTTTTAGCCCTGTCAAGCCGGGAGGCTAACCTGGCGGCCCGTTTATCCAGTGTTGATTCTGATAATAAAATAATCGGACAAACGGCAAAAAATGGTTCCCAGGTTCCTGTAGAGGTTGAAGAAGAAAGACATTTCCCCTACCACTCCCTCTTTAACCCGGAAAAAGAAAGTATCCGTCTGGCCGCAGAATATTACTCGGGAGGTTACCTGATTTTCTTAGGTTTCGCCGGGGGATATCAGATAGAACCTTTTTTAGAGCGCAGTGATGTGACGGGAATTCTTATAATCGAATCCAGCCTATCAACGTTAAAATCTTTTCTTTCAATTAAGGATCACAGCCGGATTATTTTGGATTCGCGGGTTCATTTTTTAGCAGATGTTTCCGTTAAGGAAGTTGAACAATACCTGGTTTCTCATTGCTTTCCGGCTCTCTTCGGTAATATACAGGTTATCCCCCTTCGAAGCAGAGTATTACGGGATAAAATATTTTTTACCGCTGTGTTCTCATCGGTAAAAACGAGCCTGAGCCATTTAGCCGATGATTTTACTGTTCAATCGGTTTTTGGATCACGCTGGTTTAAAAATACAATTATTAATTTAGAGACAGCCCAGCATGCAACGACTATCCTTTCTCCCATAAAAAAAGCTGTGATTACGGCCGCCGGGCCCAGCCTGGAAAGCGATCTCGATAAATTACCTGAGCTTCGTCAAGGAGCCTGTTTAATTGCCACCGATACCTCTTATCATGTTTTAAAAGAAGTCGGAATAAAACCTGATATCATTATTTCCATAGACTGTCAGCATATTACCTATTATCATTTTCTTAACGGCATCGACAGGGATATCCCCCTGGTGTTGGATTTAGCATCTCCCCCCACTATTACAAAGCTGACCGATGTCCCTGTATTTTTTACCAGCGGACACCCCTTATCCCTGTACATCAGTAATAACTGGAGAAATTTTCCATCAATTGATACCTCAGGAGGCAATGTCACCCACGCCGCTGTTTCTCTGGCTGTGAGTCTTGGCACCAGAGAAATTCACCTTTTAGGAGCCGACTTCTGTTATCCCCAGGGTAAGAGTTACTGCCGGGGGACGTATATTTATCCCTTGTTCCAGCGGGAAAGTCATCGTTTTACACCTTTAGACCATTCTTTTTTTGACTTTTTTCAGAAAAACAGTTCTCTCAGCTCTACCCAAAAAGATCGGGAAACCTGTTATGTTACCCAACCGCTTTTAAATTATAAAGAAAGACTGGTTTCCCTTCTCTCCACGTTGTCAATTGATTTTAATAATTATTCTCCTTACTGGACATTACCAGACTTTCCGCCCCCGCAGATTTCCAGGGCGGAAAGACGCTTTTTCGGCGCGGGAAACTGCCATCAGGATTGGCGTAATTTCCTGGAAAAGTTTTACAACCAGCTTTGCGCTCTCCCGAGGCCTTCTGTTTCGGTGGCTTCCTATCTGGAATCCCTCTCACCGGACCAACGCGGTTTATGGTTGACATTGCTGCCTGCTTTGGCGCAGACAAGGAAAATGACCGGCACCGATCGTACTGGCGATCTTCCTCTGCTTCAGGAAGTACTGGACTGGTCATGCCGGTTTATCAGTAAGCATTTTCAAGCGTAAACAACCCCTGCGTAGCCAACGAAAGAGGCTCCTGGCTGGATCCGGTAACTGGTCAAATACCCTGTTAACACCCCCTTTGTTACACCGGCCAACCTGGCGAAAGACAGGGCCGCAGCGGCCGCTCCGATGGAACAGGCTGAACGATGGGTTTGTGCATGATTTAGCGCTTCTTCCGCATGCATCTTTAACAAAAACTGAATTAATTCAGCATCATTGTGCCTTTCCACCCACTCCACCGCGTCTTTTCCCGTCCCCCGAGGGGAAAATCTATAATTGGGTCCATAATGGGTGAGATCGGTGGAGCCGGTTATACCGATTGTTTTACCAGAAGACAAAGACCATTGATAAAGCATTTCTCCCAAATCAAGGGAGAGGTTGGAAGGAGGCACCCTGATCGAAACAATTTTGGCATCGCGCCAGAAATACCTGACCAAGGGAAGCTGCACCTCAACGCCGTTATCCACATCCCAGTCTTCACTGACTCTAAAGTTTTTTTTAATCTTCTCAACCAGATCAAGGTCATTCTTAAGGAATCCGCCGGGCACTTCAAATTCGTCCTCCTCCACGATAAGCAGGGATCCTTCAGCAGGTAAATGCCCTCCAAGGATAACCATGGTATCAATGCTTTTCTGTAACGCCCCCAAGGTGAGAAAAGCGAGCCTGCCTGAATAATACCAACCCGCATGAGGGACAATGGCAGCACATCCGTCAAGCCGGGAAAGATCAGTACTCCATTCGTCAAGGGTTTTCTTAACCTCTTCAGGGGTCCTGGGATACCAACCGGCATTAAGAGCCCGTTTTCTAACTGACATAAATCCCTCCTCATTGCCATTTTAGGCGAATCGATTCAAAAAATGATGCTTTTTAAATAAGACCTCAAAGAAAAAATTATAGTTCCAACACTATCGAAATTTTCCCGGTTTTACTTTTTTCTATACCCAATATTCATTTATTCAGTTTATAATAACCCCATGAGCAGAGGGATTATGCGGCTATTCTTTTCACTGATAAGTATACTCTTGTTATTCGTGATGGCGGGTTTTGTTTTCATTTTTCTGCGTTTCCCCAATGATTCTCGCAACTATGCAGAGGCCAGTTTTACGTATTTAACTGACTCCACAGAGAAGATGCTCAATAACCAGGCCCGCGAATACCCCTCACCCCACAGTTTATTATATTTTCGAAGCTTTTTTCAGGCATCTCCCCACCTCATGGCGGTTCAACTGTTTTCCCCCACCGGGGGAACCCTGTACCTGGCCTCCCGGGACCGCGGCCTTTTATCAAATGAACCCCGGGGGTCCCACAAGGCCAGACTGGCTTCCGATGACAACCGGTTTCTGCTTTTCCGCACCACTTTGCCGA
>Ga0334882_1003761_pt1 | contig 13557 bp, 9 predicted proteins | sample GraSluR1_MG_5_FD_207226 | JGI IMG/M metagenome (GOLD analysis project Ga0334882, IMG submission 207226) | Sludge microbial communities from methane-producing bioreactor in Wageningen University, Netherlands - Granular Sludge_15_04-R1 | ecosystem: Engineered > Bioreactor > Anaerobic > Unclassified... | reverse complement strand
CAGGAGTAATTCCTGGAAGAAGGGAACCACCCGCAGCGCGATATTCAGCGTCTCCACCTGTGCCTGCGGATCGCTGCTCAGCAGCTGCGGCTCCTCGGAGAACGCCTCGATCAGGTTCCTGCCGGTGATGAAGAACTGCTGGATGCTCTTCCCGGCGGTCAGGGCGCTGCGCCGCATCTCCTGCAGCGACTGCTCGCGGGCCAGGGTCACGCTGCGATTGGTGACGGCGAAGACCGAGAAGAGCACGCTCAGGATCACCAGGGGCACGCTGAAGACCATGAACTGCGCACTGAGCGACCGGCTATAGAAGGAAGGCCGGTCCGCACGTTGAGGGATGCGCCAGGCCGGGTTCAACGTGATCGCCTGGAAGAGAACCCCTAATCCCGCACCCACAAAGAGCCATAGCGGCAGCTCATTGCGCCAGAGCACCACCACGTAGTCGATGATGCGCAACCCGTCAAACAGACCGCTCAGCGTGAGGCGACTGACCGACAGCAGCAGGACCGTGACCAGAGATGCCAGCGGGAATGCCGCCAGGGGCTGGCGCAGGAGGTCGAAGACGTCGCCGCGGTAGCCCTGATGCAACAGCGCGCTGACCATATAGGCCCATAGCGCCAGCGACAGCACGTCCGTCAGGATCAGCGGCGTATAGCGCGCCCACGTGAGCCCGCCCACGAGGCCCGCCAACAGGCCGGGGCCCGGGCCGTAAAGGTAGCCGACGGCGGCGATCAGGACAATCGCGGGCAGCGAAATCGACGAGCTGAAGGGCAAGACGCTCATCGGTCCCGGAGGGATGACAATCTGCCGGCTCCACGAGGCGACGAGCAGCCGGTGAAGAGGGACGATCAGCACCAGGGCGGCGCCGAAAACGATCCACTGTCCGCGACTCAGCTTGCGGAAGTCGCCCCGCTGAGACCAGAGGATCACGCCGAACAGCGCGAGGTAACCGGCCAAGAGGAGTAGGCTGGCGATCCCCAAAGGGAACTCTAGGGAGAACGTTCCGGGCCTTCTGATTATCTCGATCATAGTTCGGCGACTCGCGGGAGAGGTCTTACCTCAATCATACTCAAGGCAGGTTGCTTGGCAAGTCGTGCTGCATCAAGATTACGTTTCAATAGGGGGGCAGACGCGTTACGAAGCGCCCGCCACCTACCCGGCTGCACGCCGACGTCATTCATCTAGAAGGGAAAGAGCCAGAGAATCATCGGCACACCGACGAGGATGATGATGATCTCAACGGGCAGGCCCAAACGCCAGTAGTCACCGAACCTGTAGCCGCCCGGCTCCAGGACCAGCACGTTCGACTGATGCCCGATCGGCGTCAGGAAGGCACACGACCCACCGATCGCCACCGCCACCAGAAACGGATCGACGGAGATGCCCAGGCCCTGCGCCACCCCGAGCGCAATCGGCGACATCAGCACCACCGCCACGGCGTTGTTGACCACGTCGGAGAGGATCATCGTCGTGAGCAGGAAGACCGACAACGTCATCGCCGGCGACAGATAGCGCGAGATCACCAGGATCTGGTCGGCGATCAGCTGTGCGCCGCCGGTACTCTCCATCGCCAGCCCCACCGGGATCACCGTGCCCAGCAGGACGATCACGGACCAGTTGATGCTCTGGTAGGCCTCACGCAGGTTGGTCATCCCGGTGAGAACCATGCCGCACGCCGCCAGGGACATCGCGATCTGGATCGGAAGGAGGCCCAGCGCCGCGAGCGCCATCGCCGCCGCGAAAAGCCCCGTCGCCAGGAGGACATTGCGCTGCCGGTTGAGCCTCAGGCTGCGTTCCACCAGGGGCAGACAGCCGAGATGGTGCAGGGTCTCGTGCAGCGTGTCCCGCCGCCCCTGCAGTAGGAGCACATCACCCGTTCGAAAGCGTATCTCGGCGAGCTGCGACCGGAGCCAGGTGCCGCGCCGCGAGGCCGCCAGGAGGTTGACGCCGTAGCGCCAGCGGAGGTTGAGGCTGCGCGCGGTCTGATTGACGAGGATAGAATCGGGCGCGATCACCACCTCAACCAGGCTGATCTCCTCGGACTCGAGCTCGGTCTCACCCAACGGCTTGGACTCCGCCAGCTCCAGCTCCCCGTCTTGGATGAACTCGTCAAGGCTCTCCACACCGGCGCGCACCACCAACACGTCCCCCGGCAGCATCAGATCGAAGCCGGAGGGTGCGGGGTTTCGCTCTCCGTCCCGCACGATGCCCACGATCAGCACGTCGGCTTCGGTCACCGTCCGCATCGCGCGCACCGGCTTGTGCGCCAAAGGCGACTCGGGCGGCACGCGGACCTCGCTGAGATAGGCCCCGATATCCGGCAGCTGGTCCGCCGTGCCGCCCCTCTCGCGCATGGGGATCAGCTTCCACCCCAGAAGGGCGATGAAGATCACACATGCGAGGGCGATCGTCAGACCGAGCGGGAAGAAATCAAACATCTGGAAGGGCACGCCGATATAGGATTCGCGAAACGACGACACGATGATGTTCGAAGGCGTGCCGATCAGGGTCATCATACCCCCGAAGTGAGCGCTGAACGCCAGGGGCATCAGCAACAATCCCGGCGAGCGGTCGTTCTTGTGCGCCAGGCGAATCGCGACCGGCATGAAGACCGCCAAGGCCCCTACGTTGTTCATAAAAGCCGAGGCCAAAGCTGCTAAGCCACACAGAGCAATCAGCTGCAGGGTGAGCTTGTCACCGACACCCGAGATCCAGCGCGCCAACAGATCGACCACGCCGGAGTTCTGCAGCCCACGACTGACCACCAGCACGGCAGCCACGGTGATCACCGCCGAATGCCCGAAACCGGCAAAGGCCTCCCCGGCAGGGACGATCCCCACCACCGCCAGCAACAAGAGTCCCAGCAGCGCGACCAGGTCATAACGCCAGCGCCCCAACATCGGGATGGCTAGCATCGACGCTACCACTGCGTAGACGATGACGATCTCCACGGTCATAGGCCACCTCCAGACATCACCCTCTCCCCACAACACGCATCAGCCCAGTATAATCCAAGCCCCCGCCGCCGCCATCCCGCCCGACTACGTTGTCATCCCGAACGAATGTGAGGGATCTCCCCCTGGGAGCGAAGAGCCCCTGCCTACAACGCAGCTCCCGCCGATCCACTTTGACATGGACCGATCTTGCGGTAGAATAACACAGAACCAGATCGATATTATTCAGCGCCGCCCTAAGCAGGAGACAAGATAAAATGATCACACAACTGCAACGAAAGAGCCAGCCCGTCGCATGCCCCTCCTGCGGCAGCTGTTGCGGTAGCTGTGACTGTCTGCCTGCCGAGGACCGACCCCACCCGCGACCGTCGCTGTGGCAACGTGTCCGCGAGGACATCCGGACCGTGTTCACCAAGGACCCTGCCGCCCGCAGCATCATCGAGGTCCTGACCAGCTATCCCGGACTCCACGCGATCTGGGGACACCGCGTGGCCCACGCGCTATGGCAGCGCGGGCTGCATTTCCCGGCGCGCTTCCTCTCGCACCTCATCCGCTGGCTCACCGGGATCGAGATCCATCCCGGGGCCACCATCGGGCGCCGCGTCTTCATCGATCACGGGATGGGCGTGGTGATCGGTGAAACGGCGGAGGTCGGCGACGACGTGCTGATGTACAAGGGCGTGGTCCTGGGCGGCGTCTCCCTGGAGCAGAAGAAGCGTCACCCCACGGTGGGCCGTGGCGTCGTGATCGGCTCCAACGCCGTCGTGCTCGGCCCCATTGAGGTCGGCGCCAACGCCAAGATCGGCTCGGGCGCCGTCGTCGTCAAACCGGTCCCCGCCAACGCCACCGTCGTGGGCGTACCCGGACAGGTCGTCAAGGTCAACGGCGTGAGCTGTCCCCGCAAGCCCGACCTGCATCACGAGCAACTTCCTGACGTGGTCTCGCAGCACCTGCAGGAGATGTCGGAACGCATTGAAGCCCTCGAAGCACGCATCCGCGAGCTGGATGAACGGGGGATTGACGAGGAGATGAAGATATGGGCCTGAAACCGACGAAATTCCACGGCGTTGTCGCCGACAGTGTTCTCGACCTCATCGGACGCACACCGGTGGTCCGGCTATCCAAGGTGGTCACTCCTGAGATGGCGACCGTATGGGGTAAGCTCGAACGCCAGAACCCGGGGGGCTGTGTCAAAGAACGCATTGCGCTCTCGATGGTCGAGGCCGCCGAGCGCGACGGAAAGCTCCAACCGGGCAGTCTGATCGTCGAGCCGACCAGCGGCAACACGGGCATCGGCCTCGCGATGGTCGCCGCCTTCAAGGGCTATCGCTTGATCCTGGTGATGCCCGACTCGCTGAGCATCGAGCGCCGCAAGCTCTTTCAGGCCTACGGCGCCGACCTGGTCCTGACGCCCGGCGAGGGCGGGATCAAGGCCTCCATCGCCAAGGCCGAGGAGATCGTCCGAGACCATCCCGGCGCCTTCATGCCCAACCAGTTCGAGAACGCGGCCAACCCCGCCATCCACTATGCCACGACGGCCCTGGAGATCCTCGATCAGGTGCCCCAGCTCGACGCCTTCGTCGCCGGTGTGGGCACCGGCGGCACCGTGACCGGCGTCGGGCGTCGACTGCGTGAGATGGCGCCCCACGTGCGCGTCTGCGCCGTCGAGCCGGCGACCTCGCCGGTGCTCAGCGGCGGGGAACCCGGCAAACACAGCATTCAGGGCATGGGGGCAGGGTTCAAGCCCCCCGTGCTTGACATGGACGTGATCTCCACCATCCTGCAGGTTGAGAGCGAGGACGCCAAGGAGATGACGCGCCGCTTGGCGCGTGAGGAGGGATTGCTCGTCGGGATCTCATCCGGCGCCGCAACCGTCGCCGCGCTCGAAGTAGCCCGCGAGCTGGGTCCCGGCAAGACGGTGGTGACCGTCCTACCCGACACAGGAGAACGCTACCTCAGCACCGAGGTCTTCGACGTCTAGCGCCCTCTCAATAGCATGCTTGCATCCCCCCGTCCATGTAGGGCGGGAAGCTGTCCCGCCCTCCGCCCTCAGCGAGCCTCTTGTTCGTTCCACTGCAGCACCGCACCGGCCTCCAGCCGCGCCCGACCGATTCCCGGCTCACCCCCGCGCGTCCATTGAGCGACCATCAGCTCGTTGCTGCCGCGACGCCGTAGCACCCCATCGGGCAACCAGACACGCCGCCGGTAGACCTGTGGCGGCGCCTGCCGCCCGATCAGCACCCCATTCAGGTAGACGTAGCTCTTGGTCGGCAGCGGATCGAGCGCGAGGTAGACCGGCACCTCGAGGTCCGGCGGCAGCTGCAACTCGAAGCGGCAGTGGTGCCAGGTGACGTCCTCCGCCCCCGTGCCATCGACGAGGGACCAGTCCGCATAGCCATAGAACCCCTGGCGCTGCCGCTCCCCGATCAAACCCGCCCGGACCGACCAACGGTCGATGCGTCCCCCCGCCAGATCGCAGGCGATCAGCCCGCGGGCCTCGATGGCGAGATCCCAGGTCGCGGGGCGTCCCGGCGCCTCGACCAGGACCGCCAGCACATTATCCGCCCGCAGGTGGCGCTGCGGCAGCGGCAGGGTCTTGGGGGTGACCGGCCCACCCCCAGGGGGTGGGTTCAGCGAGGCGAAATGGACGCCATTGAGAAACAGGTCGCACGCCCCCCGACACACCAGGATCACGGAGGTCGGCGTGCCCTTGAAGTGTACGCGGTACCAGGCGAAGCCGGCTCGGATCCCCTGATCGTCCATCGAGAGCGGTCCGCCGAACGGTAGGGCACGCCAGCCCCGGTCATCATAGTCGGGCAGCGCCTCAGGGGCCCCGGGACGCGAGTCCCAGACCGGCTGCGGCAGGGAGATGGCGGCAGGCGCGGACCACATCAGCGGCGACAGCCACGTGTGGGGATCACTGCCGCGCCACGGGCCCCAGCGATAGCCAAATCCCTTCTCGCCCACCACATAGCGGTAGCCGCCGTCCTCGCGCGGCAGGACGAGCTCCGGGCCGAGGATCAAGCCCTGAGCGGGCGCCTCGGCTGCCGGGTGCCACGCGGCGGGGGCATAGGGCGTCGTGCGCCATGGGTCATCCAGAGGCCAGACCCGCTCCGCCAGCGGCGAGGCCAGGGCCAGAATCTGGAGGGGGCCCTGCTCACCATCCAGCACCACCGATCCCACCTTGCCCGGATCGAAGTGAACCAGCAGACCGTTCGCGAGCCGTTCGACGACCACGCCCCCCCGCCGGTGCCGCGGTCGCAGGTCACCGGGCAGCATCAGCTCGCCGCCCCCGACGTTTCGCACGACGAGCAGCTCACGCCCGGCGACCACCCTGTGCAGCACCGGCTCCAGGTTGGTCGTCAACAGGCGGCTGCCGGCGAGTTGCCAGTTGATGGGGAGCACGGCGACGTCGCCTGCATCGAGTACGATATCCTCAACCGTCATCGCACCGGCATCACCCGCGTCAAGGGACGTGAGATCCGTCTCACGCGGACCGGCCTGCAGACAGGCCACCAGCCCCGCCCGTCCCTGCCGCGCGCCCAACAGCCGCTCCCCGGGTTCACTGCGTACCTGGGGGGCCGGAACCGACCCGGCAAGGATGGGCCCCAGCGTCTCCAGGGAGAGCATCATCCGCCGCACACGGTAATAGGTCTCGGAGAGCTCGCCGGCTTCGCCGATCAGGGCCCCCTGCTCGGCTACCGGTGCAGCCTCACCGTGCGACCACCATCCCCAGTGGACGCCGCCGTGAGCAGGTGCCAGCACCGCAGCCACGCCCCCGTGCACGAAGGGCCGCAGCATCGCGTGCCGCGTAGATACCCCACGCGCTCTCTCACCCGGGGAACGGGCCGGCGTGACCAGCGTCAGGACCGAGGCACCGTCCTCATCCGCAGCACCCGCCGGCGTCGCCTCGGAGGAGGTGATGCGGAGGATCCTGTCATCATCCGCGAGATGCGCCACATCCTCCGGCAACGCAATCGCCTCCCGGACCCCGTGGCTGCGCAGCAACTCGACCAGCGCCGGCGTCCAGCCGGGTGGGCGACGCCCCCCGGTGCAGAATCCCGGATCGACCGCCGGCGTGATCACGTTGGGCTGTCCGCGCAGCAAGGTCAGCAAGTGGTCCCACCACTCCCCGAGGTGCAGCAGCAGCGCCGGCGGGGGCCCCAAGGAGTCACGGTCGCAGAGGGAGCTCGATCCCGGGAGATCCCGGAGCCACACTGGGAGCCCTCCGCCGTCGAGGTCGTCGTCGATCCGAGGACCGAGATGGGCGATCACCCACAATCCGGCCCGTGCCGCCTCGTGGAGCAGCCTGGAGAGATCACGGGGACCGGTGAAATCGTAGATGCCCGCTGCAGGGCTATGATAGCTCCACGGGAAGGGGAACATCACCGCATTGAACCCGCCCATGCGCAGCCGCTCCAGTACCCCTCGCCAGAGATCCGGATGCGGCAGGCGATCATAGCGCAGGAGAGCCGCCCGGATCAGGGCCGGTGCGCCCTCGACGGTGATCGTCCCGGGCGTCGCGTCAAGCAGCGGCACAGGGACCCCGCTCAGCCGGTAGCCAGCGCGACGGCAATCCGGGCGGCGACGCGCGCGTTCCGGACGAGCAGGCTCTCATTCGCCCGCTGCGTTCGCGCCTCGCTGAGGTCCACCATCTGCTCCAGGATAAAGGGGGTGAGCGCCTTGCCGACGATACCGCGTGCCTCCGCCTGGGCAACCGCCAGGTCGATCAACGGCGCGACCTCGTCGGCGGGCACCTCATCTTCGGCAGGGACCGGCACGGCGACGAGGACCGCCTGCCGCAGCCCCAACGCCCGCTGCGCGCGGACAACCGCGACCACCTCGTCGGCCCCCGCCACCGCCAGATCCACGGGCAGGCCCGACGCGCGGCTGTAGAAAGCGGGGAACTCCTCCGTCTGCCAGCCGATCACGGGCACCCCCCAGGTCTCCAGCCACTCGAGCGTGCGCGGGAGATCGAGGATGGACTTGGCGCCGGCACACACCACGACCATCGACGTCGTCGCCAGGACCGGCAGATCCGCCGACACATCCTCCGGGTGCCCGCGGTGGACGCCCCCGATCCCGCCCGTGGCAAAGACTCCGATGCCGGCTCGCGCGGCGAGATAAGCGGTCGCCGCGACGGTCGTGCCGCCATGCCCCCCTCGCACGCGCGCCAGGGGCAGGTCGCGAATGCTGACCTTGCTCGCCCCGTGATCCAGGGCGAGCACCTCCACCTGAGCGTCGCTCAGGCCCACGCAGGGCGAGCCATCCCAGACGCCGATCGTCGCGGGACAGGCGTTCTCGGCGATAATCGCCTGGGCCATCCGGCGACTGATCTCCACGCTCGCGGGGTAGGCGAAGCCGTGCGTGATCAAGGCGGACTCGAGCGCGACGACCGGCCCCTGTCGCGCCGGCACCGAGCGAACCCCATCGGACAAGGTCAGGCTGGCGTCGTCCATCTAGCCGATCAGCAGCCTTTCCGCCAGCGCCGCGTAGGCCTGCGCCGCTGCGTAGACCTGCTTCAGGCCCACATACTCATCGCTGCGATGGACCAGCGACGGATCTCCGGGCCCGAACCCCACCGTCGGCACCCGCGCGACCGCCGCTGTGTAGGCGCCCTCGGTGGCAAAACACCATCGCGTGACGCCCGGGCGCAGCCCCACGTCGCGCGCCGCCTGCAGCATCGCCTGCACCAGCGGGTGCCGCTCGTCAAACGCCCACGGCAGCGAAGCCCGCCGTGCGGGCAGCACCTGACCGGTATGCGTGGTCACCTCGTGCTCGATCACCCGAACGTCGGCATCCACACCCTCCCGGGCAATGATGCGCTGGACCTCCAGCAGGGCCATCGCCTCGGTCTCACCGATGGTCAGCCGCCGGTCGAGGAACATGTCACAGCGATCGGGAATCGCGTTGCGGCTGGCGCTATGCGACGAGATCTCGGTCACCGCCAACACGCCGGGCCCCAGGAAGGGATCGGTCATCAACTGATCCGCCAGGATCTCGAGGCCGAAGAGGAGACGTGCACCGGCGTAGATGGCGTTCTCGCCGAGTTCCGGCGTCGATGAGTGGGCCGAACGCCCTTTGATCGTGAGCATCATCTCCAAATGCCCCCGCTGCGCCCGCACGACGTGCAGGTCCGAGGGCTCGGCGATGACCACCCAATCGGGACGCAAACGCTCATCCGCGAGCAGCGCCCGGGTGCCCGTGCCCTCAGAGGGCTCCTCAAGGCCCACGCAGGCCACGAGGACGGACCCGGATAGCTCGTCCCGGCGTCGTGCCAGCAGTGCCGCACCATGGACGGTCGCCGCAAGCCCACCCTTCATGTCCGCCGCGCCCAAACCGTAGAGGCGTCCTTCCCGCTCCACCGCGCCGTAAGGATCGACGCTCCAGGTCTGGGGCTCTGCAATGTCGACCGTGTCCATGTGACTGTTGAGCATCAGGATCGGCCCCGTGGTCGGCCCGATGCGCCCCACCACGTTGCCGGCCCCATCCATCCACGCCTCGTCGTAGCCCAGCCGCTCCATCTCCTCAAGGATCGACGCGGCAAGAGCACCCTCGTGACCGGATGGACTGGGCGTGCTCACCAGGCGGTGCAGAAACTCACGTAGCGACTGCTGCTCGGTCTGTGTCAATTCCCAACGGGACATAGGCTCTCCGGAGATGTGGGGGCGGGATGGAGCAGGCGATCAGTAAGCTCCGTCACGCGCCAGGACTTTGGGTACTGTGCGCATCATGATGCTGAGATCGAGCCAGGGCGACCAATGCTCGATGTAGTATAGGTCCAACAGGACCATCTCGTCAAACGTCAATTCGCTCCGCCCGCTGACCTGCCACAGGCCCGTGAGGCCGGGAGGCACGGAGAGACGCTTGTGATGCCAGTGACGGTACTCCGCGACCTCTGCCGGTATCGGCGGTCGCGGCCCCACCCAGCTCATCTCACCCTTGAGGATGTTGATGATTTGCGGCAGCTCATCCAGGCTGGTCCGACGCAGGAAGCGCCCCAACCGCGTCACCCGCGGGTCGTCACGCATCTTGAACAGCGGGCCATCGGCCTCGTTATACACCTTCAGCTCCTCCAGCTCGCGCTCTGCCCCCTCGCGCATCGTGCGGAACTTGACGATCCGGAAGCGCCGGTGGTCCTGGCCCACACGCTCCTGCTTGAAGAAGATGGAACCTGGAGAGTCCACTTTGATCGCAATCGCGATCAGCAACAGGAAAGGCCAGCCGAAGACGAGCGCAGCGATGGAGAGCGCGATATCTATCAGACGCTTAAACGTCAGCTCACCGCGCGTGAACGCGATGTCCTGGATCTCGATCAGCGGCAGACCGCCGAGATCTCCCACCTGCACGCGGCTCAAGCTCATCTGAAAGAGGTCCGGCACGAGCCTGGCCTTGACATCGCGCCGCGCGCACGCGCGCAACACGCTGAGGATGCGCCGGTGGTAGTTCCACGGCAGCGTGATGATCACCTCGTCGACCTCTTCTCCGTCGATGAGCTGCGAGAGATTGTCCACCGAACCGAAGCCGCAGAAGCGCCCGATCTTCCCCATCCCCTTGTCCGGGTTGTCGTCGACGTAGCCTACGATCTCGTACCCCAGGTCGGGACGGGCAACCACCGTGCGCATCACCCGCCGCCCCACCTCACCGGCGCCCACGATCACGATGCGCTTCACGCCGATGCCGCGCTTGCGCAGCTCACTCTGAATCGCCAGCGCCAGGAATCGGTTCAACGTGATCAGGGCGATCATAAAGACCCCGCCCTCGAACAGCAGCAACCGCGAATAGACCAAGGGCCTGAAGACAAACGACCAGGCCAACGCGACGACCATCGCTAATCCTACGGCGTTGATAATCATGAAGAGATGGTCCAACCACACGCGACCCCGCCAGTCATGGTAGGACCCGGTCGCCCACAACACCGCGGGCACGCCCAGGGAGAAGAGGACGTTGAAGGGCAGATAGGCGCCAAAAGGAGCATCGAAAGCCACGTCGAGGAACCACTGCAACCGGTAGCGCAACAGATAGGCCAGGCCCATTGCGAGGTTGATCATCACGATATCCAGCACCACGACCCACCACGGCGCGCGCTCGCCTCCCCGCGCCTTCATCATGTCACCACCCGCCGGTAGACCTGGGCCGTCTCGCGGGCCGTCGTCTCCCAGGAGAAGGTCGCCGCATGGGTGAGCCCCTCTGCGCGTAACTCCATTCGCAGCTCGTCATCGGCCAACAGACGTTGCAGACCCGCAGCGATCTCATCCTCGTCCTCAGGATGTACGGTAAGAGCGCCGGCGCCGCCCGCCTCGGGCAGCGCCGTCGTGGACGAGGTGAGCACCGGCGTTCCGCACGCCAGGGCCTCGATCACCGGCATGCCGAGCCCCTCATACATGGACACATAGGCGAAAACATGGGCGGCATTATACCAGAGCACTTGATCCGTCGTAGGGACAAATCCCGGGAAGTGCACGCGATCCTTGAGCTCAAGGCGCTCGACCTCCTGGAGTAAGTCGTGGAAATACCATCCCTGAGCACCGGCGAGCACCAGGTGCAGATCCGGGTCGCGCTGCCTCTCGAAGGCCTGCACCAATCGGATCAGGTTCTTCCGCGGTTCGAGCGTCCCAAGATAGAGCACGAAGCGCGCCGGCAGCCCCTCTCGCCGCCGGAAGTCATCCACCTCCTCCTGCGGCAGGGGCCTGAAGCGGGGCGCGACGCCGTGGTAAACGCGTGTAACACGCTCCTCCGGCACCCCCAGCAGCGTGACCACCTCACGCGCCGCATGATCCGACACCGCGATCACCGCTTGCGCGCGCCGGCAGGCGATCCCGGTCAGCGTGCTCAGATAGAGCCGATTGCCGGGCTTGAAGAAGGCCGGATAGCGTAGGAAGCTCAGATCGTGCACCGTGATCACCTGGGGGCAGGGCGACAGCAACGGCCCGACGAAGGCCGGACAGTGCAACAGATCGGCCTGCAGCCTGCGGGCCAGGATGGGCAGCGCCGTCTGCTCCCAGAGGATGCGTACCCCCGGACGTTGCGTGGGCAGCCGAGCGTGCCTCACAGGCAACCCCACGTCCGCAGCCGACACGGTCGCCGGCCCCGTGAGGACGTCGAAGCGCAGGCCCCTAGCGTCCCGTCCGAACTGCGCGAGAAGGTTCGCGATGTAGACAGAGATGCCCGCGCTTCGATACGAAGCGTCGCTCGAGAGCAGATGCGCGTTGAACACCACAAGGGGATGCTGTGAGTTCATGACGTTTCTATTATAGTCGCCTTCGCATCCCTGACAAAAACCTATCAAAGCTCGCCTCCGGCCTTCCGGGAAGCTCAGAGGCCCGCTGCGCGGTACCCGTTCAGCCGTCGCACCCCTCGCTGGGTCGTGCGGACCTCGCGCAGCTTCCCGGAAGGTAGTTCGCCGGGCCACCCTTGACTTGTCAGTGAAGAGGAGTCAGCTAGAATGAAGCCGAATGCTATGAATGATAGAGATCCGATGCACGCACGGGCTTCGCAGAGCAGCGACTACCCAGCCGTCCACCTGATCGTCCACGGACGTGTCCAGGGGGTAGGGTTCCGCTATTTCGCACGAGTCAGCGCGCAGCGTGCCGGCGTCGTCGGCTGGGTCCGTAATCGCGAGGACGGCACCGTCGAGGTGTGGGCCGAGGGCAGCGAAGACCGGCTCAAGCAGTTCATCCAAGCCGTCCACCGTGGCCCATCCCATAGCCACGTGACGCAGGTCGAGACCACCTGGGAGCTTGCGACGGCGCGCACACCCGCCGCGGTGCGCCTCCGCAGCTTCCACATACGGGACTAGCCGATGCTCAAGAAGACCGAGAGCCTCGCCTGGCTGGTGCTGACCCTTGCGTTTTCCATCTGTGTGCTGTTAGCCATCGGGGTGCCGATGGCCACGCGCCGCTACATCCTCACCAGTGTCCGACCGATGGACGTCGTCCTCCAACACCGTGAGGGCACGGTCACGATTCAGCCTGCCGGTAGCAACTCACCGATCGTCGTGGACGGCACCGTCGAGGTGCTGCCGAGAAGCAACATTCGCGGCGACCCTGACGCCGACGCGCTGCTGCTCTTCTATGAACCCGACCGGCCCGACTCGCCGATCGCCGCGATTCAGCTCTACGGCACCACGAATCTCGTCGTCAGCGGTGCGCGGGCCCCGCGCTTTGCCGCCAGCCCCCTGCCCCACCGCATCCAACTGCAGATCACCCGGGCCCGCAATATGCACCCCTCGATCTTCGGGAACGGACGGGATGCGGAACTCATAGCCGATACGCCGCAGGGCACCATCCGGCTGGAGGAAGGGGCCTTCCGCTTGGACGTGGAGCAGGAGCAGACCGTACTCATCGTCAACGCCGGGCGAGCCGTGATCACGGACCCCGCATCGGGTGAGGCCTTGGCCCTCGTGCCCCTGCAGCGGACCCAGATCACCGCGGCGGGCATCGGCGAGGTCTACGTGGGCGCGCGAGACCTGCTGAGCAATCGCAACGGCGACTTCGAGGAGCCCCTCGAGGGCTCGTGGACCGTCTACCGCGACTGGTACGATACCGAAGAGGACGGCGGGTCGGTGATCCAGACACAACTCGGCGATCAACAGCGCGTCGTCTAC
>Ga0334882_1003754_pt1 | contig 13572 bp, 9 predicted proteins | sample GraSluR1_MG_5_FD_207226 | JGI IMG/M metagenome (GOLD analysis project Ga0334882, IMG submission 207226) | Sludge microbial communities from methane-producing bioreactor in Wageningen University, Netherlands - Granular Sludge_15_04-R1 | ecosystem: Engineered > Bioreactor > Anaerobic > Unclassified... | reverse complement strand
CTCAACGGCGTTCGGCCCCGTGCCGGGTCCGCGGCCAGCATGGCGCGGATCAGTTCAATATCCGCGGCCGTCACCTCGCGCCCCTGCATCACCATGCCCTCTGTCATGGCGCAGAAGATACGGCAACCGACCCAATCGAGTCCAGCACAAAAATTGAACTATTTTTGGGTTGCGTTCCGAGGGGGTAGAGTAAGCGCTGCTCGGATGGAGTTGGATGAGGAAAATTCCTTCAGGTGCCCTCCCGCCGCGGGCGGGTACCTGAGTAGTTACCATTTCGGGCTGATTCTTCCACGGCATGGAAAATCCCGCTGAAGCGGGACCGGCTTTTTCCCACGCGGTGGAAAACCGGCGGGGCAGGGAATCGAAACTCTGGATGGCGACCGTTGGGCGGGCCGGGAACAGGGCCCGGTTCATAGGGCGCTACCGCGGGTCCAGGGTCAGTGAATAGCGCACCATTTTGTCGGCGGAGTCGTCGTTGGACAGAAGCAGTCCGATGCGAGTTCCGGCGGTCACGTCGGCGGAGAGGGTCAGGGGGCTTTCTCCCTGGCGGGTAGCCAGGGGGGCGGGGGCCCCGGCCGGTTGGAGGGAGGCGCTCACGGTTCCGCCGCCCTGCCAGGTGGCCATGGCGATCAGGTTGCCGGCCGCGGACATGGCGCCGGCGTCGACCTGGCTGGTGCCCAGGCCGGTCACGCGGACGGTTCCGGATCGCAGGGCGATCGGCGCAGGCGCTTCGGGAGCCGGCGGCGCGGCGTTGTCGTTGACGGTGTCCGGGGCCGGATCGCTGCTGTCGGTTTGGCGGCAGCCGGTCCAGGCGGCCATGGCGATGGCGGGCACCAGAAGGAGCAGGCGTGTCCGGGTTCTGTGCAGGGGAGTTTTCATGGCGGGTTGATCCTGTGGGGTTATGGGAGAGGTGTGAGTTGGGCAAGCGGATCTCATTCCTTGACTCCGCCGGAGGTGAGGCCGGAAACCAGCAGGCGCTGGCAGGCCAGGAAGAGGAGGGTGATGGGCAGGCCGGAGAGGACGGCCGTGGCCGCGAAGTCGCCCCAGAGGTAGTTTTGCTCGTAGAGGAAGCTGTTGGCGCCGACGGCGAGCGTCCACTGGTCCGTGCGCTGGAGAATGACGCTGGCGAGGGGGTATTCGCCGATGAGTCCGATGAAGGCGAGGATGAACATGATCGCGAAGATGGGGAGGGACGTGGGCAGCATGATGAGGCGGAAGGTCTGCCAGGGCGTGGCGCCATCGATGGAGGCGGATTCTTCCAGCGAGACGGGCAGGGAATCGAAGTAGCCTTTGATCATCCAGATGTGGGTGGCGATGCCGCCGAGGTAGGCAAGGATCAAGCCGGGATGGGTGTCGAGTCCGATCGCCGGAACCCACCGGCCGACGGCTTCGAGGATGGAATAGATGGCGATAATGGCCAGCACCATCGGGAACATCTGGAGAATGAGCAGTCCGCCCAGGATGGTCTCGCGTCCGCGGAATCGCATCCGGGCGAAGGCATAGGCGCAGGTGGAGGACAGCAGCAGGACCAGGAATGCGCTCGTGGCGGCGATGGTTACGGAGTTCCAGAACCAGCGCAGAACGGAGACGGAAGGCTCCAGCCATGTGCCGTCGGGTTGCGATACCGGCAGGCCCAGGACCATTCGCCAGTGCTCCAAGCTGAAGGTTTCGGGCGTGGGCAGGATGCCGCCGATGGCGAAGTTGCCCTTGCGGAAGGAGATGGAGACCACCATGAACAGCGGGATCATCACCAGGGCGATGAAGCCGACCAGAACGGCGTGTGCCAGGACCAGGCGTCCGCGATGGCCGCGTCCTTCAACCACGGCGGACTCCTTTCGGTGCGGGGGCGGCCTGTGGGGTGGACAGCCGCAGTTGCTGCCAGGCCAGCAGGGCCACCACGATGAACAGCAGCGTGGCGACGGCGGAGGCGAATCCGAACCGGGCGGCGGAATCCTGAAAGGCCATGCGGAAGGTATAGGACACCAGCAGGTCGGTCGTGCCGGCGACGGTGGCGGCGCCGACAATGTCGGGCTTGCCGCCGGTCAGCAGGTAGATCAGGGAGAAGTTGTTGAAGTTGAACGCAAAACTGGCGATGAGCAGCGGAAAGAGCGGGGGAAAAATTCGGGGCAGGGTGACGCGGGTGAAATTGGTCCACGGGCCGGCGCCGTCAATGGCGGTGGCTTCGTAGAGTTCGTCGGGGACGGCCTGCAGCATGCCGGAAGAAATGATCATCATGTAGGGATAGCCCAGCCAGGTGTTGACGATCAGGATCATGGCCCGGGCGAGCCAGGGATCGGTGAACCATCGCGGCGCGATCCCGAACAGCGAGGATAAGACGAGATTGATCTCGCCATAGCCTTCGTTGAAGAGTCCGCGAAACACCAGGATGGGGATGAAGGCGGGTATGGCGTAGGGCAGGATGAGCAGGGTGCGATACAGGGCCCGCCCGCGCAGGGCCTTCCATTGGAGCAGGCTCGCCAGCAAGACGCCGATGGCAAACGTGAGGGTCACCGACAGCAGCGCAAAGGCGACATTCCAGGCAAAGATCTGCAAAAAGGGCGCGCGGATGGCGGGGTCGGCGAACAGTAGCCGGAAGTTGGCCGCTCCAATCCAGACCCGCCAGCCGGGGCCGACCGGTTCACCGGTTTCATGGTCGACAAAATTGCCGCGCCGGTAGTCGGGAACCAGGATCTGTCCCGTGACGGCGTTGACGAGATTGTCGCCGTCCGGATTCCACAGGGGCAGGCGAAAACCCAGGGCGCGCAGGCTGACCAAACGCAAGGGGATCGTCGAACCAGGCGGGGTGAAGCGGGCGGGGTTGAGCCAGGCGCGGGCCTCGATGATGTCGCGGATGCCCAGGGCCGGGGCGGTCGGCGACACGATGTTCAGTCCGAGAATGATGGGTTGGCCCGCGGCGGCCTCTTCGATGGTGAATGGACGCGAGATGAGCAGGTTGCGGCCCATCTCGCCCTGCCGAAGCGCAATGGCAACCTGGAAGAATCCGGGCACGTCGGAAGGATGCAGGCGGAAGTTGTAGCGGGTATCGTCGGGGGCGTAGACATCCTGGGCGAACCAGGCGCGGACGCGCGCTTCGGAAAGCAGGTGTTCGCCGCTGTAATTGGTGAAGGCGATGTATACGGTATAGACTAGGGGCATGACCACAAAGACGGCGAAGGTGGCCAGGCCGGGGAGGAGATAGCGCGAGGCGCGGGTGCGCTGGGAGGTATAGACCCAGGCGGCCAATCCCATGCACAGGAACAGGAGCATGCCCAGGATCGCGGCGCCGGCCAGGGCCATGCGGGCCGCCAGCAGCAGCGTGCCGCCGAGCACGGCGGCCCAGAGGATGCGGCCCAAGATGCGCGCGGTCATGGATTCCCCCGGCTCATGCGCAGGCGCGCATTATCCAGGGCTTCTTGCGGGGTGGCGCGCAAGGCCGTGATCGTGGCCAGCGCGGACTCCATGGCGCTCCAGAACGCGCCCATCTGCGGAATGCTGGGCATGAGCACGCCGGCTTCGATGTTGCGCATGGAGCCGGCGATCAGCGGATCGTGCGACATGGCTTCGTAGGAGGCGATCAGCGCGGGCACGCCCAGCGGCACGTGGCGGTCCATGGCTTCCAGGCCCGTGGGCGTTATCAGGTAGTGCTCCAGGAATTCCTGGGCCAGGTCGAGGTTGGGACTGGACCGGTTGAAGACCGCGCCGACCACGCCGACAAAGGGGCGCCCCGGTTGACCCTTCACGCCGGGGAGGGTCGTGACCCCGAAGTCGATCCCGCTTTTGCGCAGGTTTTCCCAGGCGAAGGGGCCGGAGATGAACATGGCCAGCCGGCCCTGGTTCATACGGGCCTCGGCGATGGAATACGAGAGGCTGCCGGGCAGGACCTGCCGGCGAATCAGATCCACGACCACCTCCATGGCGGCGACGGCGCCCGGATGATTTACCCCGATGTCGGAGATGTCGTAGCTGCCATCTTCGCGGCGGCCGAAGACATAGCCGCCGGCGGAGGCCAGCAGCCCGAAGGTGAAATAGGTGTTGTTGTAGTCCCACATGAGAACATGCGCGTCCTGATCGGCGAATCGCGGGGCCAGGGCGGCGCAGTCGGCCAGTTCCGCCGGCACCTCGTCTTCGGCAATCAGCGCCCGGTTGTAGATCAGGCCGGTGGACTCCATGGCGAGGGGATAGCCCCAGAGTCGGCCACGATGGGTGAAGGCTTCCCAGGCCTTGGGAAATATGCGCGGGACGAAGGCCGGATCAGGGTCGATCGGCAGCAGCAGGCCGGTGTCGGCCCATTCGCCGAGCCGGTCGTGGGCCCAGATCATGATGTCGGGTCCCTTGCCGCTCTTGGCGGCATGGAAGAACTTGTCGGTGGCGCCTTCGGGGTGCTCCACGATGACGGGGATGCCGGTGTTGCGCTCGAAGATTCGCCCGATTTCGATGATGCCCGGATAGCCTTTGTCCCCATTGATCCAGATCAGCAAGCGGTCCGGCTGCCAGGCCGCGGACGGGAGGGCGAAGGCCCACGCCAGGGCGGGTACCAACCATGACCGGAGCCTGTTCACGGGCCAAACCATAACGGTGGCCGCCCGCCGCCCGCAACGGAAAAGTGGAAATACGGAAAACGAACAGCCGAGCTACGGATTTCACGGATTGTACGGATTTTGGACCTCGGACTGTCTCCTGCCCCCTGTCTCCTGCCCCCCCTCGTCCCCTGACAATGCTTGTCGAGGCGAATACGAACGGGATAAGGTCCGCGGCAATGTAGATGATATTTCGGGCATCGAAAGGTGGCAGGCAGGTGAAAACAGGCTTTGAAATCGGAAACGTGCGGGTGCAGGTGCTGGGTCCTTTCCTGGTGCGCATCGAGCAGAAAGGTCCGGTCGGGTTTGAAGACCGCGAGACGTTTACCATCTGCGACCGGAGAGCCGAATCCACATCCTCGGAAAAGATGGAAGAGCAGAATGCCACGGTGGTCGTGGCGCCCGTGGGTCGGATTGTCGTGCCGAAGTCGTGCCCGGGCCTCGAAGGTATTCGGGTGGAATCTCCGCAAGGCCAACTGTTGTGCGAGTTGTCGCGGGCGATGCTGTCCCATGCGGATCTGCCGGCGCCCTCCGCGTTGCCGGCGGTCTGGACCCTGGCCGATGCTCCGCGCCTGGTTCCCCCGGCGTGGGGCGCCTTGCCGCCACCCGAGGGCGATGAGCATCCCCGGTCGGGATGGGACGTGGAGAACAGCGCTCCCGATGTCTATGTGTTTTTCCCGGCGGCGTCCGGATATGCCCGGTTCCGCGCCGATTTTCTGCGGCTGACCGGCGCAATCCCGCGCGTGCCGCTGTACGCGCTGGGCCTGTGGTACAGCCGCTATCATCCCTATGGCGAAGAGGAGGCCATGGCGGTCATCGAGCGCTTCCGCGCCGCCGGCATTCCTTTGGATGTGTTTGTGGTCGATACCGACTGGCGGGTGGGGGCGTCCTGCGGGTATGCCATCGATGAGGCGCTGTTCCCGCACATGGCCCGGTTTGTTGGGCGCGCCCATGAGCGCGGAGTGCGCATCATGCTGAACGATCATCCCGAGCCCCAGGGGGCGCATGCGCTCGATCCCGCGGAACTGCGATTCCGGCGCGATGGCCTGACTTCGCTGCTGGCGTCCGGCGTGGACCTGTGGTGGTTTGATCGCAATTGGCACACGCATTTGCAGCCGCCCGCGCCCGGCCTGCGCAAGGAGGTCTGGGGCATGCGGCTGTATCACGACATTTCACGCGGTTTCGCCCCGGAGCGTCGGCCGCTGATCCTGTCGAATGTGGATGGCATCGACAACGGTTGGCGCTCGGGAGCCTCTCATCCGGTTTCCCACCGCTATCCGATCTGGTGGACCGGCGACACGCGCGCGGGCTGGCGGTGGTTGCGGATGGGCGTTGTCAACGGGGTGGAATCCGGCGTCCGCGGCTTGCTTCCTTATGTGCACGAAGACCTCGGGGGCCACCACGGGCAGCCCGAAGAGGATCTGTATGTGCGCTTCATGCAGTTCGGGGCCTGTTCGCCCGTGGCGCGCATCCATTGCAGCAAAGGGGTTCATCGCTATCCATGGGAATATGGTGCGCGAGCGGAGCAGATCGTGGGCGAAGCATTCCGATGGCGCTATCGTCTCCTGCCCACCCTGTATGCCGCATCCATCGAGGCGAACCGCTCCGGCACCCCCCTGTTGCGCCGGGCGGATCTCGAATGGCCGGATCATCCCGAGGCCGCCGACAACACCCAATTTCTGTTGGGGGATGACTTGCTGGTGGCGCCTATTTTGGATGCGGCCAGCGAGGATGGCATGGCCACCCGCACGGTGTGGATTCCCCCCGGGGACTGGCAGGCGGCCAACTCCGGTCGGCGGTTCCGTGGGCCGGCCCGGATCGGCGTCGCCTGTTCCTTGGCGGAATATCCGGTCTTCATTCGCGGGGGAGGACTGGTCTGGTCTATTCCGCAACGCGAAACCACCGGCGAAGCACGCTGGCCGGAACTGGCCGTTGACGCCTTTGTGCCCCTTCGCGACGGGGAACAGGTGCGAACCCTTTATGAAGACGATGGCTGGTCCATGGCGTACGAACGCGGTGAAACCGCGGCCACCGAATTTCGATTGGAGCGCAACGGCTCCAGGGTCGAACTGCGCATAACCCCGTTGCCCGCGCCGGCGGGAATCCGACCCGCGCAGAGGAGAATCACCGTGCGACTGCACCTACCGCCCGACGTGTCTGTCGGCTCCGTGTGGTTGAATGACCGGGAACTCTCTGCCGACGGGTTTGCCCAGGCGTCGGCAAGCACCACGCGCCATTCGGCTTTTTTTCAGGCGGATCCCGGGCCCGCCGGTTCCGCTATGGGAGATGTGTTGGAGTGGACCGGCACGATCGATCCCGCGCAGCCCCTCTGCCTGTCAAAAAAGTAAAGAAAAAGGGGTCAGCCAATTAATCCTAGAAATTCTAGAATTAATTGGCTGACCCCTTTCTCAAGAAGGAGGCGGGCGAATGGAGTCTTCATGATGGGTTCTTTTCGCGGCAGGGCGTTTTGGCGTCGCCGGAGGTCGCCTGGGGCTTGCCGGTGAACAGGGTGTAGACAAGCGGCAGGACCAGGAGGGTGAGGGCGCCGGCAACGAGGACGCCGGCGACGGAGGCGGAGCCGATGCCGGCGCGGTTTTCGGAGCCGATGCCGCGGCTGATGGCCATGGGGAGCATGCCGAGGCCGGAGGCCAGGATCACCATCAGGACGGGGCGGAACTGTTCGGAGATGGCGGTGAGCATGGCGTTGCGGCGGCAGACGCCACCGCGGATGTGCTGGGCCATCTTGTCGACGATGAGGATGGCGGGATTGACGACGACGCCGATGAGCATGAGCGTGCCAAGCAGAACGAAGATGGTGATGGCAAACTGGCCGATGGCGAGGGTGCCGACGACCCCGATGAGGGCCATGGGCAGCGTGAGCAGGACGAGGCCGGGGCGGCTCCAGGATTCCAAGATGGCGGCGAGGGTCAACAGCGTGAGAAAGGTGGCCAGCAAAATGGCCTCGCCGAAATCGGCGACGACATCGCCGAGCATTTCGCTCATGCCGGCGGCCCGGAGGGTGTAGCCGGCGGGGAGGAGGTTTTGGTCGTCGATCTTGCGGGCCAGGTCGCCGGCGATGCCGCTCATGGTCTGGCCTTCGCGGATGTCGCCAAGGATCTTGACGGTGCGCCGTTTGTCGACGCGAAAGATCTGTGTGGTGGCGCGGTCATCGACGACGTCGGCGACGGTTTCCAAGGGGATGGGCCGTCCGTCGACGCCCGGCAGAAGGAATTGGCGGATCTGGTCCTTGCCCTGGGCCTCGGCGAGCTTGACGCGGATAGTGTAGGTCCGGTCGCCGCGTTTGAAGCTGGCGGCCTCGATGCCTTCGATGTTGCCGCGCACGATGGCTGCGAGACGGCTGGCGGGCAGTCCGAGGTCGGCCAGCACGGTGCGCTTGGGCACGATGCGGATTTCGGGCTTGGTATCGCGGACGGTGGTCTGGAGTTGGTCCACGCCGGGGAGGGTCTGGGCGGCCGACTGGATGGCGAGGGCGGTGGCCTCGAGCACATCGAGGTCGTCGCCGGAGAGGTTCTGGTCGATCTGGAAGCTCTGGCCGCCCATGCGGCCCGGCACGGAGGCGGAGATCAGGCAGTCGGTTTCGTCGCTCAGGAGCGTGCGGATGTCGGAGAGGCGGTCTTGGATGGTCCAATCGCGTTCGGTCTTGGGCTTGAAGAACAATTCGACCTGGCCCATGTAGACGCCTTCGCTGGCCTGACCGCTCATGGATTCGGCCCTGCCGGCAACGGTGAGAACGTGGACGAGGTCGGAATACTCCTGAAGACGGGCCTGGATGCGGTCGATGCGCGCGACAGTCTGGTCCAGGTCGTAGGAGGGCGGCAGCTCGACGCGGATGAAGATGCGCGCTTCGTCGGCGGTTTCAAAGAAGCTGAAGCCGAGCCCGCGGCCGCCGAATTTCATGGCGAAGAGGAACAGGACGACGAAGCCAAGGACAACGGGGAGATTGTAGCGCTTGCGGGCGGCAATGCGTTTGAGGAGGCGGGTGAAGCCCTCGCCGAGCCGCTGGAAGCCGGCGTTCCAGCGCTTGCTGAAGCGGGTGAAGACATTGTTTTTGCGCTTCGAGGCGGGTTCCAGCAGCAGGGCGCAGAGGATGGGCGTGAGGGTGAAGCTGATGAAGATGGACATGGCGTTGACGATGAGGACGGTGATGGCAAAGGGCGCCAGCATGCGGCCGGCCAGGCTGGACATCATCGAGATGGGGAACATGACGATGACGTTGGTGCCGGCGGAGGCCAGCACGGCGACGGAGACCTCGGACGTGCCGATGCGCGCGGCCTCCCAGTGATCGGTCATGGTTTCGAATTTCTCGACGATGTTTTCGAGCACGACGATGGAATTGGAAACCAGCACGCCGGTGGAGAGGCCCAGGGCGAGCAGGGTGGGGGTATTCAGGGTCTGGCCGGCCAGTTGAAGGAAGAAGAGGCTGATCAGGATGGTGACGGGCATCGTGATGGCGACCACGATGGTGGTTCGGATATTGACGAGAAAGACGAAGAGCACGAGGGCGCAGAGCGCGATGGCGCCGGCGACGGCGGAGATGGCGGAGTCGACGGAGGCGCGGATGTTGACGGATTCATCGGAAACCCAAGTCAGTTCCATGCCGCCGGGGAGGGTGTGGCGGATTTCCTCGAAGCGCTTGCGGGTTTCGCGGGCGATCTCGACTACGTTGCCCTCGGCTTTCTTGATGATCTTGAGGGCGATGCCGGGCTTACCGTCGAGGATGGCCCGCTGGCGGACCTCCTGGGTGGCGAGGCGGACGGTGCCGAGATCGGCGATGCGCCGCCGCGCGCCCTCGCGGCTGGCGACCTCGAGGTTGGCGATGTCGGCGACGTCCGCATATTCGGCATCAAAGCGGACGGAGTATTCGTGTCCCCGTTCGCGGATGCGGCCCCCGGGGAGGGAGAGGACGCCCCCCTGGAGGGCGGCAACGGCATCGGCCGTGGTCAGGCCCGCGGCGGCGAGGCGGTCGCGGTCCAGTTCGACCCAGACCTCGCGTTCGTTTCCGCCGATGACCTGGACCTCGCCGACGCCGGGGACGGTGGCCAAGCGGTCGGCGATCACGTTGTCGGCATAGTCGTAGAGATCATCGATCGGCGCCTCGCCCGACAGGAAGATGCTGGCAATGGGCGAGGCGTTGATGTTGATTTTCATGATCGCCGGGCGCGAGGCGTCGTCGGGGAGGTCGTCGAGGACGAAGTCCAGCTTTTCGCGCACGTCCTGTGCGGCGACATCGATGTTCACGCCCAGGGTGAACTCCAGGACGACCTGCGAGACGTTCTCCAGGCTGGAGGATTCAATGTGCTTGAGGCCGTCGATCCCGGAGACGGCGTCTTCGATGATCTTGCTGACGTCTTTTTCGACATCCTCGGGGGAGGCGCCGACCCAGGTGGTGACGACGGCGACATAGGGGATGTCCACCGCCGGCATGTTTTCGATGGACAGCTTGCGGTAGGAATTGAGGCCGAGCCCGATCAGTGCGATGAGCAGGCAACCCATCGCAATGGGGCGTTTCGTGGAGGCGGTGGCGAGGAACATGGGAAAGTCTCCGGTTAGAACCTGATGCAACAAGGGCGGGAACCAACCACGGATGGACACGGATCAATACGGATGGGATGAGGGGCTGGGCTCTTCATGGCTTGATCCGTGTGCATCTGTGTGTATCCGTGGTTCAATTCCGGGGCTGGAGGACATCGACGGGCATGCCGTCCTGGACAAGGGTCTGGCCTTCGGTGATGACGATCTCGCCGGGCTCAAGGCCGGAACGGATTTCGGTCCAGCCATCGTTTTGCAGTCCGGTCTCGACGGGGCGCATGGCGGCGCGGCCGTCTTGCACGACGAACACGACGGAGCGACCCGCGCGGACGAGGATGGCGGCGCTGGGAACGCCGGGGGCCTCTCGGGATTCGAAGACGATCGTCAGGTCGGCCATCTGGCCGGGCACGGCGAGTCCGCCGGTGGAATCGACCCGCCCCTTGATTTCGAAGGTGCGCAAGGCCGGGTGGATGGTCGGGCTGCGGAAGGTGACGAGGTGCGCGCCGGCGTCGTGGCCACCGATGCCGAGGCGAAAGGAAGTCGTTCCGGGCTCGACTTCGGGATGGTACTGCGCGGGGAGAAAGGCGGCGGCCTCGATGAAGGAGAGGTCATCGATGCGCAGGACGGGCTTGCCGACGGACATTTGCTCGCCGGGTTCGACATAGCGGGCGCTGATGACGCCGGAGAGGGGGGCGAGCACCTTGGCATCGGCCAGGTTTTTTTCGGCGATGGCCAGGGCGGCTTCGGTCTGCTTGACCTGGCGCTCGGCGAGATCCACCTGGGCTTCGGCGACGGCGACGCCCGCTTCGGCCTGGGCCCGGCCGACATCGGCCGACTCGAACTCGTTGGCGCTGACCTTGCCATCCTGGTGCAGGCGCTCGTAACGCTCGAAATCGAGCAGGGCCTTGCGGGATTCGGCGACGGTCTTCTGGGCGGATGCCCTGGCGACGGCGAGGGAGGCTTTCGCAACGGCGAGGTCCTGCCGGGCGATGGTCAGGGCGTTTTCGCGGCCGACGGGATCGACCTGGAAGAGATCGGTTGCGCCGGCGACGACGACGTCGCCTTCGTCCACCCAAAGGGCATCGAGGTTGCCCTCGGTGCGGGAGGCCACGGTGGCGCGGTTCTTGGCTTCGAGGGTGCCTTGGACGGTCAGCCGGCGTTCGAACGTGCGTCGGTCGACGGGCTGGGCGCGGATGGCCAGGGCTGGAACGGGTTCCTCCTGGGTGGCGGGGCCTGCTTTTCCGCAGCCCGAAGCGAGCAGAAGCGCGGAACAGCAAAGCGATAGAAGCATGGGTATGGGTTTCATGATGGTGTCCTTGGGGGCGTGGTTGGCGAATTCAAGCGGGCGCCGTGGGGCGCGGCGGCAGGCAATGGATCCTGGGGCAGGCCTCGGTGCGCGCCGGGATTCAACCGGCGGTTCAAGCGGGTTTTCATTCGCGTTCATCGGGTGAATCATTGGGAACAAGGGTCAGGCCCATGGCCAGTTCGAGGTTGGCCAGGGCCAGGTATTCCTGGTAGCGGCTGCGAACCATCTCGACCTGCGCGAGATCGACGTCGGCGCGAGCGTCGAGGGCATCGGACAAGGGGATGAGGCCTTCCCGGGCCCGGGCGTCGTAGTCGGCCGATTTGGCGGCGGCGACATCGTAGGCGCGCTGACGAAGGCGGGCGGCTTCGGCGGCATCGCGCGCAGCCGCTTCGGCGGCCACGACCTGGACCATGACCGACAGGAAGGTACTTTCCCGCTCCAGTGTGGTCTGTTGGCGTTCGACGCGGGCGGCCCGGTAGCGGGCCACGTTGGCCAAGCCGTCGAAGAGCGTCCAGACGCCCTTGAGCCCGGACACCCAGTTGACGGAGTGTGCGGCCAGATCGTTGCCGGTCCAACTGCCGCTGGAGAAGAGGGAGATGGTCGGCAGGAAGTTACAGAAGGCCTGTCGGACCTGATGATTCTGGATGACCACCTGTCGGTCGGCGATGGAGAGCAACGGGTGGATTTCCAGCGCCTTCAAGACCAGGTCTTCGATCTCCCCATCCGGCCGGAAGAGGTCGGGGGCCTTCCCGGAGAGGTCGACGGGCGCCAGCGGGGAGAGACCCATGCCGCGTAGGAGTTCGCTGCGCAGGACGGCGAGCTGGCGGCGGGCGCGCTCGAGTTCGGCCTGGCGAGACTCGGCGGCGAAAGCCGACTGGTCGGCCTCCCAGCCGGTCACAAGACCCTCCCCGGCGAGGCCCAGGACGCGGTCGGCCAGTTCCCGGGCCGCGGCGACCTGGGATTCGAGCGCGGCGACGGTGTCGTGCTGGACGAGCAGGTTGAAGTAGTTCTCGGTGGTTTGGAGTACGATGCCCTGGCGGACATAGGAGGCGGACAGTTCGGCGCTGGCGTAGCCGTGGCGGGCGGCGGCATAGAGGAACCACGAGGAGGGCATGAAGATCGGCAGGCTGATCTCCATGCCGGCGGTGCTGAAGCGCCGCTCGGTGACCTGGGGATCCTTGGCGTAGGAATTGTAGCCGGCCGAAGCCGCCACATTGGGCAGGAAGGCGGTGAAGGCGACCTGGCGGCCGATCCGGTAGAGTTCGCGGTTCAGGTCGGCCTTGCGGGCGGCATAGTTGTTGGTCATGGCGATGCGGATGCAGTCGTCGAGCGCCAGGGGCCGGTTCAACTCGGCTTCCGCCAGATGGACCAGGTTCGACAGGAAGGCATCGGTGTGTTCCCGGCGCGCGCGCGCGGGTTCGAATCGGGCGCACCCGGAAGCCAGCAGGGCCGCGGCAAGCAGCAGGGCCTTGAAGAAATGCAGACGACGGATGGACATGGGTGGAGTTCCTTGCATCGGTCAGGGTTGATGGTTGTTTTGCGCGCAGATGGCCACTGCGTAGCGCACGAGAAGATCGCGCACGGCGGCCGCTTCGCGGGCCGTCAATTTGGACAGGGCGGTTTGTTCCAGCGCCACCATGTCCTGGATGACTTTGGTTGCCTGCCGATGGCCCTTGGGGGTCAGGTGGACGATTTTTCGGCGGCGGTCGCTGGGGTGGGGTTTGCGGAGAGCCAGTCCCTGCTTTTCCAGGGTGTCGAGAACGAAGGTGGTGGTCTGGCGGGGCAGGCGGGCCGCCTGGGCGATTTCCGCGGGCTCGGCGTTCTCCGGTTTGACATGCAGGTGGGCCAGGACGATGCAGACATTGGGCTGCAGGCCCCAGTTGCGGATGGAGCGATAGGTCAGCTCCTGGAAAATGCGGCCCAGCAGATGCAGCAGGCTGCCCGACGGGATGCCGTCGGGAGGCTGGACCGTCACCGGCGGCGGCGAGAGGGATTTCATGGGAGGATTCTCCGTAACTGCTCAGGTAGCCGCCCCAGGGCGGGCGGCAACCTGAGAGGGGGTGGGGGGTTGGCCGAATCGGGCGTGTGGGCAAGGATCACGAGGTGTTGCTGGCGGGCACGAAGGGGTTGCCGAGGAAC
>Ga0334882_1003752_pt1 | contig 13577 bp, 13 predicted proteins | sample GraSluR1_MG_5_FD_207226 | JGI IMG/M metagenome (GOLD analysis project Ga0334882, IMG submission 207226) | Sludge microbial communities from methane-producing bioreactor in Wageningen University, Netherlands - Granular Sludge_15_04-R1 | ecosystem: Engineered > Bioreactor > Anaerobic >... | reverse complement strand
GCTACGCCTTTTCGTAAAGATAGATTGGATAAATTAATGAATTTCTATATCGGCAAAATTATCCCAACTAGTAAATTGTCAACCGATAATGAGAATAATTTTTTGCCACAGAATAAAATTAAAACTAATTTATTTTGGAGAACAACTGATTTGTTAATTGATGACTGGGAAATGAAAGAGTATAGCGAATTAGGTTCTTTGCTAACAGCCGATCCAGAGAGATTAAAATTAATTGTCGAAGACGTCAAAATGGCAACAATGAAAAATGGAAAAATCATTGTTTTATCTGAGCGTGTAGGTCATGCCGAAGCCCTATATGCGTTAATTATGCAAGAATTGCCGAAGGCAAAAATGGTGTTGGTGACGGGACAAATGAAGAAAAATGAAAGAGAAAAATTATTCGAAGAAATAAAAGCTAATAAGTATTCAATCATGGTAGCTACAGGAGGAGTAGTCGGCGAAGGATTTGATTGGCCAGCTTTAGATCATTTATTTTTAACTTTTCCTTTTTCTTGGCGAGGCAAGCTAATTCAGTATGTAGGGAGAGTGCAAAGAGTTTTTGCCGGAAAAAAAGAAGCCTTTGTCTATGATTATGTTGATGCGAGGATGAGTATTTTTAAAGCCATGCAGAGAAAAAGATGGCGAGGTTATAAAGAATTAGGAATTGAAGATTAAGGAGAATCAAAATATGACTAAAAAAGAATTTTTTTGTAGTATAATTAGTCTTATGAAAAAATTTTGCTTAAAAATTGTTTTTGGCTTATTTTTAACTATTTTTATTTCCGCTTTCTGGAGCAAAAACATAGCGTTTGCTAATACAACTTATTGTGATTGCACTTATGATGGTGCCGAAGAAGGAAAAAAACACTGTACTGTAGCTTCTAGTTGTTCTCCTTGGCCACTGTATTGCAAGGGAAATACTATTTATTATGACGAAAAATGTGAAGTGACTACTCCGCCTGCGGAGCCAACTCATTATGCTTTATTATATAACCCAACAACCAAAGATGGAGAATGTCAAGCAGTGGTTGGTAGAGATTGCTCTGGCTATGTTAATAAACCTGGTTATCGACTAAATGGATGCTTCACTAAGATTGAAGACTGCCAAAAAAAACTAGATGAGTTAAAAAATGCTGGCAGCGATAGATGGTGCAAATGTACTGAAAATCGTGGAGAGAGAGGGAGAGTTGAGTGCGTCAAGGCAGATGCAACTGGCAAATGTCCATCTCCTGGTTCAACATTTACCTGTAGTGCGCCTACATATATAAATCCTTCGTGCACTAGTGATGAACCCGTTGTCCCCCCCGCCCCCCTAGATACTTCTTTAGAATTTAAAGAGTTAAAATTGGAAGATTTATCGAAAATTAATCCACTTAGAGGGAGTGAGACGTTTGGAGATGAGAGTAGCCGAACTTTGGGCAATATTGTTTCAGTGCTATTAACAATGATTGTTTTCCCTTTAGCAGGATTGATTTTATTTTTAATGATTGTGTGGGGCGGATATCAAATTTTGAATGGGAGCTTAACTGGAAACCAATCAAAGATTGATTTGGGGAAAAATAAAATTACTTATGCTATTTATGGCTTTTTATTACTATTTGCCAGTTGGTGGTTGTGGAGTATGATTGAGATTGCGATTGGAATCAATAAGAGCTGAGAGAATTTTTCAAACTCAAATATAATTAGGATTTAAACTTAGATACTTAAAAGTACATAAATCAATACCTAAAATTTGGTTCACTTGATTGATAATACTTTGATTTTTACTTTCACAATCTAGGTAGCCTAAAAGCATTAAAACTTCCAAAAAATGTTGTTTAATGATAGAATTACTGACTTGATGTAAAAATAATTGGTGAAGATAAATAATCTTTTGAAAAATCGCAGCTGATAACTCTTCGTTGACTAGTAACCGGTCTAATATTTCCATAAAAAGGAGAAATTTACGAATTTGAATTAAATTATGACGAACATTACTAGCATCGGCAACCAGTTGAGCCTGAGTTAAAATTGACAAACCTTTGGTCTGAACTAGGTGAGATTTAATTAAATTGCCGGTTTGCAAATAGGCTTTTTTACTTGAATTTAAATGTCTAACCCCTTTAGCAATCACTAAAATTTTTCCCTCATGTTGGGTAATGAGAGTGACGAGCAAATCTTTTTCTTGAGTTTTTTGACACTTAATAACTAGCGACAATGATGTCTGGGTATTATTTTTCACTATGGTAGTATATCACCTTTGACCCAATAAAACAATAAGTCGAAAGTAAACATAATATAGCAAACCAAACAAAAACGCCCCGAAGGGCGTTTGAGCAAAGTTGTTTATTTAAGCTTTATTTAGTTGCGTCTAGCTTTCTTGAGTTTTTCATCAAGCTTGCGTACTTTTTCTTCTTCAACCTCAAGCATTTTGGAATACTTTTTGCGAGTGGAGAAAATGATAGCGGCAACAAGAGCAATTACTAAGATGATGGCGAGAATCAACCTAACTGGAATAATCCAAAACTTAGCAATGGCTATTGGTAAGGTGTTAGCAGATTTAAAGCCATAAGTGCCGGTAATTTCAGCTGTATATCTACCAAAGCCCCATTTCTTATTCCATTGACCAGTATACCCTCTAGTCGAATCTGGGAAAATATTTTTTTGATCAAGGGCGATTTCACCAGTTTTAGCCCCAAACCAATTCTTAATAGTAATGGTAGCATTTGGTCGAATGTGATAACTCGAATTATTTCTAATACCTAAAGAGTAGTCCACTGGTCCCATTTCACTAAAGCCCTTAAAGGCAAATTTGTCAACCACAGCCGACTCGGTTACTGGTCCATCGACAATAACATATAAAAGGGTACCAACTTGAGCATTAATTTGAGCTCCACTGGAATCCATTAACTCGCCACCACTACTATTGACAGGTTTGTGCAAAATCATAGCGTAACGACCACCTGGAATAGCATCAGCAGGCACGGTGATGGTAACAAGAATGGTTGAAGTGCCACGTTTGTCAATTACGGCGCTGTTGGGAGTAAGCGTAATCCATTGCGATAATTGCCAGCGAGGGTTAGCGTCTTCTTGCTCCACCGGAATAGGAGTGTCTCCATCATCGCCAATAATAAAATCACGCACAAAAGTTTCGACTGTAACTGGTGCGTCCTGTGGGTTTCTAGCCTCAATCACAGCTTGAATAGTTTCTCCTGGTTTCACTAATAAACTATAATCATCTCCAAGTCTAGGCGGAACAGCAGTGAGAGCAATAGCTTCATTGACTGATTGAACATTGTTAGCGCCAGTTTGGGCTTGGATAGCGCCAACGCCGAGCATCATTCCAATGCTAGTAAGCAAAGAGAGAGTTGAAACCGCTTTGCCTATTTTTCGAAAATTTTTCATATTTTGTTCTTTCCTTTCTGAATCTTAATATTTTATTTACTAACTAATAACAATTAAAAAGTAGCGGTAATGGTATAAGTGAGGGTGGTTTCATAGTCACCTGGTAAATTGCTGGCGTCTGAAACTATCCGATAACAAACTTCAATAACATCTTGATTAGTTGATTTCAAATTGTTAATAATATGAACTGGTTGTTCACTTTCGCTTCTATCTGGAAATTTACGCCAACCGTCATCTTTATTGAAAGCGACAGTAACATTGGGTGTGCCTGGGGTATTTTGATAATCATCCGAATCTGCATCAACTACGTGTAGAGTATAACCAAAACCTTTACCGTCGGTAATACTAAGCCATGGCTTATTACTATCAACTGAGCCATATCCTGGAATACATTCTAAAGTATTGCCAGCACCTGGACAGGGATCGCCATTGAGACCCATTTGATCTCTGGAAGTAACAGTGACGGCATAACCATAGGCAGCATTAGTGGTAACTCTGATTTTTTGGGCGGCATTGGTAAAGTAAGCATTACTAATCGAGCCAAAGGGAACTAAAAAGCCAGTAGTAGTGACAGTAGAAGCTTCCGTTGGTCCCATATCGCAAATATTTTCACCTTCGCCAATACCGTCAATTTCGAAAGTTAATTGAGGTAATACTTTGACGGTCATTTTGACAGCTGAGCCATAACCGGCATAGCTATTACCATATTTGACAATAGCGCCAGCCTCATTAGACTGATCAGCAAAAATGCCATACATATCTAGAGCACTAATAGTTCGGTCTTCCTGTAAAACATCTGGGTAAATTTTAGGAGCTGGATTAATTAAACCGCTAATGGTAAATTCTAATGGACTTGTGTCTGAAGTGCCAGAATATTCACAAGTGAAGGCATGATAATAAAAATTACCAATTTGTCGATCATTATCAACTGAAGCTGAAGCTGAAGCTGACCAATGAGTATAACCGGCAGCAGGAGTAGGACAGATAATTTCGGCATTATTGAAATCATAGCCACCCGAATCTGGCATGCCGTCATTTGACTGACTAGTGCCATCAGCAGCTGGGAAAAGAAAAGTAAATGAACCATTATCGATAAGCTCATTAGGCGTAAAAACTAGCTTAATGTCACCTGTCATTTTAGCAATGACTGGAGTATCAACGATAATATCGGCTGCTTCTAAGGTAGTGGTGAGAGGAATCTGATTTTCTCTTAAGACTGCGCTGGTGGTAGCGACGATAAAATTTTTGCCGCCAATTAAAATATGATCACCATTAATTAATTGCGCTGAAGTAGTGGAATAGCCGCTAAGAGTAGCATTCATGGAAGTTTGAATATAGGCAATAGAAGTATCGACGTAACCGCCTGGAGCAATCAAACCCATAAATGAGAGTCTGGAATTACTAGGAAAAACATCAAAAAAACTAACGTGCTGGGCTGAGGTTTTTTCGATTAGTCCAGGAGTAAAAGCACCCAAAATACCTAGGGCGGTAACTCCTATACCTATTATTAAATGAGTGTTTTTTTTCATATTACTTTTCATATTTAATTAATACTTTCTTTTCTTTCTTAATAAATTAATTTTTACTCGTGCTTAATTTTACACTATATCAGTTAAAAAGTAAATAGCAAATTGTCTTCAATTTTAACTGCTTTTTTCACTGTCCTGATTTTATCACAAAAATAATTTATTTGCAAATTAAAATTTAATTTTGCGATCAAATAATCTGACTTAATAGATTAAAGTATATCAATTATGAATTGAAAAAATAATGTGAGAAATAAAAGCTAGAAAGAATTATCCAATTAATGGTAAAAACTGTGCCAAAAAATGGTAAAAAAAGACTTAAAGTAATTAAAAGTAAATAATTGCTAGCTATAATAATAAAACTAACTTTTTTATGCAAATCAATAAAGGCAAAACTCTTAGACCAATTGATAAAAATGCTATTTTTTCGATCAATAAAAAAAGTGAGAGTGAGGCCAAAATACCATTGAATAAAAAATGTAAATATAAAAAGGCTTAGAGCGATTAAAAGCAGAGCATGATTATTGCTATAAAGACTAAAAATGAAAATAGTTAAACTGATCAAAAGTGGTAATAAAAAAATGAGCAAATGAAAAAATAATTTCAGTCCGCCAAAAAAGTATTCCCACATGAAAAGTGGATATTTTTCTTGTCCCCTACCCCGAACTAATGCTTGCAAATTTTTAAAAATACCAAATAAGCCGATAATTAAAAAAATCCAAGAAGAAATAATGAGAAAAAGACTAAAATAGATTGGGATAAAATTGAAAAAAATTAAAGAGATAGAGAGCAAAAAAAATAATAATTGTAAAAGAAAAAAAATACATAATTGGAATAAATAAAAGAAATGCCGGCGATAAAGAGATAAAAGTCGTTGATAGAAAGGCAACAATAAGTTTTTAGGCATTTGATATATTATAAATCATTTTTTTATATTATGATAAGTCAATTTTGATTTTTTTGCTTAAGCAGTTATAATAGTCAACTTATGCTCAAATATAAACAAAATAAAAAAATATTAGCTTTGAGTCCAATGGATGGCGTAACTGATTCGCCCATGAGACAAATAACCAAAAAATATGGTCAACCAGATTTGATGTGGACTGAGTTTGTCAATGTAGAGGGTCTGCATTTTGCCAAAAAGAAACTGGGACACAATTTAATTTTTACAGAGTTGGAAAAACCAATGATTGCTCAAATATATGGGATTAGACCTGAATTTTTTTATGAAGCAACTTTGGAAATTTGTCGTTTGGGCTTTGCCGGAGTGGATATTAATTTCGCCTGTCCAGCGAGAACGGTGCTTAAGTCTGGAGGTGGCGGCTCAATGATTTTGAAGAGTGATTTAGCAAAAGAGATTGTAAGGGCAGTGCAAAAAGCGGTGACTGAATATGCGGAAAGTAATAAGAGCGAGCCTTTGCCAGTGAGTGTAAAAACCAGAATTGGCTTCGATCAACCAATGCTTGAAACGTGGTTAGCGATGCTTTTGTCTTTAAAATTGGCTTTGATTACGATTCATGGCAGAACAGTCAAACAAGCTTATACTGGTGAAGCCGATTGGGAACAAATTGATAAAGCAGTAAAAATGAGAGATCAGCTGGCCCCCGCAACGGCAATTTTTGGTAATGGTGATATTAAAAACTACCAACAAGCGCATGAGCGAATTCAGCAAAGTGGAGTTGACGGAGTTTTGATTGGGAGAGGGGCGATTGGTAATCCGTGGGTATTTAAAGAACAAGAGCCAGCTTTAGCGGAAAAAGTCAAAGTAGCGATAGAACATTGTCAATTGTATGAACAAGCTTATCAGGAGAGAAAAAATTATTCTTTCGCGGGAATGAAAAAACATTTAGCCGCTTATATTAATAATTTTCCTAGAGCAAGAGAAGTAAGAATGCAATTAATGATGACTAATAGTGCGATTGAGGCGATTGAGATATTGAAAAGGATAACTTAATTTTGGAAAAGACAAGGTCTTTTTCATGATATAATAGTGTTTATTAGCGTGCGTAGCTCAATTGGATAGAGCGCCGGCTTGCGGAGCCGTAGGTTGTGGGTTCAAGTCCCGCCGCGCGCACAGTGAAAAAATGGACTTAAAATTATGAAGCTTGATTTTATCAGCGATAAAAAAGAGGTGAAAGAATTACTCTAGTGTCTAAGAAAGATAAAAAATCCTTAGGAGCAGAAGGCGATTGTTATGGACTACATCAGACCGCAATCAAAGAAGATTATATTGTATTTACTAATTGGGATACTCCAGCGCATAAAACTATTAAAATTTTAAGACCGAAAGAAATAATTGCAGATTATTTACAACTAATAAAGATTGAGTCTTTAGAAAAAGCAGAACTGAAGCAATTGGAAAAAATATTTTTCCTAATAATTAATGATTATAAAAGTGGACGGCTGTCATTGGACAAAATGTCGGCTTCAGCAAGCGAATTGTTTAAGTATGTGGCCAAAAAAAATAATGATTCTTTGTTTTTTGAGGCGATCGTGGCAGCAGACGACTTAAATTTTGCTATTCGCACGCCTGTAGTTTTTAATAATGTAGTGCGTTTTTTAGAACAAATTGAAGACTTTTATCAAAAATATCAAGAAAATAATAATGCAAAAGGAAATTAGATACATCGAGCATAAAAACTTTAAGCTAAATAATTTCAATAATGGTGAGGCAATTATTGGTTGGGTAGAATTAAGCAAAGGTAAAAAATGGATTAAATTTGGCGAAAAAAAATTTAGCAAAAGTACTGGAGAAAAATTCTCTAATTATCAAGATGAGTATGGCGAGCCATACTGGGTTTCTGGAGTGAAGAAGCGTGGTAGCAATCGTCATCCCTGTAGTACTAATGGCAAAATAAAAATTCAAAGATCAGCGGTGGAAGAATTTTTGCGGTGGCGAAAAGAAGAGAAACTAGACATTGCCGTATATGAAGTGATTGAGGGATAAAAAAACGATTAACTGAAAAGCGGTGATGGTGAGCGAAAGTAAGAATAATAAGGCTTAGTAAAATTAAGTGATGAAATGTGTTAGGTCGTGAGATATAATAATAACTATGATTACTAAATCAGACTTTCGACTTTTTCTTGATTCTCCTAGGCATTTATGGGCCAAAAGGCAACAGCAGTGGCAAGCGGTGGAAAATGTTTTCGAACAGAAATTAGCGGCAGAAGGCTATGAAGTGGAAAAGCAGGCTCGTGATTTTTTGCAACAACAAGCTCAGAAAGATAAGCATTTAGTTTATACTCAGAAAGAATTGATAGATGGTGAATTTCTGGCAAAAATAGATATCTTAATTTATAAACCCGCAAGCGATAGCTATGATGTGTATGAAGTGAAAAGTTCTGCTTATGAAAGAGAAAAAGACAAGTTGAATAAAATTGATTTGTATGACATTACTTTTCAAACTTTGATAGCGGAGAAACATTTTAAAATTGACCATAATTATTTATTACTTTTGAATGCTGATTATGTCAGAAAGGGAGAAATTGATTGGGCTGAGCTATTAATTAAAGTGGAAGTGAGTGAAGAAATAGCAAAACTAAAAGCGGAAGTGGAGGAAAAACGAGAACAAGCAGTGGCAGTGGCAAAAGCAGAAGATTGTGGGGCTTGGCCAGCTTGCTATAATCCCAAAAAATGTGGTTGCTTGTCAGTATGTCATCCTAATTTGCCAGAACATCATATTTATCAAGTTTTTTATCAGTCTAGGAGTTTATTGAAGAAATTACGACAAGCAGGCATCATTGATTTATTCGGAGTGTCGGCTAAGATCGCAATGAGCGACAAGCAAGCTAAACAAATGCTGATTTACCGATCTCAAGAACGATTAATCGAGGTCAATTTGATTAAAAATGAACTGAGCAAATATGAATGGCCTTTATATTTTCTTGATTATGAAACTAATGCCAGTGCTATTCCTGAATTTGATGGTCATCTCCCCCATCAAAATCAAGTGGTGCAATATTCACTGCATATAATCGAGGCTGGCGGTCAAATTAGACATGAAGAGTTTGTTTATCAGGGTGAGGCTGATCCAATGAGGGCGACTTTAGAGCATTTGAGCGAGCGTATAGGCGAGCAAGGGACAATTTTGGTCTGGAATGAGGCCTTTGAGAAGAGCGTGAATGAAAAAGCGGCACTGAGTTATCCTGATTTGGCGGGTCAGCTACAAGCAATTAATGATCGAATTAGAGATTTGGCAAATTCTTTTAAAAATCAATGGTATCTAGATAGAAAATTTCATGGTAGCTGGTCGATAAAAAATGTTTTGCCAGTTTTGTGTCCAGATTTGTCATATCAAGATTTAGAAATTGGCAAAGGTGATGTGGCAATGATGCAATGGCGGAAAATGAATGAGGTAAAAACTAGCGAGCAAGAAAGAGAAAAAATTAAACAAGACTTGTTGGCTTATTGCCAGCTTGATACTTGGGCGATGGTGAGGATTTGGCAAGAGTTGGTGAAGTTGGGGGGAAGTTGAGGAGTTGGTGGAGGGGAAGAAAGAGATCAGAACAAAATATTAGCCTATTTTATCAAATTCCAGTTATCTAGGAAATATCCCATTTCATAACCACTTCCGAGAAAAATTTTATCTTCTCTGATCTTTATCAAAAGCGCAAAGCCAGTTTTTTTGTTTACTTCATAAATTGCGCCTTCTTTTATTTTTCTTTCTATTTCGCTTGAAGGTATGATTAAAAATTTGTTTTTTTCTCCTTTTAATACAAAAACATAAAAAATATTGCCTTGATTGTAGCGCTCAAATGATACTCGGCGGATATGAAAATTATAGGCATTAAATTTATTAATATTTGATGTTTTAACTTGAATACCAAAAAAATTATCATTCTTGATTGCAGAAATATCTACCCCAACGTCTACGCTCATTATACTGGCGTTGAAACCTCGAAAAAGCAGTTCTGAGCAGACCAAATGTTCTCCGCCTTTACCGGTAAACCCACCTTCAATCACATTTTTTTCTTCTTCGGCTTTTTCCGCTTCAATAATCTTTGGCGTTGCTTTAATTTCTTTTTTGTTTGGATTAAGTGCAAAAGTTCCGGGCGCAGTCCTAATAAAGTCCGAGCCCTCGCCTTTGTTTTTTATATCAACCACAATTTGCGCGTTCATCGTTGCTTCCGGTGTCGCGCCTTCGGTTTCCAAAATGCCGGATTCCAAAGCTAGCTGAGTAATTTCGGAATAGTGCAAAGGTGATTTTGCCTTTTTCAATATTTCAATTGCTGATTGCTTGAATGTGTTCATAATTAAATTTCAAATTCTTGATCAACTTCTGCTAGATGAGTTTTTAACTTGTTAATTCCAGAGCCAAGAGCGTCAATATAAACTTCAAGTTCATAATTTTCAAATTTGCCAGTTTTTTGAAATGTTTCAATTTTGCCAAATACATAATCTAATTTTTTGGTTACCTCTTCTATTCCGGGAATCCTCAAAGTTTCGCCAAGTTTTCCATAACGATCTTCTAAACTTTTTTTTATTTTTTTATATAACTCGTGATAATGGTTAAAACTAAGCCATGCTAAATGGTCATTCCATTGAACGCCATAAATAAGATTTATCTGATATAGAGAAGGCTTATTTAGTAGGTCGGCTAATTTTTCATTTTTGAATTTTTCTTTATGTTGTTTTTCTTCGTTTTGAATTTCTTTCATAACTATTTCTAATTCATTTCCAAGATGTTCGTCTTGCTGATTGATAATATCTACAAATTTTATCATTTTACTTTCTGTTTTTGAGTGCATCCGTAAAATATATTTGAAACCGTCTTTGCTCAGAGATGAGCGATCAATGGCGCAAGAGGTGATTTCATCATTTTCGTATTTTGATTTATTTATGCCATTATTTTCAGTTTTAATTGGATGTCCTATGGTCTCATTTCTGACTTGTCTAATTTTAAAAAGTTCGGAATATTTTTTGTCTTTCCACTTAATTTTATTACTTATTCCAAATAAAGATATTTTCAAAAAGTTTACAGCGTCCTGTTGAATAAAAAGAGCTTGCAAAAGTCCATAAGTTGATAGATATGGATTTTTTATGAATATATCATTCGGATCTTTTTGAAAATTTTCTATTGCCAAGCAGGTATCTTCAATCGTATCTAATGCCGCACAAAATTGGTTCCAGTCGCCACTTTGTTTTCTCGAATAAACTTGAGTCTTTTTTATTGTGGAGTTGTTAAAAAGTTTTCTGATTTTATAGCTGATTTCCGTAATTTTTAATTTATTATTGTTCATTTTTTTAACTTTATTAACATTTTGTCTATTTTGTTTTTAGCATGCTCCAAATTGTTTTTTCAAAAAAACTTATCGTTTACCGATAGTATATCATGAAAAATTGAAAAAAAATCAATCTTTCATCCATCATCGTCGCCTTCGACAGACTCAGGCAACTCTTCTAATACGTTAGCTGTGCTTGTTGAAGGCAACTCTTCTAACCCGTTGGCTGAGCCTGCCGAAGCCAACTTACTTTCAGCCACTGAGCTTGTCGAAGTGGTCGAATTTGCATAATTTTTTGCAAGGTCGCTGAGCTTGTCGAAGCGACCGTTTATTAAAGCTTCTTTCTTTTCCCTTCTCCATCTTTGAACTTGTTTTTCTCTATAAAAAGCTTCATCGATCCTATTAAATTCTTCAAAATAAACCAATGTGACTGGTAGTCTTTTTTGTGTGTGATTTGCACCCTCTCCAGCTTGATGCTGGGCTAGGCGAAGTGCTAAATTTTTTGTGCTGCCAGTATAATAAGTATTATTGGCACATTTTAATATATACATGAAACCCTTAGACATATTTTGATATTAAAGCCTTGCTTGTTTCGGAAAATTATTATTTCTTTTCTCCCCCATTTTCAAAAGCACAATGACCACATAATTCAATCACTCGAATCAATTGATTAATTTTATTTTCGGCTTGGGCTAAACTAGTGGTTTGCACTTCTCCAGGATATAAATGAATCAGACGATTGCGCATGAGCCAAGCATCCCAAATTTCTCTAGCAACGTGCTCGCCGCAGAGACGATGTAAATCGTCATAAAGCCAAAATTCATCTCTTTGCTCTAGTCTGACATCTGGGTTAAGGCTGCGACCAATAGAAAACTTTTTACTGCGATAAGTCCGTTCGGGAATTAATTTAAGGGAAAACAAATAATCTTTCAAAAAGGTTTCATAGGCTTTCACTAAAGGAAAAACAATAAAATCATAATTCGCTAACTCTTGTGTTTGTTCTTTTTCTCTTCTGAGCAGCTGTAGGCTGAGTAAGGCTAAAGGTTGGAGGGAGTTGGAGAGAAAATGATACCATTTTTGATTCATAATATTATCCTTATTTTCCTTGTGCCCAAGACAGGATTTGAACCTGCACGCCTTTGCAGGCACCGGCTTCTGAGACCGGCTTGTCTACCAATTCCAACACCTGGGCTTAACAGATAAATATTATAACATGAGAGAGGGTTTTTTATGATATAATTACAAAATATGAAAATGTCACAACAACTTTTTGCCCCGCAAAAAAATCCGCCTGCGAAGGCAGATACCGTTAATCATAAACTCTTAGTCCAAGCAGGCTTTGTCCGTCAAACGATGGCTGGGGTTTATACTTATAGTGCTTTGGGGCTAAAAGTGCTTAATAAAATTGCTCAAGTTGTGAGAGAAGAGATGAATGCGATTGGTTCGCAAGAAGTATTAATGCCTGCCTTGCATCCAAGTGAAAATTGGAAAAAAACTAATGGCTGGGAGACAATTGATGTTTTATTTAAAATCAAAAGTCAGACTAATAAAGAATATGCTTTAGGTCAGTCTCATGAGGAAATTGTCACTCCCCTACTTTTGGAAGTAATTAATTCTTATAAAGATTTGCCAAAAAGCGTCTATCAAATTCAATGGAAATTTCGTGATGAGCTGCGTGCCAAATCGGGCATTCTGCGTGGAAGAGAATTTTTAATGAAAGACATGTATTCATTTCATGAATCACAGGCTGACTTTGATCTTTATTATGAACAAGTGAAAAAAGCTTATTTGAAAGTTTTTGAGCGTCTAAGTTTGCCCGTGAAAGTGACAGAAGCGAGCGGTGGTAATTTCACTAATAAGGTTTCTTATGAATATATGGTTTTAACTGATGCTGGTGAGGATGATATTTTTTATTGCGAGAGTTGTGATTATTGTATTAATTCAGAAATTTCACCCGTGAGTGAGGGTGAAAAATGTCCAAAATGCGGCAGTGAATTAAAAAAGAGCCGAGCGAGTGAAGCGGGCAATATTTTCGATTTGGGTAAAAAATTTAGTGAAGCTTTTGAGATGACTTATAATGACAAAAATAATAAAAAACAAGTTCCAACCATGGGTTGCTATGGCATTGGTATTTCTCGTAATATGGGCATTATCGTGGAAAAATTTAATGATGATAAAGGAATTATTTGGCCAGCAAGTGTGGCACCAGCACAAGTCTATTTAATTGGGCTAAAAGGAATGGAAAAAGAAGCCCAGCAAGCGTATCAAACTTTGCAGCAAAAAGGCATTGAAGTGATTTGGGATGAACGTGATTTATCTCCAGGGGCGAAGTTTGCGGCGGCTGACTTAATTGGCTGTCCTTTGAGAGTGGTCTTAAGCGAAAAAAATAAGGACCAATGGGAAGTGAAAGAACGAAACAGCGAAAAAATAGCATTAATGAGTCAG
>Ga0334882_1003748_pt1 | contig 13582 bp, 9 predicted proteins | sample GraSluR1_MG_5_FD_207226 | JGI IMG/M metagenome (GOLD analysis project Ga0334882, IMG submission 207226) | Sludge microbial communities from methane-producing bioreactor in Wageningen University, Netherlands - Granular Sludge_15_04-R1 | ecosystem: Engineered > Bioreactor > Anaerobic > Unclassified... | reverse complement strand
TGCCTGACGGGCTTGTAACACTCTATGGAATAACACTTGACTTCAACCAGAATATGCAGGGAACCGCTGAAATAATTACCTCCAGCATGAGCCTCTTTCAGAAAATAGTGAATCCGTTCAGGTATATGATCACAAGGAACAGAATTTAAACATTCTGTTTGCGCCTGTTGGCGTATGGTTCATATCCATCATCCTTACCCTGTTTGTGGAAAGAATCACCTCCCTGTACTTTATCGCCGGTTCCGGACTTATTTTTTTCAGTATACTTTTTGTACAGCCTTAATGAAACGATAAGTATGGCTGAAACGATCAGTATAATTTCAGTTGTTTTCATGAAAAGGGTTCAGTTTATTGTGGTATCAAAAAATCGATTCCAAAGATAAAACTAATCCGTAAAAATAAACTTGTGCTGTGTGAAAATCTGTTTTCTGTTATCGGATTGATTTTCTGCATTATTTATTTATAACTTTGAGATTTAATAAATATTTCAATATTTTCGTAGTCTGAAAATTCCACGGTATGTCCCTGGGTATTTTACTGTTAAAGAGCTGAACTATAAAGGATTGATAATGATTGAAAGAGATCCGGATGAGCATGTTCGTAATGAACAGAACGGAGCGGATGAAGCCGCTGCCGGTATACATGAAAAAAATGAGGCTGAAAAAGCCGGTAAAACCGAATTACCTGAAGAAACCCCGCCTGAGAAGATTCAACCCTCAGAAAATGATCCTGAAGAGACAGAACTGCCTCCTGTCGATTATTCAGGATTCTCAAAACAGGAGCTGGCTGATACTCTTGCACTGATCATTGATAACCGGCCTGCCGGAGAGATCCGGAACGATGTTGAGAGGATCAGGTCATATTTCTATAAAAAGCTGCGACAGGAAGCCGATGACAGGAAAAACGAATTTCTTGAATCGGGCGGTAAGATTGAAGATTATAAAGCATGGGTGGATCCCCTCGATTATCATGTTAGAAGCCTCCTCGAACGATACCGGGAGAAGAAAAAAGATTACAGTAAGATACAGGAAGCTGAGAAATACGAAAATCTGAGGAAGAAATATGATATAATAGACAAGATTAAAGATCTCGTAAACCGTGAAGAGTCAATCAACAAGACATTTCAGGAATTTCGCAATCTTCAGAATGAGTGGCATTCAATAGGAGTTGTTCCTCAGTCATCACTTAAGGACCTCTGGGAAAATTATCATCATAATGTCGAGTTATTTTATGATTACATTAAAATTAACAAAGAATTAAGAGACCTCGACCTTAAAAGAAACCTGGAAGCCAAGATACTCCTCTGTGAAAAGGCGGAAGAGCTTCTCCTCGAACCCAATCCGATAAATGCTTTCAAAATACTGCAGGAGTTTCATGATCAGTGGCGCGAGATAGGACCTGTCCCGCCGGAATCAAAAAATGAGATCTGGGAAAGATTCAGGGAGGCCACTACCCAGGTGAATAAAAGACATCATGAGTATTTTGAAAAGCAGAAAGAGGACCAGCGGAAAAACCTTGAGGCAAAAATAGCTCTGTGCGAGGAGGTGGAAGCAATAAACCTGTTGGAAATAAAGAACTTCAAAGAGTTTGATCAAAAGGCGGACAAGGTGGTTGGTCTGCAAAAAATCTGGAGAACAATCGGTTATGCTCCAAAGAAACAGAACAATAAGGTATATCAGCGCTTCCGGGAAGCGTGCGATTCCTTTTTTGAGAAGAAACGCAACTTCTACGCCGACAGTAAGGAAATACAACAGAACAACCTGCAGATGAAAACAGACCTCTGTATACAGGCAGAGACCCTTAAGGAGAGTACTGACTGGAAGGCAGCCTCCGATGCGCTGATAAAACTTCAGAAAGACTGGAAGGAAGTAGGTCCGGTACCACGAAAACAGTCGGAAAAGATATGGAAAAGATTCCGCAAAGCATGTGATCACTTTTTCAACAGAAAAGCGGAACATTTTGCGAGCCTCGACACTTCCTATGAAGACAACCTAAAGGCTAAACAGGCAGTAATAGATGAGCTGGAGAATTTTGAAGCTGGCAATGATGTTCAGGCTGCTTTTGAAAAATTGAAGGAGATTCAAAGAAAATGGACAGATATCGGATTTGTGCCGTTCAATATGAAGGATGAGATCACCGGCCGATACAGGAATGCTATTAATAAACAATTCGACAGGCTGAAGATAGGAGATGAGGACAAGAGCATCCTTAAATACAGGACCAAACTCGATAACCTGAAGTCAAGTCCCAAGGCATCCCGCAAAGTGCGTAACGAAAGAGAAAAATTCTTTACCAAGATCAAACAGCTCGAAAATGATATCGTCCTATGGGAAAATAACATTGGCTTCTTTGCAAAATCTCCCAACGCCGAGACCATGATAAAAGAAGTGCAGGATAAAATAGAGAACGCTAAGCGCATGATAAAGACGCTCGAAGAAAAAGTAAAAATGATTGACCAGTCAGGACTCGATGACTGACTGGAATAAAGTCAGTGGTTAAACAAATTATTCTATTTCGAAATTGGCAGAAGTTAAATATGTTTTTGTAACCGGCGGGGTAACCTCTTCCCTTGGTAAAGGAATTATTTCCTCTTCACTGGCAAAACTACTCCAGTCAAGAGGTTATTCAGTTACCATACAGAAACTCGATCCCTATATAAATGTGGATCCCGGTACGCTTAATCCTTATGAGCACGGCGAATGCTATGTAACTCTCGACGGGGCTGAGACCGATCTCGACCTTGGACATTACGAGAGGTTCCTTAATGTGCCGACAAGTCAGGCAAATAACATTACAACAGGCAGGATCTACCAGACCGTGATAAACAAGGAGAGAAGAGGTGATTACCTGGGCAAAACAGTACAGGTCATTCCCCATATCACCGACGAAATAAAAAGACGGATCAAACTTGTGGGATCAGGAAACAGGTTTGATATAGTGATTACCGAAATAGGAGGGACTGTGGGCGATATAGAATCTCTGCCCTACATCGAATCAGTCAGGCAGATTAAGTGGGAAATAGGTTCACAGAACTGCGTTGTGATCCATCTGACACTTGTCCCTTATCTGTCTGCTTCAGGAGAACTTAAAACAAAACCGACACAGCACTCAGTCAAAGTGCTTCTTGAAACGGGAATACAGCCCGATGTGCTTGTCCTGAGAACCGAAAGGAACCTGACCAGTGATATCAAAAGAAAAGTGGCCCTGTTCTGTAATGTTGGGGAAGAGGCCGTGATACAATCTGTTGACGTCTCGACAATTTACGAGGTGCCTCTGAAAATGCTTGAAGAAAAACTCGATGAGACAGTTCTGAGAAAACTTTCACTTCCACCGGGTAATGAACCACATCTCAGGGAGTGGAGGAAGTTTCTGGGCAAGCTTAATAACCCCAGACACTACATAAAGGTCGGACTTGTTGGAAAATATGTGGAACTTGCTGATGCGTATAAATCAATAGCGGAATCATTCGTTCACAGTGGAGCAATGAACGAATGCAACGTCGATTTGAAATATATCCAGTCTGAAGATATTAACACCGGTTCTGTGGCCGGTCAACTTGGCAGTCTGAATGGTATACTGGTTGCACCCGGATTTGGCTCACGCGGTATCGAAGGAAAGATACTCGCGGCACAATACGCCAGGGAAAACAATATACCATTCCTCGGTATATGCCTCGGTATGCAGTGTGCCGTGATTGAGTTCGCCCGTAACGTAATGGGATTCGCTGGTGCAAACTCAACCGAGATGAACCATAAAACACCATACCCGGTGATCGATCTTATGGAAGAACAAAAAAGTATTACCAATAAAGGAGGCACCATGCGGCTTGGTGGATATAAGTGTGTGATAAACAAAGATTCTGGAAGCTATAGATCTTATGGGAAAACAGAGGTGATCGAGAGGCACAGGCATCGATATGAATTCAATAACAGGTTTATTGATGATTTCAGAGATAAAGGAATGGTGCCTGTCGGATTCAACCCTGAATCAAACCTGGTCGAGATAGTTGAAATACCTGATCATAAGTGGTTTGTCGGGGTTCAGTTCCATCCCGAGTACAGCAGTACCGTCGAAAAACCCCATCCCATTTTTGTTGATTTTATTAAAGCATGTATCGATAAGTAACTATGGACAGAAACACGATAACAGGAATTATTCTGATTTTTGCGATTTTTATCGGCTTCAGCATAATTAATAACAGCCGCCACACAAAGTCGTATGATCAGATAATAAAAGTCGCGGATTCCCTTTATGCAAGGGGTGAGATGGAAAACGCCAGGGCAGAGTATATCAATGCCCTGCGTTTTAAACCCAACGCCCCTGATGCCATTGCACGTGTTAACGAGATAAATCAGGTCCTCGGATTTGCTCAGCCTGCTCAGAAAACCGACACTGTCATACAAGATATGCCTTTGTCACAACCTGCTGAAATCAATGCAACCACACCGGCCGTGACCGGAGATATTTATGGTGCCTTCTCTGCTGCAGCATCCGGAGAGGATCGCTTTATTACACTTGAAAACAATAAGGTGGAACTAAAAATCTCTCTTAAGGGGGGAAAGGTCTATTCTGCACGCCTTAAAGAATACTATACTTACGATTCCCGGCCGCTAATCCTCTTTTCAGGCGATTCAACAATTTTTGGATTTAACTTTTTTACCGTCGATAACAGGGCAATACAGACAAATAACCTCTATTTCACTCCTTCAGGGAAACAGCAAAGATATATCGCCGAGACCGGGCCTCAGAGCATCGTACTCAGATTAATGGCTGAGGATGAGAAATACATTGAGTATAAATATACTCTTGAACCTGATAATTATATGGTCGATTTCGATGTGACCTTCAAATCGATGGACGGTATTGTTGCCCAGAATATCAACAGCCTGACTCTCGACTGGCGGATCTATCTGCCGCAGCAGGAAAAGGGCAGGCAGAATGAGGACAACTATACAACCATTAAATACAAGTATTTTCAGGATGAAGTTGATCAGCTGAGACTCAGGTCAAACAAAGAAACTGACCAGACAGACATAACGACAAAACTAAGCTGGGTGGCATTCCAGGGACAATTCTTCTCTTCAGTGCTAATAAGCAATGAATTCTTTATTAACGGACTGGTATCTTCAACGAAATTGCCGGGTTCAGAGAAGTACCTGCGTTATCTCACCTCCGAGCTGGGAGTCCCTTTCAATCCTGCTGCTTCCACAGCATTAAGCATGAAAATGTACTACGGGCCAAACCATATAACCACTCTGAGAAAAGAAGGACTTGACCTTGAAGAGCTGGTATTTCTAGGAAGAAACATAATTGGATGGATAAACCGGTTCATCATTATACCGATCTTTAACTGGCTCGATAATTATATCGGCAATTACGGAATAATAATACTGATCCTTACTATTATTATCAAGGTGGTTTTATTCCCGCTTACATTTAAATCATACCAGTCACAGGCCAGAATGAAGGTACTGAAACCCCAGGTGGATGAACTGGCTAAAAAATTCCCCAAAAAAGAAGATGCCCTGAAAAAGCAACAGGCAACAATGGACCTCTACAAGAGAGCAGGAATTAATCCCATGGGAGGATGCCTGCCAACCCTGCTGCAGATGCCTATACTATTCGCAATGTTCCGCTTCTTCCCAGTCTCAATCGAACTCAGACAGGAATCATTCCTATGGGCAACCGATCTTTCAACATACGACTCTATTCTTTCACTACCCTTCAAAATTCCGATGTACGGCGACCATGTAAGCCTGTTTACATTGCTAATGACTGCATCAACAATCCTTACAATGAAAATGACAAGCTCATCACCCGGACAGGATCAGCCGGGAATGAAGGCGATGATGTATATGATGCCGGTAATGTTCATGCTTATCCTTAATAATTTCTCAGCCGGACTTACTTACTATTATTTCCTGGCTAATATCCTGACATTTATTCAGAACTGGGTCTCCGGCAAATTTATCGACGAGAAAGCTGTTCTGGCCCGACTCGAGGAAAACAGGAAAAAACCAGTCAAAAGATCTAAATGGCAGCAGCGACTCGAAGCAGCGGCTAAACAGAGAGGTATTAAGCCTCCTAAAAAATAGTAAAATAGTAATTGCAGATTGTAATCTTTAACATTTTGATCCTTTTATATAGATATTTGTCTGATTCTTAAATTTATTTTGTTAATTTTTCTTAAATTCTTAATGAAGAAAAAAAAATAAACTAAATTTAAATCATCATCTATTTATCGGGGAAATGGGGAAAAAAGTCAAAAACAAGGATCTGGCAGCCAGACTCGGTGTGTCCGGCACACTTGTTTCTCTTGTTCTCAATAACAAGGCTGACCAGCATGGTATTAAAAAAGAGACACAGGAAAAAGTACTGGCTCTTGCCAGGCAGATGGGATACTTCGACATGGTTCAGGAACAGGGGGAAGAATCAGTCGTTGAACAGAAACCCGGCATTATTGGTATGGTTGTACCCTCACTTCACGATCCTTTCGTATATGAGATTATCCCACACCTCGAAAAAGCATTCGCCACAATCGGTATCGGCTTTGCTATTATTACAAAAGATCCCGACGACCTGAGGTTTAGCAGGCTCACAGCAGCGATCAGAAAATTCTACAGTGGACTTATCCTGCTGGGAGAAGCAGCCGATGATTATACCATCCGGTCTTTGAGAACTGGCAGCTACCCTTTTGTGCTCCTGGAGAAATCCTGCAAAACACTGCGACTTAATACTGTATGTACCGACTCCTCGGTAGGGGCCACCCTCGTTGCTGAACATATTGAAAAGTTAGGTTACAGAAATATTGTGCTTGTTACCGAAAACACACCACGGAAAGTCGGCATTGAGGAGACACAGGAAATTCTGAATGAACTCGGGAGGAAAAACTGCTTCAATAAACCTGCTGAAATAGAACTTGTAAGGTACCCCGGAGCTTATGAACCCGACTGTTCACAAATAGAGAAATATATGCGACCTCCTTTCAGGGCGGAAATGCTTTTGGTTATGAACTCTCAGCTGGTCTACCCGATAATGTCCTACCTGAGAAAGAAAAAACTGAGAATTCCTCAGGATATAGCCCTGATCTCAATGGAGGAGGGGATAGGTTTCGATTTGATGTATACACCGGTTACATGCCTTAGAAAACCATTCTCATCTCTTGCTGTAAAGGTGGCTAATATTACCTGGTCTGAGGTGAAGAATGCAGGAAAAGGTAAATATAAGAGACAGGTTAATCTCGTGCCCGAATTGATAGTAAGGCAGTCCTGCGGCACGATATGAAACTTCTTTTACCGTTGTTCATATCTGCTTATAAACTGCCCCCTTTTCATTTATAAAAAATACTTATATTTGTATCGTTCTGGTTCTGCAGGGTTTTTAAACCTCTGCAGCTAAGAGGGAATGCGGTCAGAATCCGCAACAGTACCCGCTGCTGTGATGCCCGATCGTTCTAACGATGATGGTCTTATGAAATACCTGCCACTGTCCGCCGGCTGGCGGATGGGAAGGCTTCATAAAACCGGGATAAGTCAGAAGACCTGCCAGATTAAACATATAATTCGCAGCTTTCGGGAAGAAAAGCGAAGAATCTGATTCGATTCCCTGAACTTAATCCTCCCGTCAGCCGGTCAATAAAATGATATTTGAAACCTGCAGCATTCTATATTGCCCTCCTGATCACCCTGCCCCTTCAGGGACAAATACTACTTAGGAACGATACGGTTTTGATCGAAGAGGTGACAATAAGCCGAAGAAAAACAAAATTCATAACGGCCACAAGGAAATTGTCTCTGGGCATCCCTGAGATGCAATACTATCAGGGCGCTCCCATATCAGAATTACTCACGGGAAAGACAAACATCCTTATTAAAAGCTATGGACCCGGCGGAAGTGCATCCGCTGTAATCAGGGGAACGGCAGCAAGCCATACTCAACTGAACTGGAATGGAATAAACATAGGAAATCCGATGCTTGGTCAGGCCGACCTGTCACTCGTCCCGGCCGGCTTTGTCGATGATATTCACATATATTACGGCGGAGGATCAATAAAACTTAACAGTGGCGGAATAGGAGGCATTATAGCCCTTGAAACAAAACCAGAATGGACCGGGGGAAATAGTGCATCATTCAGTTCCGAAGCAGGCAGCTTCGGCAAAATAACAGGTTTTGTAAAAATAAAGGCAGGAAACTCAAAAACCCAGTCAGTTACCCGGGCATATTTTCACTCCGCGATAAACAATTTCAGTTATCTTAATGAATTTACCGGACCTGATCCGGTAAAGGAAAAACGAGCATTCAACTCCGTTCTCCGGAAAGGGTTTATGCAGGAAGTGTGGCTCAGAAGCAGAGGTAATATCATTTCGGGCAGACTCTGGTACCAGTCATCTTCACGCGAACTGCCCGCTCCGGTAATTATCCATAAAACAGAATCTGACGAAAAACAATTCGATGAATCGATTAAAGCTCTCGTTGATTATAAGAACGAAACAGGAGGGAACATTATTAATGTCACTATTGGCGCGGTATTCGATAAGCTGAACTATAACAATACAACAATACCTGTCGATTCACGAAACAATACAGCCTCTTTCACAGCTGCCACCCGCATCGAAACAGCTCTGGGCGATAATGCCCGGTTGCTGGTTTCTGCAAACGACGAGATTAACATCGTTACTTCCAATAACTTCGGGGAAAGGAAACTGAGAAATATTTTCACCGTAATGGCATCGGCTCACTTTAACCTTGAAAAGGGTATGACGGGGGAATTGCTTATCCGCGAAACTATTCTTGATGACAGGCTCCTGACTCCGGATATATATGCAGGATTTACAATTGATCTGAGAAACGAGAACCGGAACATAATAAAAGCATCATACTCTCGTAATTCACGGTTCCCTTCACTGAATGACCTCTACTGGATCCCGGGCGGTAATCCGGACCTTGAGAATGAAAACGCGCACTCGCTCGAACTGACATGGGAAGGAAAAAGAAAACTTCGCAGCCGGCTCAGCTTAAATTCTGACATGACCATTTTTGGTAATTCTATAACAAATATGATAAAATGGGCCCCGGGTGAATTTTCATACTGGGAACCTTTAAATATCGGACACGTGAATACATCCGGTATCGAATCGGTGGTTGATCTCTTATGGTCCGGTACTGATTTTGAAACAGGAATAAAAACTCTTTATACTTACACAAGGGCAATAAACAGAAAAAAACCAGCAGAAATATCTCCGGGGGGCAAATACCGTCTGATTTATGTGCCTGAAAACCAGATTAACAGCAGATTATTTGCCAGATATAAGTCATACTATTCGGTATTTATTACCTGTTTTACGGGGAGAAGGTACTTAACTCCGGATAATACAAGTTACCTTCCGGGATATATATATAATGACCTGGTTCTTGGAAGAAAATTCATGGTCACTGACTTTGCGTTCAATTTAAGCCTGACCACCGGTAATCTTTTCAATTCATCCTACCAGGTTATTGCCTATTATCCCATGCCCGGGCGCTCATTTAATCTCAGATTGTCAATGAACATAACCAAATAAATTTTTAGCCGATGAGAAGTATAATAATATCAATACTGATTGCAGTATCGATTGTCTCCTGTGAGAAAAACTCCGGGCCTGTTTTTATTGATCCGGGAGAATCACTGATCTCCGGATCGGGTCTCTTCATCCTTAACGAAGGGAACTTCATGGCAGGCAACGGATCACTCTCCTTCTTCTCCTACGACTCGTCAAGGGTAATTAACCATCTCTTCAGTAAGATTAACAAGTATCCTCTTGGCGATATTCCTCATTCAATGAAAATTGCAGGTAATAATGCATTCATTGTCGTGAACAATTCGAACAAGATTGAAGTGGTGAAAGCATTCAATCTCGAATCAGTCACGACCATTACCGGTTTAAAATCACCAAGATACCTGGAAGTTTTAAGCAATAACACAGGGTATGTCACCAGCCTGTGGTCTGATTCAGTTACAATAATTGACCTCAATAGTCTGGCAATATCGGGATATATAAACCTTAGAAGATCATCTGAATCAATTGCCGTGGTCGACGTCTATGCCTATATTGCCCACTGGTACGGCGGGAATGAAATAATGGTTGTTGACACCCGTAATAATAGTGTTGTTGATTCCATACCTGTAGGGGCAGAACCTGAAAGCATGGTTGTGGATAAGAACAATACCCTCTGGGTGCTATGCAACGGAGGCTGGGAAAGGAATTACCATGCAGAACTAATCGGGATAAATACCCGAACCAATGAAATCGTTAAACGGTTTGTGTTTCCCGATATTAATGATTCACCGACATCCCTTCAGGCAAACAAAGGAAGAGATACCCTTTATTACCTTGAGAAAGGCGTAAGGCGTATCAGAATAGATGATGCAGGACTACCTGCATCTCCGTTCATTTCAGAGAATGGCCATACTTTCTATAAGATGGCGGTCTTTCCTGAAACCGGCGATATCTTTGTATCAGATCCTGTTGATTATCAGCAGAAAGGATTCGTCATAAGATACAGCCGGGATGGTGCCCTGGTCGCTGCAATGGAGGCCGGCATAATTCCCGGAGGTATGTGCAACAGGATTATGCTTCCGCACTGGACTGAATGAACACAGGATTATGATCCACTGTCGCCTGATAATACCATGGGTGCTTTCCCATATTCTGATTTCTCTGTTATTGAATGCATGTTCAGGCAGAGGGTCCGGATCAGAGTATGATACCCTTAATGAAAAACAGAAGCACTCTCAACGGGCCAGCCGTTTCACCCTTGAGGAGAACGATTCCTTCACAAGACTGACTATAATTAATCCGTGGCAGGGAGCAACCGGGGCAGATCAGGTTTGGCACCTGGTCCCTTCAGGATCTTTCCCGCCAGAGAATGTTGATCCGTCAGAGATCATCTATGTACCCGTAAAAAATGTTGTCTGCATGTCCTCGACGCACCTTGCCATGATCTCAGCCCTGGGAGAGGAAGAATCTATAAAAGGTGTTTCTGGTGCCGGATTTCTTTACAATCCTGAATTGATTAAACGATATGAACAGGGGTTCATAAAAGATGTTGGCTATGAGGATAACCTCAATAAAGAGCTTATTCTGGACCTGTCACCCGATCTGATAATGGCTTATAGCATAGGAAGCGAGTCAGCAGCATATATGACAAAGCTTAAGGAATTGGGGATAAAGGTAATGTACAATGCAGACTATCTCGAATCTGATCCGCTCGGTAAAGCAGAATGGATAAAGCTCTTCGGGGCACTCTATTGCTGCAGGGAGCGAGCCGATTCTCTCTTCAGGGAAATATCGGACGAATATCACAGACTGAAAAAATATATTCTCGAAAATACTGATTCAAAACCGAATGTCTTGCTTGGACTTCCTTTCAGGGATACATGGTATATCTCACCGGGTAACTCATATATTAGCAAACTGATAAGTGATGCAGGGGGCAACTACCTCTGGAATGAAACATACTCCTCTGTTTCAATGCCCATGGGTATCGAGAATGTTTATATCAAAGCTCTGAATGCTGACATCTGGCTCAATCCGGGAAGTGCCTCGGCAAAAGATGAGATCATTGCAGTGGACCCCCGGCTTGCCTCTTTGCCCTGTTTTACCAGGGGATCAATATATAATAATACCAAAAGAATAAACGGAAGGGGTGCAAATGATTACTGGGAGAGCGGAACTCTCAATCCACATGTTCTGCTCAGGGATATAGCAGCCATAATGCATCCGGGACTAATAGCGAAAAAAGATCTTGTCTATTACAGAAAAATTGAATAGAAACCGGGTTGAAGACCGTCAACAATAATCAGCAATTATCAGGCAGTAACAATGTTCTGCTCTTCGGTGGCCTTCTTGTGCTTGCGCTGCTCCTTTTTATGGCTGACCTGTTTATCGGTTCGGTTGCAATAAGGCCCTCCGATGTTTTAAGAGCCATTTTCACAGGCGCTGAGGCTCATGTTGAAACCATAGTTTTCAAATTCAGACTCCCCAAGGCAATCACTGCTGCAACAGTCGGCATTACACTATCTCTCAGCGGCCTTCAGATGCAGACACTTTTCAGAAATCCCATGGCCGGTCCATATGTCCTTGGGATCAGCTCAGGAGCCAGCCTCGGAGTTGCATTCATAATACTTGGATTCTCCGCAAACATCTCCCCCGATACCATTAAAGGCATGGGTAACTGGTCGCTGGTAGCCGCCGCCTGGGTCGGGGCCGGATCAGTAATGATACTGATGATGTACCTCTCCTCAAGACTGAAAGATATTCTTACGGTGCTCATAATAGGTATTATGCTGGCAGGAGGTATTTCTGCAATAGTAAGCATTATGCAGTATTTCAGCCATGAAACCATGCTGAAAGCCTACATTATATGGACAATGGGAAGCCTGGGCAATCTTACTTCATCACAGCTGAATGTTTTGTTGTTATCAGCTGCAGGAGGAACAATTTTATGCCTTGCCTCGGTGAAAATGCTTAATGCCCTGCTTCTTGGCGAAAATTATGCCGTAAGCATAGGCCTTAACTTAAGACTTGCAAGAATAATTGTACTTGCCGGTACAAGCTTTCTTGCCGGAACTGTGACAGCTTTCTGCGGACCAATCGGATTCATTGGGATAGCGGTTCCACATATAACCCGCCTGATTTTCAGAACATCCGACCACAGGGTTCTTATTCCGGGAATATTTCTCACCGGAAGTTCAGTGATGCTTGCAAGCGATATAATATCACAGCTTCCCGGTTCAGATAATGTCTTGCCGGTCAACTCAGTAACAGCCCTGGTGGGGATTCCTGTCGTAATCTGGGTTCTGCTTGGCAACCGGAAATACCGCTCTCTATTCTGATCAAAATGAATGATCTGTCAATTATATCACTTAAGCATCTGACAATCGGTTATGGAAAAGGCAGAACGGGATACCCTCTGCTTCCGCCCCTTAACGCAACCGGACGAAGAGGAGAACTTATCGCGGTGATTGGCCGAAACGGGATAGGTAAGAGTACTCTGCTGGGTACTATAGCGGGCATACGCAAAAAACTGGATGGTGAAATCCGCATCAGCAACAGGGAAATATGTGATTATCCTCAGATCGAACTGGCCCGTTTAGTGGGTTATGTTTCTACGGAGAATGTCAGGGTAACCAATATGAGTGTTTACGAACTTGTTTCCATGGGCAGATTCCCTCATACCAACTGGTATGGCAGAATAGGACCGGCAGACCATAAAGCAGTAACTGATTCTATTGAAAAGACAGGACTGACGACTCTTACCACAAGACAGGTTAACGAGATCTCTGATGGGGAACGCCAGAAGGCAATGATAGCCAGAGTTCTGGCTCAGGACACTGCGTTGATGATCATGGATGAACCAACAGCCTTCCTCGATATAGGCAGCAGGTATGAGATTATAAACCTTCTGCACACCCTGGCCGCCGAAAGATCCAAAACCATAATATTTTCAACTCACGACCTCCATATAGCTGTCAGACATGCAGATAAAATATGGCTGATGCTTGATGACGGTATAAAAGAAGGAATTCCGGAAGATCTTATCA
>Ga0334882_1003747_pt1 | contig 13585 bp, 13 predicted proteins | sample GraSluR1_MG_5_FD_207226 | JGI IMG/M metagenome (GOLD analysis project Ga0334882, IMG submission 207226) | Sludge microbial communities from methane-producing bioreactor in Wageningen University, Netherlands - Granular Sludge_15_04-R1 | ecosystem: Engineered > Bioreactor > Anaerobic >... | reverse complement strand
TGGTGAAACTGGTTCTAACATCGCTTCTCTATTTATATATCGACCAGGGTAAAATTTCAAGAGAATCGCCCCAAGGAGTGCCAATTTCAAAAATCAGCCCTTTTTGAAATAGACTGTATTGTTATTCTTTCCCGTTTCGGGCATATTTATATTACCATCCCTCAAACATTTAGGAGCCTAACATGTCTGATATTATTTCCCCCCGGGTCCTGAAGGGATTCAGGGACGCCCTTCCTGCCTTGGAAATAAGCCGTAAGGAAATTCAAAGAAGCCTGGAAAAAAGCTTCGAAAATTTCGGATTTGTTCCCATTGATACACCGGCGCTGGAATATCGGGAGGTCCTGCTGGGCAAGGGGGGGGGAGAAACGGACAAACAGGTTTACTCCTTCCAGGACCACGGAGGCCGGGACGTGGCCATGAGGTTTGATCTGACAGTTCCTTTTGCCCGGTTCATGGCGGCCCATGCGGCCGAGCTGGTTTTGCCTTTCAAGCGATACCACATCGCCAAGGTCTGGCGGGGGGAAAACACCCAGAGAGGCCGGTACCGGGAGTTCTACCAGTGTGACTTTGATATAGTGGGAACCGACTGCGCCGCCGCTGATTTTGAAATTCTCTTCATGATTAAAAACAGCCTTGAAAAACTGGGGGTCCGGGGATTCCGGATTCATCTGGCCCACCGGGGGATTTTCAATGCCTTTCTGGAAAAACTGGGGCTGGAACAGGAGGGTGTTGAAATTCTCAGAACCGTGGATAAACTGCCAAAGGTGGGAGAGGACAAGGTGATGGAACTCCTGGAACCTCTGACGGGGTCGGACAAAGGCGCCCTGATTCTGAAATATATCCGGGCGGAAAAAACCCCCGCCCAGACCCTGGAAAAACTGACGAATTTGGTGGGTGAGAATGACCCCTCTCTCCAGCGGATCACCGAACTTTTCAGGCTGGTCGAACAGACGGAGATCGAAGACAGGGTCATCCTGGACCCCGCCATTACCCGGGGACTTGATTACTATACCGGTGTGGTATATGAAACCTTTCTGACCGAGCTTCCCGAACTGGGATCGGTGTGTTCCGGCGGCCGGTACAATAACCTGGCAGGCCTCTACACCAGACAGGAGCTTCCCGGAGTGGGGGCATCCATCGGTCTCGACCGTCTTTTAGCGGGACTTGAAGAACTGGACCGGCTTTCCGGTAAAGAAACCACCACCCGGGTCCTGGTTTTCAATATGGATGACCATCTTATGGGACACTATTTTTATCTGGCCCAGGAACTGAGGAACCAGGACATCGGCTCGGAGATCTTCCTGGAGTCCAAAAAGATCAACAAACAGTTTCAGTTTGCCGAACGAAAAGGAATACCCTGGGCCCTGATCTGTGGTGATGAAGAAAAGAAGGCGGGAAAAGTGAACCTGAAAAATCTGGTAACCCGGGACAGCCATGAAGCCATCACCCTGGCTGAGGCGGTAGCCATCCTCAACAAGTAACGGTCCCAGGGAAGGAAACCGGGAAGGGTCAGGTTTTTTCCGGTTTTACGGCGGTACCGCCGGATTTACCAAGAGGAGCAGCCGCAACTTTTCCGGATTCGGCGCCTCCCCCGCTTCCCGTTGATGGGGAGGTTTCCGAAACCGCCCCGCCCTCCCCGGCGGTTTCGGAAGTCTTGTCCTTCACCGCCGTCTGGTGGGAACCGGCTTTTTTTGCCCCGGCCTTGTTGTCGGTAACGTAGAAACCGCTGCCCTTGAAGATGATTCCCAGGCCCCCGCCGATGAGCCGGCGTACCGACCCGCCGCAGTGGTCACATGCTTCAATCGGATCATCCGACATGTTCTGAAATACTTCAAATACACGGCCGCAATGGCTGCACTCATAGTCGTAAGTTGGCATTCTGGTTCTCCCGTTTGAGTGGAAGCCGCTGCCCGGTGAGGAAATAAAACCCGGGGAACGGTTTAAATTTTTCTTTTGCTCAATATAATAAAAACGGTCCCCCGGTGACAAGAGGCGGCGGCCGGTTTATGCCAGCCGAACCGGAATCTTCCGTGCCGCAAGATCTTCCTTAATTGAGGGCACCGTATATCCGCCAAAATGAACCATGGAAGCCACCAGGGCGGCGTCCGCATGTCCCGTGGTCAGCACCTCCGCCAGGTGGTCGGGGACGCCCGCCCCTCCTGAGGCTACCACGGGAACACCCACACCATCGGAGATCATCCGGGTCAGATTGATTTCGTAACCGTTCCGGGTGCCATCGGCATCGATGGAGTTAAGCACAATCTCCCCCGCCCCGAGTTCTTCAGCCCGCCTGGCCCAGGCCAGGGCATCCCAATCGGTGGGGGTTCGTCCCCCGTTAATGACGACTCGGTATCCGCAGGGCATGGCGGAATCGGCCAGGGCGTCCATCCCCAGAACAATACACTGGTTACCAAAAAGCCGGGCTCCTTGTGAGATGATATCGGGGTTTTTCACCGCCTGGGAATTAACCGAGACCTTCTCGGCCCCCGCCAGCAGAACCCGTCGCATATCCTCCACCGAGGCAATTCCGCCGCCCACACAAAAGGGAATAAACACCTGCCGGGCTACCTGACGGACCACATCGATCATGATCCCCCGGTCCTCCGCCGATGCGGTGATGTCATAGAACACCAGTTCGTCTACCCCCTGCCGGTAGTATTCCCGGGCCATCTCCACGGGATCTCCGATATCCACATTTCCCTGGAATTTAACACCTTTGGTTGTTTTTCCCTCTTTCACATCAAGACAGATGACGATTCTTTTTTCCAGCATAAGCGTTTTCCCTAAAGGTCCAGATAGTTTCGGAGCATCCGAAGCCCCGGCTCCCCCGATTTTTCGGGATGAAACTGGGTAGCCATGACATTATCCCGGGCCACGGCGCAGACAAAGGGCACCATGTATTCCGATACCGCCAGCACGTCTCCCGGCTCCGCCGGATCAGGGTAGTAGGAATGAACAAAGTAAAAAGAGGCGCCCCGGGGAATCCCCCGGAAAAGGGGGTGATCGGTCCCTTCTCCGGAAATTACCTGATTCCAGCCCATGTGGGGAACCTTGTAAACCCGGCCTTCACCATCCTTTGCCCCCCGGGGAAAGAGCCGGACCCGGCCCGGAAGGATCCCCAGGGTTGGTGTGTCCCGCTCTTCGCTGAAATCAAAGAGGAGCTGACACCCCACACAGATACCCAGAAGCAGGCGGCCTGACCGGGCCCAATCCTTGAGGAAAGGACCCAGCCCCGTCCGCCCGAGCACTTCCATGGAGGCCCCCGCATCCCCTACCCCCGGAAAAATCAGTCTATCGCAGCCCTTCAACTCCTCAGGATTCTGGGACACGAGAAAATCGGCTCCCAGATGCTCCAGGGCGGTTTCCACGGACCGCAGGTTCCCTGCGTCATAATCTACGACCCCGACTTTCTGCATCCTGTCCCCCTCATTCTGGTCACGGGAAAACCAGTCCCCGCCGGATTACCTCTTTTATCATTCCCGAGAACTCCGGGTCGGAAAAAACCAAATCGCCAAGGTATAACTCTGCCCCTGTCCTGCTGATCCGGGTCTGCCCCAGACGCTGCAACAGGAGGGGCGCCACGGCCTCCGGTCCGGAGGGATTATTCCCGGATGGTCCGGGGCTCCGGAGGAACAGCAGCTTCAGGGTGGTTCCTAAAAACCGGGCCTCCCCTTCGTCACCGAAAATCAGGGTTACCCCGCCCCGCCAGTCCTGGCCGTTTTTGTCCATCCGGAAGATCCAGCGGGTGAGATTCACCCCCGGAGGCAGAGGAACAAAGGCCGACAACAGCTCATCTCCTTCTCCCAGGACAACCGCGCTTCCCCCGGTCAGAATCAGGCCTGTTTCAGAGGAAACAGCTTCCAGGGCATCGGCGTAAAGGAGGCGGTTCTCCCGGTCCCGCAGCGGTCCCATCCCCCCCCGGGAATAATAAAGCCGGTTTGTCCCGGTAAAAGCGATCTGGGCCCCCCGCCCGTCTTCCCACCAGTCTCCTTCCCTGCTCTTTTTCCAGTCCCTGCTGAAGGCAAGCCCCAGGGAAGATTTAAAGCGGGGGACCTCTCCCTCAAAAACAATCACCGGAGCCCCTCCTCCGCGGCCGGGAACGGCCCCCCAGAGGCGGGTTCCTTTCTGCCACGTTTTCACCAAAAGGCCCGGCTGATCCTGTTCTTCCAGAATCTCTGCGACGGGAACGCCTCCGTCGGCGATACTCAGAGAAAAATAGAGGGGATATCCTCCGGGCAGAACCCCGGGCACGGGAATCTCCCTCGCCGGCTCCAGGGTCCGGCATCCGCCGAAAAGCAGAAGGCCCCCTGCCAGAATCAGCATTCCGGTAAAGGGCCTCACTCCCGGGGATCTTCTCATGATCCGGTTATACCTTTTCAAGGGCCAGATCGATTGCCGTTTCCCCGCATTCCACGGTGATCTGCCCCTGTCGGGCCTCCCAGACCAGTGATTCCGACAAGGTCTCGGAGGTAAGATAATCCTGAAAAGCCGAAACAGCCTCGCGAACCTCCTCCTCTCCCTGAAGATAGAGTCTGATACGGTCGGATACATCCAGACCGGTCTCCTTCCGGAGGTTCTGAACGCTTCGAATGATGTCCCTGACCAGGCCTTCCTGACGAAGTTCTTCGGTAATCTCAGGATCCAGGGCTACCGTCAGAGCCCCTTCGTTAAGGACCTTCAGGTTTTCCTTCTCAAACCGCTGAACCAGAATGCTCTCTTCGGTCAGTTCGAGCTGCAGCTCCGCCAGGTCGATATAGAGGGTGTTTCCTTCCAGCAGAGACTGGATCTCCTGGGGGGTCAGTTCCTCTATCCGCGAGGCGGCGGCCTTCATATTCCTGCCCAGCCGGCTTCCCAGAACCTTGAAGTTGGCCTTGGCTTTATACTCCACCAGATCTTCCTCGTTCTCCCGAAGCAGCACTTCCTTCACGTTCAGCTCTTCCCTGATGATCTCTTCCATCTCCCTGAGGATTTTTTTATCGTGTTCGCTCCTGGTGACCAGGTGAATCGCCTTCAGGGGCTGCCGGGTTTTGAGGGAATGGACCGCCCTCAGGGCCCGCCCCATGGAAACGGCCTGCTGGGTGACCTGCATCTTCTCTTCCAGCTCACGGTCCCTCGAAGCCGGATCGGCCACGGGAAAATCAGAGAGGTGAACCGATTCAGGAGAATCGGGCTGCCGCAGGTTCCGGTAGATCTCTTCGGTGATGAAGGGAACTATGGGAGCCGCCACGTGGACCAGGGTCATCAGTACTGCGTAGAGGGTCTGGTACGCCTGATCCTTATCAAGGTCGTTTTCGGACCGCCAGAACCGGCGCCGGGACCTTCGGATGTACCAGTTGTTCAGGTTGTCGATGAACGCCACGATGGGACCGATGGCCTTCTGCAGCTCGTAGGCTTCGATCTGCTCGGTGAACTCCTCCACCAGTTTGGCCATCTCCGAAAGGATCCAGCGGTCCAGGGGATTTTCGGGATTTTCAGGAGCCCCTTCAGGGTTCACCCCGTCGATGTTGGCGTAAGTGACGAAGAAGCTGTAGGAATTCCAGAGGGGAATCAGGATGCCCTTCAACACTTCCTTGACCCCTTCGTCGGAGTATTTCAGGTCTTCCGCTCGGACCACCGCCGAGTTCATCAGAAACAACCGCAGGGCATCGGCGCCGAATTCGTTCATCACTTCCACGGGGTCGGAATAGTTCCGCTCCGACTTGGACATCTTTTTACCGTCCTCCGCCAGAACCAGGCCGTTGACCACCACGTTCTTGAAGGCGGGTTTGTCGAAGAGGGCCGCCGCCAGAATGGTCAGGGTGTAGAACCAGCCCCGGGTTTGATCGAGTCCTTCAGAAATGAAGTCGGCGGGAAAGTTGGCTTCAAAATGGGCCTTGTTTTCGAAGGGATAGTGGTTCTGGGCGTAGGGCATGGCCCCCGATTCAAACCAGCAGTCCAGCACCTCGGGAACCCGTTTCATGGTTCCGCCGCAGGAACACGGATAGGTCACCTCATCGACAAAATGTTTGTGCAGATCCGTCAAGGATTCTCCGGATTTTTCTTTCAGCTCATCACGGCTGCCCAGGCATTCGGTGGAGCCGCAGCTGCCGCACTTCCAGATGGGAATGGGGTTTCCCCAGAAACGGTTTCGGCTGATCGCCCAGTCCCGGGCGTTTTCCAGCCACTTGCCGAACCGGCCCGCCTGAAGGTGATTGGGTACCCAGTAGATCTGGTTGTTGGCCCCCAGCATCTTGTCCTTCACCTTGCCGATATCCACAAACCAGGACGAGATGGCCCGGTAGATCAGGGGACTCTTACAGCGCCAGCAGTGGGGGTAGCTGTGGAGGTAGTTGTCCCTCTTGACCAGCTTCCCTTCCTCCTTGAGCCTGGCGATGATGTCTTTGTCGGCATCCTTGACAAACCGTCCCTGGAAATCGGAAACCTCGGGGGTAAACCTGCACTCTTCGTCCACGGGGCAGACCGTGGGAATATCGGTGCCTTTCAGGGTGTTGTAGTCGTCCTCACCAAACCCGGGGGCGGTATGAACGATTCCGGTGCCATCCTCGGTGGTGACATAATCGGCTGCAAAGACTTTGAAGGCGCCCTTGTCGGCGGCATCGGCGAAGTAGGGGAAAAGAGGCTCATAGGAAAGACCGATAAGCTCACTCCCTTTCTTCTCCCAGACAACCTGGTATTCCCCCTCCTCCTTGTAATAGGCGGAAAGGCGCTCTTTGGCCATGATATACTTTTCTTCCCCATCCAGAACCTGAACGTAGGTGATCTCCGGCCCCACCGCCAGGGCCAGGTTGGAAGGGAGGGTCCAGGGGGTGGTGGTCCAGGCGAGAATAAAGGTTTTTTCCTCATCCCTGAGTCGAAATTTGACGGTGATGGCGGGATCGTGAACATCCTTGTATCCCCCCAGGTTCAGCTCATGGTTGGAGAGGACGGTGGAACAGCGGGGACAGTAAGGAAGAATATAGTGGCCTTCGTAAAGCAGATCCTTTTCCCAGAGCTGTTTTACCACCCACCAGATGGACTCCATATAATCGGCGTCCATGGTCTTGTAATCATGTTCGAAATCAACCCACCGGCCCATACGGGTGACAATATCTTCCCACTCTTTGGTATAACGAAGGACGATGGAGCGGCACGATTCGTTGAACTGAGCCACCCCGTAGTCTTCGATCTCTTTCTTCCCGGAAATGCCGAGTTCTTTTTCCATTTCGTATTCCACGGGAAGACCGTGGCAGTCCCATCCGAAACGTCGGCTTACCTTCATACCCTGCATGGACTTATAACGGGGAATGATATCTTTGATTGTACCCGGAACAAAATGGCCGAAATGGGGTAATCCCGTGGCAAAGGGAGGTCCATCGTAGAAGACAAACTCCTCGGCGCCCTCCCGCTGATCGATGGAGCGCTGAAAAATTTTCTCTTCCTTCCAGTATTTCAGAATCGCACGTTCCATCTTGGGAAAGTCTACTTTTGGGTCAACGGGGTTGTACAAAATATCCTCCAGGTTATTCAGGTATACAGCTGTATCAGGGGTTTCTCCAAGAATCAAAAAGTCTGCCCTTGAGTCTAAGAAAATACCAAATTCCGGGGAAAGAATAAAGAGGGGGGATCACTTTTCAGTTGTTAAGGACAATCACTATTCCAGGGGGGGGGTGAGGAAATCCACCTGGGGAGTGAGCCGGTAGATGACATCTTTTCTTTCCACCACCACCTCCACCTTCCGGCTCAATAACGGATCCGCCCGCAGATGGATGAGCAGTTCCCGAGTGGGATTGATAGCCACCGGATGCCCCACTTTTTCAAACATGCTCAGGTCGCCATTGGTATCGCCGTAGGCATAGCTCCCGGAGAGGTCGATCCGGTACTTTTCTACGAATCCGTCCAGGGCTCTCTCCTTGCTTGCCGCATCCCACATCCGGGAGACATCACCGGTGTAACGGTCCTGGTCGTCCAGAAAGTACCTGGTCCCTACACTGTCGGTGATGCCGTAGCGCTCCGCCATCTTGTGAACCAGGTAATCGGGGCTGCCGGAAATGAAAAATACCTTATGGCCCTGCTCCTTGTGCCAATGAATGCGGTTTCGGGTGAACAGATAAACCTTGTCCCCCTTCAGATCGATCACCTGGTTGGTGACAAACTCCATCTGGGATTTATCCAGACCCCGCAGAGATTCCACGTAGATGTCGGTCAGTTCCAGAAGGTAATCATCATAGTTGCCCCTTCGTTTCTGCCAGTTCTGATAAGCCGCCTTGATGTTGTTGTGCCAGAGGGCCTGATCCAGCACTTCATACTTCAAAAGCTTCTTAAAGTGCTCAATCAGAAGAGAGTCACGGTAGAGAGTACCGTCGATATCAAAAAAGGCGGCATAATCCATAAACTGATCCTAGGCGGCGCCGCAGCATTTCTTGTATTTCTTGCCGCTTCCGCAGGGGCAGGGATCATTGCGGCCCACCTTGGGAGCGGAACGGACCACCGTGGAAGGAACGGTCCGGCCATCCTTGTAGTACCACCTTCCGTCAATTTTTTCGAAATCACTCATCTCGTGGTGTTCGTTTTTCAAGCCCCCCTGAATGTATCGGGCCTTGAACTCCACCTTGCCGGTGGTATCGTCCGGGCCTCCCTCACGGGTCCCCACTATGGTGAGACCTTCCCATTGGGAATCCCGGGACCATGCCTCGGTTTCTTCCCGGGAGAGGTTTTCCCGGCCTTCCGGGGTGTGGCTGTGGATGATGAAATCTATTTCACCCTCGACGTAGGCGGTGTACCGGGCCCGCATCAGGGCTTCCGCCGTGGGGGCGGCTGTTTCACCGAAAATCACCGGCCTGCAGCATTTCTCGTAGGGTTGATTGTTTCCACAGGGGCAGTTGGGCATATTTTACCTCTCCTTGATAATCAGTTTGTTTCTTTCTCGTCCTGCGGGATCGAAATATCCCGGTCCACGGCGGCCGCGGCGGAAAAACCGGCCAGAAAGCCGGTGGAGAAGGCGGCCTGAAGGTTGTACCCGCCGGTATCGCCGTCGACATCAAGCACTTCTCCGGCAAAGTATAACCCCGGAACAATCCGGGATTCAAGGGTACCGGGGTTCACTTCCGACAGGTCCACCCCCCCTGCGGTCACCATGGCTTCGTCCCAGCCCCCCAGACCGGTGACGGTGAAAGGCTCGGCGGTCAAGGAATTTAAAACCGCCGACACCGCTTTACCCGATACTTCCGCCGCCTTCCTGTTTCCTTCGATGCCGGCGCACCTCAAGGACCAGTCCACCAGCCGCCGGGGCAGACCCGACTGGGCCAGGATTTTCGCCAGGGATCTCTTCCCTTCCCGCTCCATCAGTTTCTCCACCTCAAGGCGGTACTCCCGGGCTTGACCGGTGAAGTCGATCACCATCCGATCTCCCGGCAGAACATACCGGGAACCGTTCAGGATGAGGGGGCCGGAGAACCCGCGATGGGTAATCAACAGAGCCCCGGTGCGGTTCAACAGCTTTCGAGAATCGCGGTACAGGGTTATCCCCGCCTCCGGAAAACTCAGACCCGCCAGAGCGGAAAGCCCGGGAGCATCCGCCATGATCCCCGTGAGCCCCGGGCGGGGCGTAGTGATCCGGTGGCCCAAAGCGGCCGCCCAGGAGTATCCGTCTCCGGTGGATCCAGTTTGGGGGTAGGAACATCCTCCGGAGGCCAGGATCACCTTTTCTGCCTTCACGATGGATCCGTCTTCGAGCCGAAGGAGAAACACCCCGTCCTGCCTTTCCAGATTGGCCACGCTTCCACCGGCAGAAAGGACGGCGCCCCTCCGCTCCAGATCGTTAACCAAAACATTGAGAATATCCAGGGCCCGGCCGCTGGCGGGAAACAGCTTTCCCTCACCGTTATCGCACACCTCGATTCCCGCCTTGCCCAGATAAGATAAGAGATACTGGGGCGGACAGGCGTAGAGAATTTTCTTCATGAACCGGCGTGTTAAATCCCGGTTACCATAGTGTTCCAGAAAATCTTCCGGTGTGCCGGTGTGGGTCACATTGCACTGCCCCGCTCCGGAGAGCAGCAGTTTACGACCGGGCCTTTGTTTCTTTTCAAAAACCTGCACCCCTGAAGAACCCCTTCCTTCCCCCGTCAGCCCCTCCGCAGCGGTGAGGGCAGCGAACAAACCCGCCGGGCCCGCTCCGATGACGGCGACCCGCAGGGTCGGGGTTTTTTCCCGGTCGTCCTGCACTGGATGCTCTCAGCGGGGGTCGGCGATATCCATGACCTTGGTTATGGCCAGGGATTCGAGAAAACTGTATAACTGTCCCGAAATCTTAGTGATACGGAAGGAACCGTCAAGTTTGGTTAATTTCTTCTGAAGAAACAGAATTTTACCCACCCCTGAACTGTCCACATACTCGGTGCGGCTCAGATCAAGGGCAAGTTCGATAAAACCTGCTTCCATTAATTCCATGGCGGTCTGTTTCAGTTCCTTGGCTACATCGCCGGCCAAAGAAACACTGTCCACATAGAGTTCAGCCTTGTCACCGGCTTTGATCACTTTGATATTCACCCTGTCCTCCCTAACTGGTCTCTCTCAGGTATCGGCATATTTCCTGGGCGATTTTATTCAGGGGCAGAACAACGCTGGCCGCGCCGTACTCATACGCCTTCCCGGGCATCCCCCAGACCACGCTGGATTCCTCATCCTGAACAATATTATACGCCCCGGCGTCCTTCATCTCCTTCATCGCCCGGGCTCCATCTTCGCCCATGCCGGTGAGCATCACCCCCAGGGCGTTCTGACCGGCGAAATTGGCCGCCGAGTTAAAAAGAACCGTGACGGAAGGTTTATGATAATTCACCCGGGGGCCGTCCCTCAGTTTGATCAGGTATTTGGCGCCGCTGACCTGGATGGAACAGTGCTGGTCTCCCGGGGCAATATAGACAAAGCCGTTTTGTATCCTCTCTCCCGATTCGGGAATCTTCACAGTCAACGGAAGCTCGTTGTTAAGGCGGTCCGCAAAGGCATAGGTAAACTTCAGGGGCATATGCTGCACGATAACAATGCCGGGAATATCCACGGGAAGGGCGTGCAGTATTTCCGTCACCGCCGTGGTTCCCCCGGTGGACGACCCAATGACGATGATCTTGTCGGTGGTCTTCCGGGATACCGTAAACAGCTGATCCCGGGAAGCCGCCGCATCGGTCAGCCTTTCGGTCTTTTTTTCGTACTGCCTCTGAAGTTTTCGGTTGACCCCGGAACCGGCGGCGCTTCGGATGGCGGTAACCACATCCTGCTCCATCTGGACCAGATCGAGAATATTTTCCGGTTTCGCCAGGACATCAAAGGCCCCCAGTTCCAGGGCGTTCAGGGTTATCTGGGCATTCCGGGTGGTCAGGGAAGAAAGAATGATCACCGGGGTGGGACGGGCCCGCATCAGTTTTTCCAAAAACGTCAGGCCGTCCATCCGGGGCATCTCGATATCAAGCATGATGACATCGACTTTATATTTTTTCAGCTTTTCTATGGCAAAAAGGGGATCATGGGCGGTGTCAACCAGCCGGAGCCCTTCGGTCCTGTTGATTATCTCAGAGAGAACCTTCCGCACCAGGGCTGAATCATCCACGACTAAAACATCAATCATCAACTTTTCCTTTGATAGACCGTTTTTCCCCGTACATAAAAACGGTCGGAAATTCCAGACAGGGACTCACTATGCCCCAGAAACAGATACCCGCCGGGCTTGATATAGTCGTGAAGCCGGTCAATCAGTTCAACCTTGGTATCCTTGTCAAAATATATAATAACATTTCTGAGAAAAATGACATCCATTGGGGGAAGGGAATACGATTTATCGGAAAGATTCAGCCTGAAAAACCTCACTCTTCTGACCAGATCTTTTTTGACTTTTACCTTATCCTGCTGGCTGCCCTTGCCGGAGAGAAAATACCGCTCCAGCAGGGCCGGAGGGATTTTAACCGCATCTTTCCGGGGATAGATTCCCTGGCTGGCTGTCCTGAGTACTTCGGAATTGATGTCCGAAGCATATAGGTTGAAGGTGAAGGTTCTCCCTGTCCGGCGCTGATACTCCAGCAGGGTTATCAGGATGGTGTAAATCTCCTGTCCCGTGGAAGCGGCGGCGGACCAGATATTCAGAGAGCCTCCGGTGATCCCGGGAAAAACCTGTTCCTGCAGATAATCAAAGTGGTAGGGTTCACGAAAAAAAAGCGAGTAGTTGGTAGACAGGGCATCCACCATTTTTTGAAACTCATCAGAATCACTTCCGACGGTTTTCAGATAGTCAACATACTGGGAAAAACTCTTCATCCCCAAGAGCCGGATCCTCTTAGATAGCCGGGAAACCACCAGAGATCTCTTCTTTTCCGTCAAATTGATCTTGGCATAATTGTAAATTATTCCTGCTATGTATTGAAACTCTTCATCGCTCAATTCAAACATGAAAGCAGCACCCCCGGGGTATAACATAAGATTCGAAGGCCCTGGGGCCTCCCATGTCAAAAGATGGTCACATCTCCCTGTTTTTTCATGGCGGTAAGTTTCTTCATGTAGCTTCTCTCTTCCGTGAGGGCCTGTTCGATCTCGACCTTTTTAACAAAAACCTTATTTTCTCCGGTGAGGAAGAAAATCTTCCGACCGTACTTGTCTCCCACGCTTTCGGTTTCAATGGGAATCTGCTCCAGCTTGAGAAAAGCCCGGGCAAATCCGATGTTCTTGTCTCCCACGCTTTCGCTGGTATCCAGACGGGACAATACATTGCCTCCACCGAAAATCTTGGCCCGCAGGTTTTTCCTCTGGGCACCCTTTTTCTGCATTTCCGCCACCAGGACCTCCATGGCGGTCACACCGTACCGCATGGAGCGTTCCAGCAGCGCTTCGGAACTCATGTCCGCCATACTCCCCGAAGGGCCGCCTTTGTCCTGGGGGAGCATGAAGTGGTTCATCCCCCCCACCTGATTAAACTGATCATAGAGACAAACAGAAATACATGAACCGAGCACCGTGGAAATAATTTCCCGCTGATTGCTGACGTAACATTCACCGGCAAAGATGGTTAATACGGTCTGACCAATTTTAGCATCATACTTTCGATACATCGGCAGTAACTACCCCACTTTGCAAGATACTTTGTATATCCAGTATGAGGGCGACATCACCGTTCCCCAGGATGGTGGCACTGGATATATGTTCAACTTTGCGAAAATTTCTCTGCAGTGACTTTAAAACAATTTGAAACTGCTCAAGGACCGTATCCACCAGAAGGGCCGCTTTACTGCCGCCGCTGAAAACCACGATCAGTTCGGCATCCACGGCGTACTCAATGGCGTGTTCCACCCCCAGAATCTTGTGGACCCGAAGCAGGGGGATGTACTCGCCCCGAAAGAACACAACCTCACCCCGGCCCGATATGGTTTTAAGATGATCTTTTTGAGGCCGGAAAATTTCCAGGATCGAAAGGGTGGGTAGAATATACTTCTCCAACCCAACACTCACCAGCATCCCGTCCAGGATGGCCAGAGTCAGGGGAAGATGAAGGCGGAAGGAGGTGCCCTCATCCTTCTGTGATTTCACTTCGATATCGCCGTGAAGCTCATTTATGGAGCTCTTC
>Ga0334882_1003746_pt1 | contig 13594 bp, 12 predicted proteins | sample GraSluR1_MG_5_FD_207226 | JGI IMG/M metagenome (GOLD analysis project Ga0334882, IMG submission 207226) | Sludge microbial communities from methane-producing bioreactor in Wageningen University, Netherlands - Granular Sludge_15_04-R1 | ecosystem: Engineered > Bioreactor > Anaerobic >... | reverse complement strand
TGGGGATTTGCATTTGTGGCCCAGCGGGTAGGTATGGAATATGTGGAACCATTTACTTTTAATGGAATCAGATTTGCACTCGGAAGTATATCGCTAATTCCAATTATAATATTCTTCAAAATCAAAAATAATAATACGGCTGGCAGTGAATTGAAGGTTGCCCTGGCAGGCATAATATCAGGGGTTTTTTTGTTTCTGGCATCTTCTTTTCAACAGGTAGGTCTTCAGGGTACTACGGCCGGGAAGGCGGCTTTTATAACCGGGTTGTATATAGTAATTGTTCCTATACTAAGTATATTTCTGAGAAAAAGTATTGACATAAATTCATGGATTGGTGCACTTCTGGCGGTTGGCGGTCTGTATCTTCTCTGTGTCAAGTCCGGAATGAGTATTTCCTACAGTGATTTTTTAGAACTGGTTTCAGCAGTTCTGTTTGCAGTTCAAATACTGCTCATAGATTATTTTGCAGATAAAGTTGATTCTATAAAGCTGGCCTTCTATCAATTTTTGACATGTACTGTTTTAAGTTTTATAGTAGCAATATTTATGGAAAGTATAGAACTTCGTAGTATAATTCAGTGTTCCGTTCCAATACTATATGGTGGAATAATGTCTGTAGGAGTGGCATATACCTTCCAGATACTTGGACAGAAGAATGCAGATCCAGCTTATGCATCTATTATAATGAGCATGGAAACAGTATTTGCAGCCTTGGGAGGTTTTTTGATATTGGGAGAGTATATGGGAGTACGGCAGTTGATTGGATGCTCTCTAATGTTTGCAGGAGTGGTTCTGTCCCAGAGAAAAATTTTTAAAAATAAAAATATAGCTTTAAATTCATGATGCAATTGAAAAAATAAGACAGGCACAGTTACTGCAGCCTGTCTTAATAAATAATACTATATTTTGAAAATCTTTATAAGGGCAGTCACGTCATTGGAAACTTTATGAAGATTTTGGGATAAATCCGACAGATCAGATATTGTTGCAGACTGTTCTTCCATGGATTTTGAAACATCTTCAATGGCAGATGACAATTCATTTTGGGCAAATGTTGTATATTTGACGTTTTCAATTATGCCGTCTTTCATTGAAACAAAGCTTTTTGTTATCTGCGAAATTTCCTTAATTTGTGGTACTATTGAATTTATCTGGTCAACTATCCTTTCAAACATTGCAAGTGTATTGGAAATTGATTTATTCTGTTGATTGAATTTGTCTATAGAGGTCAGAGTAGTGCTTGTAACAAGTTTTGTATTACTGTAGATATCCTGGATCAAATTATTTATTATACCTGAGGATTCTATTGTTTCAATGGAAAGCTTTTTAACTTCCGATGCCACGACTTTGAAACCGCCTCCGGACTCATTTGCCCTTGAAGCTTCAATTGAAGCATTTAATGATAGAAGGTTGATCTGCTTTGCCACTTCTGATATGGTATTACTTATAGAATGTATGTTTGTGACTTTATCCGACAGGGCTTTTATGGTATCTTCTAAATCTTTAAAGGAATCACTCACTTCATTCAAGGAAGTGCTAACTCCGTTTACTGCTTCTTTGCCCGTATCGATATTTCCCTTTATTTCAACTGTATTTTTTTCTATAGATAATATTTTATCTCCTATTGTATCCAGATCTTCTGAGAAGTTATTCAATTTCTCGTATGCCTGGCTTAAATTATTATTCTGTACTATACTGGTTTCATTTACATCCTGCAGGGAGTTTGTAATTTCATCACTGACGAGATTTACCTCCCTGATTGAAATATTTAATTTATTGGAGTAATCATCTACATCTTTTGCCGAGGATCTAATTTTGGATATGATGTTTTTCAAAGTTGAGTTTGTAGTATTTATGTTTTCCGCCAGATCAAGCATTTCATCTTTTGAATTTATTTTCACCTTGTTTGTAAGATCACCTTTTGACATAAGTTTTAAGTGAAACTGTATTTGTTTTAAAGGTTTTGTTATACTCAAGGATATAAAAAATGCAATAATTATAGATAGTATAAGAATTATAGAGGATATAAGGATTAATTTTATAATCTGTTTTCTGAAGTCCCGAAGCAGCACATCGTTGTCCATTTTTACAACAATCAATCCCGGAACAGTTACTTTTGTGCTGGCAGAAGACACATTGTCAACTTTCTCGCTGCTGCTGTCTTTTTCAGTGGCCGAGCTTACGGCATCTGTAGAAGTGCCGGAACTTGTACTGTAAAGCGGTACTACAGAAAAATATCCGTTTTTACCATTTGTTTTCAATACAAAGCTGTTTGACCTATTTTTTTCTATCAGGGTGTCCACATTGCTGTTTTTAAAATATGTACCTATTTTCCCCTTGTCCGTGTTTGATACGTATTTTAGATTATCATCAAGTACACCAATGTATTCCACGGAGTTGTACTGCTTTTTTAATAAGGATGAAATCTCCTGTTGAATTTTTTTACTATTTTCTATACCGATGGGGGATATGATCTTTTCTATATGCTCGGCATAGGCAGAACTTTTGTCAAGTGCTGATTCTTGTAGTTTGCCATAAGTATTTGATATCTCAAGTGTCAAAAATATGACTAGGTTTATAAAAATTACAGATAAAAAGCCAAGTATCATTTTCTTCTTTACAGAGTCAAGTCTAAACATGTTTTTCATGATAAGGATGCCCCTTCCCCATATATAATAAATTGCTGATTGTTGCTATGTAGTTAATTATATAACAACTTGAGGAAAATAGCATAGCATGTCTTGAAAAAAATCAGAAATACATTTATCCAAATTAATGCATGCTTTTTCACTATGCGGATGAAAAAATATGCATTAAATATGTATTCATTATATAATATAATAAAAACAACGAAGGATAAGTGAGTTGATATTTAAATGTCATTAACACCTATTGATAGTCGATTATTCAAGCTTGTGTCAAAGATTAATTCCAAACAGTTCAGTAAACTTGAAGAACTTGCTGAATTTATGGGAGTAAGCACAAGAACTATACAAAATTACATCAAAAAACTTAATCAGATTATGAAGTCACATGATGCTAAAATTGTAAATGTAAAGAAGGTGGGATATAAGTTAGTAGTTGAGGACAAGAAAAAATTCATAAAATTGATTGAAGACTATGAAAACGATAGCAATAAATCTGCAAAGCTTGATACTGCTGAAAATCGTATAGCTTATATTATTGAATTTCTTGTAAATTTCAATGGATTTATAACTATAGATGAACTTGCATATAAGATGAATGTTGGAAGGACTACTCTTGTAAATGATCTTAAAAAGGTTAGAACAATTTTAAAAATCTATAATATAAAATTGTCTGGAAAGCAGAATTCGGGTATAAAAATTTCAGGCAGTGAAATGGATATAAGATTTCTTATCCTGGATCATTTTTATAAGGGACAAGGTGGCAATTTCAATTATAAGGACATTAATTTATATAAAAATATAAAGGCTAAAATTATGCGTATTTTTAGTGAGAATAAATTGCATATAACCGATAGGACAGTAAAACAGACTATGGATTATATTTTTATAATGCTTTATAGATTGAAAAATCATAGATTAATAAAAAATATTGACAGAAAATATTATGATGCAGAAAGAACTCATGAATATTTTATAGCAAGGCAAATTGCTGCCACTTTAGAAAAGGTTTTTAATTGCAAATTAAATAAATATGAAATCATTTTCCTGACACTTCCTCTTCTAGGGAGGGAGGCACCTATAAATTTAGAAAATATTACAGTCAGAAAGAATGTAAAGCAATTAGTAGAGCAGATTATAAATGAAGTAAACGATAATTTCGGGCTGGCTATGAAACCGGAAAATGAAATAGTTAAAAATCTGGAATATCATTTGAATTTCATGTTGAACAGGCTCATATTCAACATCGGAATTGAAAATGCCCTTTTAGATGATATAAAAAAAAATTATCCATTACCTTATGAAATGGCAAAGCTGGGTGCAAGAATAATAAAGCAAAACTACAATCTTGATACAGGAGAAGACGAAATTGGATATATAGCACTATATTTTCAAAGCTATATAGAACAAAACAGCAGCAATTCCGACAATATCAAGAAGGTAGCTCTAATATGCGGAACCGGACTTGGTACGGTACAACTGCTGAAAATAAAATTGAACAAAATGTTGTCCAACAAGGACATTGTCATAAAGACATTTTCAGATGCAAATATTACCAGAAATATATTGGATGATTATGATATAGTTTTTACTACAGTCGATTTAAATTTAAACACAATTACTCCCGTAGTTAAAGTAAATGCACTTTTTAATGAAGATGATTTGAGAAAAGAACTTGATAAAACAATAAGCCTTAAAAAATACAATATCAAATATGTAGAGTACAATCTTTCCATACTAAGTATAATAATACAGCCGCAGTTCTTCTTTGTGCTGTATAGAAATGATTATTTTGAAAATCTAAATGATATGCTTGTTAAGATATCAACAAATCCCGATATTGATGAGGATTTTAATAAAAATGTCATTAAAAGGGAAATTGAATCACCTACCTTTTTAGGAAATTATATTGCTATGCCACATGCTGTTAATGGGAAAGGGAGTAGGCTGTCTATAGCAATCGGTATTTTGGACAAACCTATTGTTTCAGATGGATTTGAAATAAATATAATAATACTTTTGATTATACCACCGGAGGATAAAATAGATTCAGAGATTTTAATAAAGGCATATGAAGAACTGCTGAAAATAGGACAAAATAAGGAGATTGTTCAAAAAATGTCCCAAATAAGAGACTACGAAGGATTTAAAAATATTTTATTGGAGGAGGTAAATTTATGAATTCAATAATATTATTTATTATTTTAGGTATTACAGTATGGATTTTGAATTTTGCATTCGGTATGCTGCAGATTAAGGATTTCAATAAAAACTATGTGGAACTGAGAAGGCGTGGAAAAGTTGCAATAGGAAGAAAAAGAGGTTATATGCAGGCTGGAACTGTTGTCATGTTTTTGATTGATGATGAAGGCAGAATAATTGATTCCAGAAAAATGCAGGGTGTATCGGTATTTGCCAGGTTTAGAAAATTAATGGGACTTGAAGGTATAAGTTTAGGAGATATTCATAAGGATAATTTGGTCAAGTACAATAAGTATATGAGAATGGCGATTTTGGATGCCGTAAAAAATTATAATACTTTTAAAGGAGGTGAGACAAATTAGCCAGAATATAAAATGATTGAATATTCAAATTTCAATAAAAAATTATAAATTTAGGAGGTATTGCAATTGGGTGTTTTAAATGTTATTTCAAATTTTGCAGACAGATTCATGGCTCTGTTTAGAGCAGGAGGGGATCAATTTGTAAGTTTCGTAATGGGTATAGTACCGCTGCTTGTAGCTCTTCTTGTAGTTATGAACAGTATTATAAATCTTATTGGAACTGAGAGGGTGGAAAGGTTCGCAAGAAAATCTTCCTCCAATATATTTTTAAGATATCTTGTACTGCCATTTATAGGTACTTTTGTTTTTACAAATCCAATGACGCTTTCATTAGGGAAATTTTTACCGGAAAAGTACAAACCAAGTTATTATGCAGCATCAAGTTTTTCATGTCATACGATGAATGGATTGTTTCCCCATGTTGATCCGTCAGAACTCTTTGTATTTTTAGGAATCGCAAATGGAATTACAAAATTGGGGTTGTCCACAGGAGATCTTGCAGTAAGATATTTTTTAGTAGGTTTGATTACCAACTTTTTCAGAGGATGGATTACTGACTTTACAACGTCAATAGTTGAAAGACAACAGGGCATCAAGCTTAAAACAGAACTTGATATAGAGCATATTGCAGAAGCATAAAAATGAATTTAATAATTAAGGAGGAGAAAATATATGGGTTACAGTAAAGTAAGAATAACCAGGGGTTCAGGTGGATGGGGAGGCCCTATAACAGTTGCACCTACCGGAACCAAGAACAAAGTGGTATATATTACAGGTGGTGCAAAACCTGAAGTAGCTGAGACCATAGCAAATTTGACAGGATGTGAGCTGGTAGACGGGTTCACCCACGGTGTAAAAGACAGTGAAATTGCATGTGCAGTTATAAATTGTGGAGGAACTTTGAGATGTGGCATTTATCCTCAGAAGAAGATACCTACAGTTAATATAATGCCTACGGGTAAAAGCGGACCTCTTGCAATGTTTATGAAAGAGGATATCTACGTATCTGGAGTCAAGTCCAGGAATATTGAAAAAATATAGGAGGTAAGATTAAATGGATTATGATACTGATAAAAAGATTAGTCAGCAGAGCGGTAGCTTTTTAGCCAGGATGGGAATAGCTATAGGAAAAATAGTTTCCATGATGTTTCAGGCCGGCAGAGATACCATAGATACTGTTATTCATACAATTTTACCATTTATGGCATTCGTTGCAGCATTGATAGGAATAATAAATGCTTCCGGGATAGGCAATTGGTTTGCACATCTTCTATCGCCGCTTGCAGGCAATATCTTTGGATTGATAGTTTTGTCACTTATATGTTCTTTTCCACTTCTTTCACCATTTTTAGGACCTGGTGCGGTAATAGCACAGATAGTAGGTGTATTGATAGGAGTAGAAATAGGGAAAGGGAATATAGCTCCAGCTCTGGCACTTCCGGCGCTTTTCGCCATAAATTCACAGGCTGCCTGCGACTTTATACCTGTAGGACTTGGATTGGCTGAAGCAGAACCTGAAACGGTTCAGGTAGGAGTTCCATCCGTACTTTATTCAAGATTTCTCACTGGTGCACCAACTGTTATTGTTGCATGGCTTGCAAGCTTTGGACTATATAGTAAATAATCGACATTTATAGCTTAAATATAGAGAGGGATTTTTTAACTATGAAAATAATATATAATACAAAGATAACCACTATAGGAAATAAAGCAGGCGATTTTTTACAAAGTTATATGTTTATAATCTTTAAAGAGAATGTACCAAGGGAGTTGGCTGACTACTGTTATATTCATAATGAAAATAATCTGGTAGAAGACATAAATCCTGGAGACATATTATATATAGATGATGTTGAATATAAAATAACTTCGATTGGAGATCTGGTAAATCAGAATTTGAAACAGCTTGGACATATAACATTTAAATTTACTGGTGATAAAGAAGCAGCTATTCCCGGGACTTTATTTCTTGAGAGAAAAAAAATAGTGCCTCTGCGAGAAGGCACTGTAATAAAAATAATTAGAAATTAAATATCTACATTTAATTATAACTGCAAGTAATGTATTGGTCAAATATGAATTATTATATTATTGGAGGTAGAAATATGGCGGATTCATGGTTGAAATTGGAGGGAAAGACGGTAATTGTTACAGGAGGGGCATCCGGGATAGGAAAAGCTGTAGTTCAGGAATTTTTAAATAACGGGAGCAATGTAGTTGTGGGAGATATGAGTTCGAGGGAGCCTGAATTCAACTCAAATGATAATTCGGGAAAAGTATTATATGTAAAGACAGATGTAACGAGTTCAAAGAGCGTTAAGGAAATGATCTCAAAAACGGTAGATACCTTTGGAAAAATAGATGTTCTGGTCAATAATGCAGGAATAAATATTCCAAGACTTCTGGTTGATCCAGAAGATTCAAAGGGTAAGTATGAACTGAATGAGGATATTTTTGAAAAAGTAGTAAATGTAAATGAAAAGGGGGTATTTTTATGCGCACAGGCGGCTGCGAGAGAAATGGTAAGAGAGGGTTCAGGGGTAATAATAAATATGTCATCTGAAAGTGGACTTGAGGGTTCAGAGGGACAGAGTATTTATGCAGCGACCAAAAATGCGGTGAATTCATTTACAAGATCCTGGGCGAAAGAACTTGGTAAAAATGGGGTGAGAATTGTAGGGGTTGCACCTGGTATTCTGGAAGCGACGGGGCTTAGAACTGTGGAATATGAAACAGCACTGTCCTATACACGTGGAATTACAGTGGATGATTTAAGAGCAGGATATGTCAAAACTTCCACAATACCACTTGGAAGGTCCGGTAAACTTACAGAGGTTGCAGATTTAGTCTGCTACCTGGCTTCTGATAGGGCAAGTTATATACATGGAGTTACCTATAATATAGCTGGTGGAAAAACGAGGGGATAAGATCTTTATATAAGTAAATGTGTTGAAGTAGATAAAATTTCACTTCAACACATTTTTATGTAAGGAAAATTGATGACATTTTTAAAACAAGTATATAATATTATGTTATTATATAGATAATATATCTAATAGTTATAGAGGAGTGAAATACATGTCATGGAAAACATTGATATTCCAAATAATATTTATAGCAGTAGTATTTATGGTAGGGTACCGCCTACTTAAAAAGTATGTACTTGTAAAGATTCACCCTAATAAAATAGTTATTCTTTCGTTAGCCATAATTTCTTTTTTACTTCCTGGTGGAGTGGGTATAGTTCTTAAAAAGAATATGGGCAGCAATTCAATATTGCAGTATGTATCCAGTGGACTTTTTGTAATATTTTTTCTTTGGTTTTTAGATCTACATAATGGAGTGATGTATGGAAGAGGAAAGAATAAGGCAAATGACATAAAAATAAAACCTAAAGCTAAACCAAACAGAGCAAATAAGAACTTTAAGTAATATATTCTTTATACTTATTTGTCGAAAAATAATATTTTTGAGAAAATATATTGACATATAGGAGAATTGATGTTATGATATTTGAGTAATGAAACAGAGTTTCATTAAATAATATCCCCTATTTAGCCGCATGCTCCCCCATGTAGGCTTTTTTTTACACTTTTTAGTGCAAGAAGAGCTGATTTCCTTTTATGGAAAACAGCTCTTAATATTCAAGTCTATTATCAGCTGCAGCCTGTTGTGGAGCCGCAGTCCAGACAAACCATACAGGTGCCGTTTCTGATCATTCTTGTGCTTGAACAATTGGGACAGATAGAGCCATATACCCTTTCACCCTGTACCTTATTTATCTTGATACTTGAACAATTCATGTTTGAATCATCCGGACCATTTTTTTCGTCATAATTTTCAGGCTTGACCTGACATCTTGAAAAATCACCGAGTTCTATATCTATCACTTTGCTTATAAGGTCTGAAATTGAGGATACATATTTTATATATGGGTGTTTTTGAACAAATCCATAGGGTTCATATTTTTGACCTCTCAGCATTCTTGAAATATCCTGGGGCGGTACATGATACTGGAGCATTACTGAAATAGATTTTGAAAGGGAATTCAAAAGCCCGGTTATTATAGTACCCTCCCTGTCGGTGGTTATATATATTTCGGATATTTCACCATTTGAGCGTCTGTTTACTGTAGTATATATTTTGACATCATCTATTTGTGCAGGGTGGGTAGTACCTCTCCTTATACCTACAGGTTTTTCACGCTTTGAGTATTTTACACCCTTTTGCAGCTTTCTTACTTTATTCAAAAGCTGATTGTAAGTAAGATCTTCCAGTCTTATGTCATCAGTGTCGGAAAGAGCTGTATTGAGAGGCTGGGCTGCCTTTGAAGAATCCCTGTACAGTGTTATCCCTTTTACACCCAGTTTCCATGAAGATAATACAACGTTCTTGAAATCCTCCACTGAAGCGTCCTTCGGCAGGTTGACTGTCTTTGATATGGCCCCGGAAATGAGAGGGGTTATAGCTGCCACCATTTTGACATGTCCCATTGGGGATATGTATCTCTCTCCACTTCCACACTTGTTTGAGGTATCGAATATTGCTGTATGTTCATCCTTTAGGTGGGGAGCACCCTCTATTTTGCCATCAAGTATCTTTTCGTAGGTGAATCCATTCTTTGTTACATTTTCCTTCTCGAGTACGTAATCCATTATATCTTCTATTTCTTCCCTGTTGTAGCCAAGCTTTTTTAAAGCTTCAGTTATTACAGGATTTATTATTGTCATAAAACCTCCGCCGGATAGTTTCTTATATACTATATGGCTGAAAAAGGGCTCAATGGAGGTTGCCCCGCAGTCCATTGCAAAGGATATTGTACCAGTTGGGGCTAGAACTGAAACCTGTGCATTTCTGAAACCTGAAATCTGACCACATTGAAATGCGTTTGTAAAACTTTCCTTGAGCTGTCTGCCTATATAGTACATGTCTTCTTTTCCCAGCAGCTTGTGATCTACTTTTAAGGGTGTGTAATCGAGGTTTTCAAATTCATTTTTATATCTGATCTCGTCATTTTCAGTGAGTTCTTCCAAATCTACGCCAGCTGCTCTGCAGTGATTTCTGATAACTCTCATCATATAAGATTTGTTTACATCAAATTTTTTGAAAGATCCTATAGCCTTTGCCATAAGTGCGGATGTATAGTAGGATTCACCTGTCAGTATACCTATGAGAGATGAGGCAAGAGCTCTTGCTTCGTCAGAGTCATAGGGATAGCCCATAACCATGAGAAGTGATGCCATATTTGATACTCCGAGTCCTGTTGTCCTGAAAAGATAGGTTTTTCTTGCTATATCTTCTGTAGGAAATTGTCCCCAGTGTATGGATGCTTCCAAAATTAACTGTACAAGATGTATTATATGAAGATAGCCTTCAATATCAAAGTGACCTGTACCTACATCATAGAATTTATATATATTTATAGATGCAAGATTGCAGGAAGTGTTATCCAGAAAAGCATACTCGCCGCATGGGTTTGTTGAATTGATCCTGTTGTATTTGGCATTGAGATTTCCATCTTCTCCAGCAGGGCAGGTATGCCATGCATTGAAAGTATCACTGAACTGAGGGGAGGGATCTGCACATTTCCATGCTGATCTGTTGAAAGCTTCCCATATGTTCTTTACTTTTTCTCTTCTGGATAGTTTTGAATCAATCCTGCCTGCCAATTCTATGGTCTCTTCGGGATTTTTCTCCAGATTCTCGACTTTATGCATGAAATCATTTGAAAATCTAACGGAATTGTTGCTGTTTTGTCCTGAAACTGTTTCATAGGCTTCTCCGTCAATATCCATATCATAGCCCATTTTACCGAGGGCCCTGACTTTGTCTTCCTCTTTTGATTTCCAGGTTATGAAGTCCATGATTTCAGGATGATCGACATCAAGACATACCATCTTGGCTGCTCTCCTTGTAGTGCCGCCGGATTTGATGGCACCTGCATTTCTGTCGAGTGCCTTTAAAAAGCTCATGAGACCCGAAGATGCACCGCCTCCAGAGAGTTTTTCGCCCTTTGCCCTTATATTTGAAAAATTGCTTCCGGTTCCGGAGCCGCCCTTGAAAAGTTTTGTTTCCGTAATGAACTGATCCGATATGGAATGAGGTCCCAGAAGCTTATCCTCTATGGAAAGTATAAAGCAGGCCGAGGCCTGGGTTCTTGTGTAATTATCGCAGCATTCCACTATTTCGTTTTTTCCTTCATCAAAATAGTAATTTCCCTGTTTTGCCCCTCCTATTCCGTAGGATAATTTAAGTCCCGTATTGAACCACTGGGGGGAATTTGGAGCATACATTTGGTTTAAGAGGGCATACACACATTCATCATAAAATATTTGGGCCTCATTTTCCGTAGTTATAAGATTTTCATCTTTTAGAGCCTGGCACCAGAAATTTACAAGTCTGTTTGCAACTGTCCTCATGCTGTTTTCATATCCTAATTTCCCGGGAATTCCAGCTTTCCTGAAGTATTTCGAAGCTATTATGTCACAGGCGTTTTGGGAGTAATGCTCCGGAAATTCAAGATCCTTCATGTCCACAAGAACCCTGTTTGTCTTGTGGTCTTTTAAAAATACGTCTACTTTTTTCCACTTAAATAAATCATATACGGTTTTTGATTTGTCTTTTTCAAGTATATTTGTATAGTATCTTTTAAATATATCATTTATAGAGTCCAATATTTCCCCTCCTCATTTTTTAAGATTACATTTAACTATATATAGTATATAAATTAAAAAAAAATACTACATGTAGGACTTCTTAATTATAAATTATAGTCTGATAATATTCAATATATAGTTTATATAAATGAGGGTGAAATTCAGTATTTATATAAAGGTAATTGTAGTTAATTTACTATAATAGAACATAAATAGAACACAAATACTACATAATTAATATTGACAAGTGTATAATAATGGTATAATATATAGTTGTAAATAAAACAATATAGAACAAAATAAAGCATAAATATTACACAATGAAAGGTTTCTAAATAGCATGCGTGGAAAGGAGTAAAATTTTATGATTAATAACATAGCTCATTTGTTCAAAGAAGATTTGATTTTCATAGAGGAAGCTAAAAGTAGTGACCAAATTTTGAAAAAAATTGGACAAGAACTGATAAAAAAAGAACTTGTAAAAGATAATTTTGTAGATGGAATTATAGAAAGAGAAAAAAACTATCCCACCGGAATAGATCTAAGTATGATAGAAGGACAAAAATATAATGTTGCAATACCACATACTGAGAGGGAATATTGCAGGAGCAAATGTATTGTTTTTGTAAAGGCTAAACATGATATAACTTTTAAAAATATGATTTCTCCAGATGAGAAATTAAAGGTAAGGTACTTGTTTATTATTATAAATGATGAAAACGATGCTCAAACAAATATATTAGCAAGTATCATGGACTTTATAACTCAAAAATGTAATATGGATAAACTGGATGAAATTGATGATGAAGGAGAAATATATCAATTTATTGCTGGTAAAAAAGACAATAAATAATTAATTTGTTGTCTTTAATATAAAAAATAAAATGGAGGTAATTTAAATGATAAAAATTTTAGCAGCTTGTGGTGCAGGGGTAAATTCTAGTCATCAAATTAAAGATGCAATAGAACAGGAGATGAAAAGCAGGGGATATCAAGTTTGTGCTGATGCAGTTATGGTAAAGGACATAACTGAAGAATTGATTTCAAGGTATGATATATTTACACCCATAACGAAAGTTGATGTGGGATTTGAAATTAAAATACCAGTTGTTGAGGCAGGACCTATATTGTATCGTATACCTGCTATGGCTCAGCCGGTGTTCGATGAACTGGAAAATGTAATAAAAAAAACAGGGAAGAAATGAACAAAATAAAATATAAAGGGGATGAGGAAATATGGGAACTGTTATTCAATTTGCCAACACTATTTTTAAGCCCTTGATAAGTCTAGGGGCAGCACCGATGATGTTCATAGTTCTTTCGATACTGGCAATTTTAATGCGTGTAAAAGTTAGCAAGGCAATTGAGGGTGGACTTAAACTTGCAATTGCACTGACAGCAATAGGACAAATAATTTCTTTGCTGACAACAAATTTTTCTGAAGCATTGAAAGCTTTTGTTGAATCTACGGGTATAAATCTATCAATAACTGATTTGGGATGGGCACCGGTAGCTACCATAACATGGGGTTCAATGTATACGTTGTTTTTCTTGTTTGTACTTGTAATTGTCAATGCTGTAATGCTTGTGCTAAATAAAACAAATACATTAGATGTTGATATATTTGATATATGGCATCCAGCATTTTGCGGAATACTTCTAATGTTCTATTCAAAAAATCTTTTTATCGCAACGGTATTTGTTGTGTTTCTCGGAATCTTGAAGATAA
>Ga0334882_1003745_pt1 | contig 13598 bp, 13 predicted proteins | sample GraSluR1_MG_5_FD_207226 | JGI IMG/M metagenome (GOLD analysis project Ga0334882, IMG submission 207226) | Sludge microbial communities from methane-producing bioreactor in Wageningen University, Netherlands - Granular Sludge_15_04-R1 | ecosystem: Engineered > Bioreactor > Anaerobic >... | reverse complement strand
CCAACAACGATTAAATCATATCTCTGCATATCAATCACTCCTCAAATGAACTTTTGTTTGCTTCTACACCGTACTGCGTCTGTACGACCATTCCCTCGACAAGAGGAGTAACACATGTGCGAACATTTGGTTTTCCATCTACAATCATTATGCAATCGGTACACCTGCCAATGGCACAAAAAATTCCTCTCGGCTCATGCCTCTTTTTGGTGTATCTGTGTACCATGATTCCCGCAGCCTTCAATGCAGCTGCAATAGGTTCCCCTTCATATCCCTCCAGTTTTTTTTCATCGAAAGTAAATGAGATCTTTTTTTTCTCTGTATATTCTCCAAGAATCGGATGCTTGTCTATTCTCAACATATAATTATCTCCTTCTTTATAATCATCTAAATCATAGTTGACCTGTCCCAAAGATTAAGTTTTGTACCCAGACCTTTCTTAAGTGCATTCTGATAGCACTCATATCCCCAGGCTACATCTTCTATGGGAAGTCCTTCAATTGCCACAAGTATAATTTCATCATCGGATGTTCTTCCTGAAGCTTTTCCCGTAACAATATCACCTAAATTAATAATACTTTCTCTCTTTATCAGTCCATCCTTAACCATGTTTACAAAGTCCTCACCCATACATCCCGTGGGTTTTCTATTTGAATTTTCATCTAACACCACAGGATCTTCATTGGAATAATCTTCATACATACCATAGTCATCCACTACTTTCTTGATATCTACAATACTTTCATGGTCCATGTTGAAAGTACTGGCTGAAATAATTACAGCCCCCGCCTTGAACCATTCCCTCTCATATTTGGGCCACTGTCCTTCCCTCACAGAGGCAGCTTCGCTGACTATATCCGCATCCCTGATCGCCTCTGCCAGAGTACTGCAAATTTTGATATCTTCCACGTTGGGATACCTCTTTTTAATAAATTCCTTCATCTTCCTGGCCGTTTTTGATTCAGGCGAACTTCCCTTTATTTTTACAGACTCAATATTCGGAAAACATGAAATAATAGCCATCGTACAGGCCCTATTAATGGCACCAGGGCCAACAATAGACAATACTCTGGAATCTTTTCGCGCCAGAAGCTTGGCTGCAAGTCCCGGCATAGCACCTGTTCTCATCGCACTCAATAGATTTGCAGACATATATGCTATTGGAACCCCCGTTTCTACATCATTTAAGGAAACCATAAGTATAGATCTCGGCAGACCTCGCCTAGTATTTCTTCCGTTAGAACCGTACCATTTCTGTCCTGCTACATGAAATCTCCCACCCAGGTAAGCAGGCATGGCAATAAATCGTCTGTCTTTAGAATCATTTAACGGAAAATTCGGAATATACGACTTCTTTGGAAACTCAAGCATGATTCCGTGAGCATTATGGTTGGGTCCCCCCATTATATAATCCCCGTTGCTGAGCAGTGCCATTGTCTCGCCCATTACTTGTATACATCTTGAAGCATCCAATACACCAGCCTTTATCATATCCTGTTCATTCAAATATAAAAAATCAATTTTATCACTTTCCATAAATATCTCCTCCGGTTTTTATGCACTTCTGTATTTCCTTATATGCCTACATTATATTGTCTAGTATGATACCAGTGTCAATAATATTAAATATCATATTTCAAGATAAAACTTGTTGACAAAATAATATATTATGATATATTATTTATTAAATTATTAATTATAAACAATATGAGGTGATAAATAGTTAATTTTTTCTTGTAGTATTTATAAATTTAAAATATATTTGACAATATATATAGTAAAATTATTTTCCAGAATCCATAGTATAATACCACTTTATTGCGAAAGGAAGGATTGTTTTATGATTGATGAAAATTGTTATAAAATTGGAGAAATATCAAAGTTGTTCAACATAGGATTAGATTCTCTGCGTTATTATGAGAAAGTAGGAATCTTGTCTCCCAAAAGAGATCCTATAAACAATTATCGCATTTATACTCTCGATGACATTCGTGAAATTGCTATAATTCGTGAACTCATGGAACTGCGTTTTCCCTCAAAGCAAATAAAGGAACTGGGCAAGAACAGGAATTTAAACACATCCATGGAATTGTTGGAGCATGAAATAAATGTCGTGAATGAATCCATTGTAAACCTGTATCAGATAAAGGAAAGCTTGAATGCCAGACTTTCTTCAATTAAAGCAATTCTGGAAAATTCCATTGAATTCTACCGGATCAAGATTTTAAGTTTTCCGGAAAGATCCTGTATCATGATCAGTGAAACGAATCTTCCAGATCGCATGGTTACATACGCAGCCACGGAATACATGCATAAAACAAAACAGAAATTTCCCATGATAGGTTCCTGTGACTGTTACACCCTTGATTTAGAAAACAGCAATCCAAATTCTGATTACTATAAAACAGAAAATGTATTTTTCTATTCCAAAAATGCCAATTATGCAGGAAATTATTTTCTTTCCGCCGGGAAATATCTGTCTTTATTTTACAGAGGTGACTTGAAACAGACTAAAAAATATGTCCCTAAAATGCTCGATTTTGCAAGAGAACATAACCTTGAAGTTATTTCACATCCTATTGAAATAGGCCATATAGACTGCTATGAAACTTTGGACGAAGAGGAATTTATAACCGAAATACAGATACCCGTAAATCCCGTCAAAAAACGTATAAGACTGAATACAAACTTTAAAAATTCAACTGTCTCATAAAAACAGGAGACAGTTGAATTTTAATACATGTCTAAAATAAATGGGGCTCGTTCCACAGATTCAGTTTTGTTCCTTTTCCAAGCAGCAATGCCTTTCTATAACATTCATATCCCCATGCAATATCTAAAATCGGCATACCTCCGGAGCTTATCAAAAACATCTCCTCTTCAGATATCCTTCCTGGAGTAATCCCTCTGACAATATCGCCCAATGATTTTATGTCATTTACGGTTATCTTTCCGTCCTGTATCATGTCGACAAAAAACATTCCCGGCGTACCGGTGGATATCCTTTTCCCAGTTTTCTCATCATGATGTTCATAGGTCGTAATATAGTTCTCATACATATGGATATTGTCAACTACTTTGGTTATTCTATTACAAATAAAATCCCTGTCTATTTCCATTGTTCCTGAGGAAATAAGTATACATCCCGGCTTTAGCCAGTTACCATCAAATACAGGCCATTCATCTTGTTTTGCAGATACAGCTTCACTAATAATATCAGCATCTTCCACTGCTTCCTGCAAAGTCCCGCAGATTTCTACATTCTTTACCCATGGATAATTTTCACGAATAAACTGCATTAGATTCCTGGCTGTTTTTGATGTCCTGGAACTCCCTTTTATCTTGATATTTTCAATATGTCCAAAATATGGCAGAATACTTGCAATGCAAGCCTTGTTTATTACTCCTGCACCAACCAGTGCAATAACCCTGGAGTCCTTTCTTGCCAGATGTTTTGCTATAACTCCCGACATGGCACCTGTCCTCATTGCACTCAGGAGATTGGCAGACATGATTGCCAGCGGTTTGCCTGTTTCTACATCATTCAATATCATCATCAAAATAGAACGCGGCAATCCTTTTTCACTATTTCTTCCATTGGAACCATACCACTTTTCTCCTGCAAGGTGAAATCTTCCCCCAAGATAGGCCGGCATTGCCATAAAGCGCCTGTCCCTTGTATCTGCAACCGGGAACTCCTCTATTTCTGATTTTTTAGGAAATATTACTTCAATACCATGTTCATTGTTATCTCTGCCCCCCATCAAATAATCACCCTTACTCAACAGGACATTTGCTTCCTCCATAACTTCTACGCAGCGTTCGGCTTCCAACACACCGGCATCTATCATATCTTCTTCATTCAAATATAGAAATTCAATATTTTTTCCCATTATCTACACCATCCATTCACAGTTAAAAACACAATTCGTAAATTTTTATAATATCACTTTTATACAGAGGTACAACACATTCTTCAGTTCCCGATTCGCTGGCCTTTTCAGCCATTATTTCAAATTTGTCCTTTGTATTGATACCAAGATCTCTCAATCTGCACTTCAATCCCATGTCTTCAAATAGTTTTCTGGTTTTTTCTATGGCTCTCTCCGCAATTTGCATATTGGTCAGTTCTGAATTTATCCCGAATACATTTTTACCATAATTTGAAAATATCGTTGCCGTTTTTTCATTCAGTATATATTTCATTAAAGCTGGAATAACTACTGCAAGTCCATGTCCATGCGTAACATCGTAATATGCACTTAACTGGTGTTCCATGGCATGTGCCGGCCAGGGTCCCATTTTACCACATGCTATAAATCCATTGATAGCCCAGCTTGCCGTCCACATTAAATTGGCTCTTGCATCGTAGTCATCAGGTTTTTTACATGCTATAGGTCCGTAGTGCACACAGGTTTTCAGCATTCCTTCAATTACGCGTTCCTGAAAATATGTACCTTCCACACCATTAAAATAGACTTCAAATAGATGGGAGATAATATCAACAGTTCCACAGGCAGTCTGATATGCCGGCACTGAAAAAGTATTTTCCGGATCTAAAATAGAATACCTGGGATATAACAAATAATTTTCAATTTCCATCTTGTCATTGGTCTCTTCATTGGAAATTACAGAAAAACAGTCCATTTCAGATCCAGTAGCTGCCAAAGTCAATACAGTAATAATTGGAAGGGCCTCTTTTACAAGGCTATTATCCAGTACCAGATCCCATACTTTTCCGCTATAATAGTATCCTGCTGCTACTGCTTTTCCACAATCTATGCTGCTGCCACCGCCAACAGGTAAAATTACATCAATACCATTCTCCCTGCAGATCTTGATTCCTTTTTCTACCGTATTTACACGTGGATTAGGTTCTACACCTGATAAATCATAGTGAGCAATGCCGTTATTATCCAAAAGTCCAATAATACGGTCGTACAGTCCTGTTCTCTTTATGCTTCCTCCTCCATATACCAATAAAACTTTACTGCCGAATTCATTAATAAATTCCGGGAGTTTATCTATCATTCCCTTTCCAAATGCTACTTTGGTCGGAATAGAATATATGAAATTTTGCAAAATATCACCTTCCTAAAAAAGTAATTCTTCATTATAATAATTACTATATACTTTGGTATAATACCAGTGTCAAGCGGACTTCATAAATTATAAGAAATGGAGCTGATTTATTTGCCAAAAAAATTTTTTTCACGCGTTTACGAAATAGTTTCAAAAATACCTGAAGGAAAAGTTGCCACCTATGGTCAGATAGCAATGATGCTTGGGGAACCAAGAAATGCAAGAATGGTTGGCTGGGCTATGTCAAAAGCTCCTGAAAATCTTCATCTTCCCTGCCACAGGGTCGTAAAAAAGTCCGGTGAACTGTCACCGGACCATGTTTTTGGGAACTCTGATATTCAAAGATATATCTTGAAATCAGAAGGTATTATATTTAAAAGTGATGGTAAAATAGATATGAAAAAATGTTTATGGGACGGTACTTTTCTATAGGCGTCTGTTTATCAGCTCTTTTGGTATATGGCAGTAGCCTCCTGGATTTTTCTCAAGATATTTCTGATGATATTCCTCGGCATCATAAAAATTTTCAAGTGGAAGAACTTCCGTTACAATTTTCTTACTATAATTTTTCTGCTGGGTTTTTATGAATTTTTCTATAATATTGACATCACTTTTATCTATATAATAAATTCCAGTCCTATATTGATTTCCTATGTCGTTTCCCTGCCTGTCTAAAAGCGTTGGATCTATTATCCTCCAGTATACCTCAAGCAGTTTTTCAAGTTCTATAATTCTGGAATCATATTCCAAAAAGCAGGCTTCAACAAATCCCGTATTCCCGCTGCAAACTTCTTCATAGCCGGGTTTTTTCCCATTTCCATTTGCATAACCTACCTTTGTATTTAAAACTCCTTTTTTACTGTCAAAGTATGCCTGGACTCCCCAGAAACATCCTCCTGCAAATACAATACTCTTCATGGTTCACTCTCCTTACTACCTATATTATTACTATAGTATCCATTTTATCAAAATAAAATATAATTCCAATACTAATAGAAAACTATGATATAAAAATATTGTAATTCCAATATCATATGATATAATATAGTAAATACATTGATGTGAAAGAGTAATTACATACTTGAAACAAAGAGAGAGAACGCAGGTGAAAACTTCTCATGATTGATGTAATGAAGGTAGTCACGGAGTTTTAAACCGAAAGCCTTATAGGTAAGTAGACTTTAACAGAATCCCACTGTTAAAAGGGAGATAGTATCGGCACATATATGCCCGTACTATACAAAGAGTGTACATTTGTACAAAATTAGGTGGTACCACGGATTCTACCCTTCGTCCTATAATAGGACGAAGGGTTTTTTAGGTTTCTCCAAATGCGCATTGGGCAAAACCTACAATAAACTTTAGAAAGTGGTGTAATATCAATGAATATATCATTTGCCGAAAGAATGAATAAAGTTCAGAAATCATTCATAAGAGAAATCCTTAAAGTAACAGAAAACCCCAAAATAATATCATTTGCAGGCGGACTTCCAAATCCATCTTCTTTTCCAATTAAAGAAATTGAAGAAGCTTCAAAGAAAGTCCTAGATGAAAATGGCAGTAATATCCTTCAATATAGTACTACAGAAGGCTATTTCCCTTTAAGAGAATATATAGCTAAAAGATACTTCGAGAGATTCGGATTAAGAATTAATGCTGATGAAATATTGATAACAAATGGTTCACAGCAAGGGTTGGACTTGCTTGGAAAAGTATTTCTGAACAAAAATGACAATGTTCTTATTGAACGTCCCGGTTATTTAGGTGCAATACAGGCCTTTTCACTTTTTGAACCCGTTTTCAATTCCGTGCCACTAAACGATGATGGCGTGGATACCAATGCACTTGAAGATTGTCTTGACTCCTGCAGTCCCAAATTATTTTATACGGTTCCAAATTTTCAAAATCCTTCTGGAATTACATATTCAGGAAAAAATAGAAAAACAACTGCAGATATCCTGAAAGAGCACAATACAATTCTCATTGAAGATGATCCTTATGGTGAATTGAGATTTATAGGAAAAGACCTTCCTCCTATAAGAACATATCTTGAAGATAATTCCATCATGCTTGGTTCATTTTCCAAAATAGTAGCCCCTGCAATGAGACTGGGCTGGATATGTGCCAGAGATGAAATCATGGAAAAATTAATAATCGCAAAGCAGGCGGCCGATCTGCACACCAATTATTATTCACAAAGAGTTGTATATCAGTTTTTGATAGACAATGATCTTGAAGATCATATAAGAAAAATCAGAGAACTATATAAAGGACAGAGAGATTGCATGGTATATATGATTGAAAAATATTTTCCTGAAAACATAAAAAGTACAAAACCTGAAGGAGGTATGTTTCTCTGGATAACTCTTCCTGAAGAAATTTCATCACTGGATTTATTTAAAGTTGCAGCAGGAGAAAATGTTGCTTTCGTTCCCGGTGATCCATTTTATATCAATAAAAATGGAAGCAACACGCTAAGATTGAATTATACAAATTCCAATGAAGAAATGATTGAGGAGGGTATCAAAAGGTTGGCCAGAGCAATAAAAAATATTTCTGTAACATAAGTTACAGAAATTAACCATATCATATGTTAACATATTAAAAGATGAAAGGAAGGTCTTATAATATGGATGTTAAAAATTTAGAAAGGCAACATAATGAAATAATGAATTTGACTGATTATGTGCTTCAGAATGTTAAAAATCACACTGTAGATGAAAATTCAATTGAAATTGCCAGGAGCATAAATACTTTAAGCGGTAAACTCAGAATACATTTGTTTAATGAGGACAAATACCTGTATCCACACCTTTCAAGCAGTCCAAACAAGTTACTTAATATGTTCGGCAAAAAATACAGTGAAGAAATGAAGGAAGTTACCGGAATATATAATAGTTATAAATCGAAATACAATACTCCCAATAAGATCAAAAATAGCATTGATGAATTTTATGAAGATACTAAAAAGATTTTTAAAGTCCTGTCAAATAGAATTTTCAGGGAAGAAAAAGAGTTATATCCACTGCTAGATGAATAGAAGGTCCTTAAACCGGGGACTACTCCCCCAGTCCCCTCTAGCTTATTCTCCAATAACCCTTATTTTCTTAAAATCCACCGGCACCTCCACCACCGGAACTTCCGCTTGAACCGCCTCCATAGCTTCCTGTACCTGAATCTCCTGAAGATCCTGTATTGAAAGAATTATACATATAATAGCTGAATTGTTCATGCTCATCTAAATTCATACTGTCAAATATAAGGTAATAGTATATCCATCCCATATTGGGAGAAGTATTTTCAAACACGGATTTGAGTTTTCCCATACTGTTCTTTTCCATGTTCAAGGCCTCTGCATAGGGAATATACTTTTCTATATATCCAGTATCTTCATTATAAGTAAATTCCGTATTTTTAATATAATTCCTGAACTTAATCCATTTTTCATACTGGGATTTCCCGTATTGGCTTCTTCTGAAACAATAGTATATCCCACAAATCAGTACAAAAACTGATACAAGCATGGAGAATACACCAAGATAAGCCTTTAATACAATAGCTACTATGGAAAAGATTATGGCTGCTATAGAAATTGCAATTAGCTTTACACCTGCACTGTTTGCCCTCTTATCATAATAATTTCTTGACTTGGCCTCATCTTTTATCTTATAAGTCCAGTCTCCAAATTTACTGTCAAAGCCTCCATTTTCGCTGGCTTTTCTTATGGATGACAGGGCAACAGTTTCTCCATCACCGATGGTCTCGAAAAGCCAGGCCATAAAATATATTTCATGTTTCAGAAGCCCTTCTAAGTTTTTATTATTTTTTGTCATGATAAAGTCGGCCTTATGTTTTTTACTTTCAGTTTCCACTTTTCGTATGCTTAAATAATCTTTTCTCCACAAATCCAGTATGGTGGCATATAGTGTTCTTCCATTTACTGATCCGTTCACAAGATATGCCGCTACTGCAGGCGTACACTCTTCAGGAATATCAAATGGAACGTAAACACTGTATTCATCACGGGAATCATATTTCAATCTTCTCCATACATTGAATACAATGATAATAAAAAGCAATCCCAATGCTGTACTTACTGCATTGAATATTTTTGCCACCAAGGCACTCCGTGCCATCTTTGCTTCCAGCTGCTTCTTATAATTGAATTCCTCATTTAAAATATCTTTTAATTTATCCTCATTTTTAACATTCGCAGATTTCGATATTGCCTCTTGAGGGAAGAGCACTCTAGTTTCAACAAGTTCATTTGAACCAACATGCTGGAAAGCATAATCCACACTTTCATTTTTGACGGACACCCTTCCATTCAGCACTCCATGATAATAGGCTTTAATGTCCCCTGTCTCCATAACTTTTGGAATGACAACGTGTATTTTCAAATCATCTATTTCGGTTTCATTTCCGGATGACCAATAGTCATAAAAAAATTCACCTGTATCTTTGTACCTTGTTGCTACATTTTTCATTGTATATGTTATTTGGAAAGTTCTCTTTTCATTCCGCGAAGGAGTATAAATTTTTATTCTATACAAATCGTCATCTTGTTTTATAAGTTCAAACACATCCTTGTCTCCGTTTTCGGCACTTTCAACATGTCTGAATGGTACTTCCGAAGCACTTTTAGATACAAGAGCTACATTGACACCATATATGCCATCTGTATTCCTCGTTGATATGTCTCTATAGGCTCCATTGTAGCTGCCATCAAAATCAAAAGTTATTAATTCCTTCATGGAAACGGAACCATCTTCATTTATCGTACTGTATATATAAAATTTAGACAGATTGACCGAATCCGAAGCTAAAGCCTTAGCCGGCAGGAAAAAAACTATAGCAATCAATACAAAAAAGCACAATAAAAATTTTTTCATCTTTGTCCTCCCAAAAAATTTTGTTGTCTTCATTTTATCATAGATACCTGCAGCCTGCATACTAAAAACAGGATTTGTAAAATCTATATAAAATCCAAAGAATTGGAGTTATAATATAATTATTATTTTGAATACAACCTATAGTTTAAGAAAGGATTAAAAGTTATGGAAATCAAGAATTTTAATATTGTTGTATCAGGGGATGTATGTGTCAACCTACTATTCTGGCAAATCAACAACGAGTATATTAGTGACTTGAGTTGGCAGCAGTATCCACATATATGCAGCAGGTTAAGTGAAGGAGAAGCATTGCTTCTGGCCAAATTTGTAGCTCTGTCCACAGGTGCAAATGTTGTTTCGCCAAAAATAAACTATGACAAGAATCATCTGCCTGACGGGCTTCTGAATTCCACCATACAATTAGGGCTCTTTCCATCAGCATCGGATGAGAAAAATAAAAACAGAATATATAGAGTAAAATCATTTCTGGGTTTTACGGATATACTTTTTGGCAATCCAAAATTGTTTCCAATTGTGACTGATAATAAAAATGCCGACCTGATTATACTTGATGACGAAAACAATGGTTTTAACGACAATGAAGAATTCTGGCCCTCGGCTTTAAAAGATCCCGGCAGCCATCCTACAATTATATACAAAATGGATAACCCTTCCAGTTCCACGAAATTATGGAAGCATCTCGAAAAGTTTCATATGAAGAATACTCTAATAGTTATAAACGGAGATGACCTGCGTTCCAAGGAGGTCAATATAAGCAAGAATCTTTCCTGGGAAAGAACGGCACTGGACTTTGTATGGCAGATAAAAAACAATCCAAGCCTTACTTTTCTGTCAAAATGCAGCCGCCTGATTGTTCCTCTTGGTTTGGAAGGTGCCATATATTATAAAAATAACGGCGAGACCAAATCCAAGCTGTATTTTTTGACATATGCCTTTGAGGGAGATCTAATAAAGCAGATCAACGGTAAAATGTACGGACTTACTTCCTGTTTTGTTGCCGGGCTGGCAAAATCCATGGTTTTGGGAAGGCGCAAAGATAAATCTATTGATGAATCCATTGACGATGGTATAAGAGAGGGAATTGTTGCCACACAAAAATATTTCAAACACGGTTTTGGCAGAAATATCGTAGAAGACATTTTTCCAAGTCCTTCAATTTTCAGTGAAGGAGAAAATGACTTCATATATAAAAAATATATACAGGATGTTGAAATACCTAATTCAAATAATCCCAAATATCAATCATCCTGGTACATTATAAAAGACAAGACTTCCACCAACCTTGCTGAAATAGCCTATGACATCGTTAGAAACGGAGAGGAGAGTGCCCTTAAATATATACCAATAGCACAATTTGGCAAACTAAAAACTGTTGACAGAGATGAATTTGAGGCCTACAAGAGTATTAAAAATCTCATGTCGGAATACATACTTTCCAGAAATGTAGTTCGTCCTCTCTGCATTGCCGTGTTTGGAACACCTGGTTCCGGAAAATCTTTCGGGGTAACGGAGGTTGCTTCCTGTGTAGCTCCAAATCTGATTAAAAAGCTGGACTTCAATTTATCCCAGTTTCAAACATTGTCGGATTTAATTATAAGCTTTCATAAAGTAAGGGATATTTCTCTCATGGGCAAAATTCCATTGGTGTTTTTCGATGAGTTCGATTCAACCTTCGAAAAAAAGCTTGGATGGTTGAAGTATTTCCTAGCTCCTATGCAGGATGGTATATTCAGAGAAGACAATTCAATACATCCTGTCGGGAAAGCCATTTTTGTATTTGCAGGTGGAACCAGCAGTACCTTTGAAGAATTTTGCGGGGAAAACATCACAGATGAAACTGAATATAAGCAATTCAACAGAGAATTTGAAAGTGCAAAAGGTCCTGATTTCATAAGCAGACTGAGAGGCTATGTAAATACCCTGGGTCTCAATCAGACAGATGAACGGCGTGATCAGCTGTTCATTATCCGAAGGGCAATGCTGCTGAGATCCCTTATGGAACGCAAAGTACCTCATCTCATAAATGAAAGAGGAGAAGCTCAGATAGACAGAGGCGTATTACGGGCACTCTTGAAAATAAGCACATATAAGCATGAATCAAGATCCATGGAAGCAATACTGGAAATGAGTCGACTGACAAATTCAAAAAAATGGGAGCAATCCTGTCTGCCGCCTAAAGATCAATTAAGACTGCATGTTGACGAGGATGAGTTTTATCGCCATTTAATGAGAGAAGAATTTTTCAATGAGAAAATCGATGAACTCTCTATAGACTTTAATTATAACTACATTTTAATACAGAAAGGCATGGACAATTTGAGTCTCAATCCCGACGAGTGCTGGAAAAAACTCGACAAGGTACAAAAGAAATTTATTAGAGACAATATAAAGCTTATTCCTGACATGCTATACGAAGTCTACTATGACTTAATCTCCGTATCCAGCATGGATGACACTGAAATTATTGAATTTACAGAAGAAGAATTGGGTATTCTTGCAAAATACGAGCATAAATATTTAATTCGCAAAATTTCAGAAACTGGTTTCTCCATATTATCTTTTGATAAGATAATGGATTATGTTAGATGCTGGCCAAAGATACTTTCAAAATCCTACTTAAAAATAGAAAAATTAAAATTCAGGTTGTCGTCAGAGGTAAACAATAACCTGAAAGATTGATTGAAGAAAGGGGAGGATATATGCTGCATATTACATATCGTCTTCCTCTTTATCCAGTTTTTCCAATATTCTTTTCTGTCTTCTCCTGCTTAAAAAATATACAAATGAAAGTACCATGAACACTGCAAAAGTTCCGCAGACAAATGTAACTGTCAAAGTTGCAAACAGCAAACCGGGTGTAAATTTTTCACTATATCTTATATAATTTGAAATTCCTACAATAACAGTTATTGTAATACCAGTTACAAGACTGTTCACCATCACTAATTTCTTACCATTATTTTTTGTTCCATAGAGATCATTTCCTAAAATGATATTTCTAATTACAATATATATGGAAACTCCCACAAAGCACACAAATTCTACAGCATACTGTGAAAAAGGTGCATCAAAAACATACTGCTGAACAAGTGTTGAAACAAGCAGTACAATAAGCAATATACCACAGGCATCACTTTGAATTTTACGTCTTTGAGCTGCAATTCTCTCATCTTCAATTAGCTTTTTTCTCATTCTTCAATCCCCTCCCAGAACAATTCGTCCAATGTCTTGTCAAGTGCTTTGCATATTGAAATACACAATTTCAACGATGGATTATAATTTCCCGATTCAATCATACCAATAGTCTGACGTGTAACCCCGACGGCTTTTGCAAGATCTTCCTGTTTCATGTCATGTTCAATACGGGCAATTTTCATTCGCTTATTTTTCATCCATAGCCCCCTCTTGATTGTCATATCTAATTTATATTACATATTGTAATATAAATTAGATACAATGTCAAATATATATTGCATTATTTTAAGACTTGATTAATTGAAAGATGAGATGCCACTTTGTAAAACGAAAAACTATGTTTGTAATTTAAAACTTAATCCTTGTAAATGAAACGCAGTTTTTGTAACCTAAAGTCCAGTTTTGTAA